>ERZ857745.1298-NODE-1298-length-31623-cov-4.472662_pt1 | contig 31623 bp, 29 predicted proteins | sample MGYA00519699_ERZ857745 | MGnify/ENA primary metagenome ERZ857745 (study PRJEB31778, sample SAMEA3449357) | human gut metagenome | biome: human gut; feature: human-associated habitat; material: faeces | place: United Kingdom | collected 2010/2012 ...
CAATTCATCTCCCACCTTAGAGGTCGGAGTCTTCTTGCTGTAAGAGGATAAAAAATGAGTCATTTCTAAAAAAAGAATTAGTAAAAAGCAGGCAGAGAAAGATGATTATTATGCAAAAAAATGTCGACCAGTGAAATTTAAAAAAGTAAAATAATAAAAGTATAGAAAAAACTCCGTAGTCAAATACTATCCACAATAAATATTGTGTTTTAGGAGCGGCGGAGAATGAAAGATTTTGTAATAACAAAAATAGCGCAGCCATTATTTCTTATTAGTTTTGGAGGAATGGCATATTTTAATTTTGAGATTTTATATCGGGGATATTCTCATGTATCTATGATTATTTGCGGAGGTCTGTCTTTTTATACTATTGGTTTGTTAAATGAAGGGAAAAAATGGCATCCCTCTTTTCTTTTTCAGATGATATTGGGGAGTCTTATTATCATTTCTTATGAATATTTGACTGGAGTTATTGTGAATATTTATTTGAAGCTTAATGTATGGGATTACTCAAAGGTCCCTTTTAATTATCGGGGACAGATTTGTATTCCGTTTCTTATCATATGGTTTTTTGCCACTCCATTGTGTATTTGGATGGATGATGTCATAAGGGAGGCGCTTTTTAAATTCTGATTTTTACCATAAATATGTTAGGATATCTATATCAAAAACATGATTTCTAAGGAGAAATTTGGAAATAAAGATTATTATTTTATGGGAGCGTGAAAATATGGTTGAGCCAATAAAAGTAGGAAGGTTCATAGCACAAAATCGAAAGAATCTAAATTTGACACAAAAAGAACTGGCAGAAAAATTAGGAGTAACAGACCGGGCGGTTTCAAAGTGGGAAAATGGACGATCTATACCAGATGTAGGAATTATAGAATCTCTTTGCAAAGAATTGAATATAAGTATTGGCGAATTCTTTGCGGGAGAAAAAATACAGGAAAAAGAATATAAAAAAGAAACAGAAAAAATGTTACTTGCTTCCCTTGATGAAAAACAGCTTTATGGAGTACAGATAGTAATCTATATTCTCGAATTTGTGAGCTTGGAATTGCTCATGCTGCCATTTCAATTATCTGAAAAATGGCCTTCTATTAATAGAATAAATATAATTTACTGGATCTTGGCAGCAGTAGTTTTTTCTGTATGTGTTATCTTGATGAAAAAATGCCAGAAAGAAAATTGCGTAATTCAAATAAATGAATACAGGGAATCGAAGTGGCTGTAGGATTCTTGTGGGTGATATTTCCAATAGTATCAAAGGAAAGAATGAATATATTTCAAGGTATGAGCATTGGAGAAAGTATTGCAATAGGTCTGGAAATAATTATTGGATTTATCATAGTAGTTGGTGTGGCAATTATACAGTCAAAAATGAGGAAGGAAGAATGGGAAGAAGAAAACAATAGCAAAAAATCTGATTGAGCAACATCGTTGTGCCATAGCTTTCCTAAGCCATCACGTCGCGATGTTGTTCAATCGGGATTTAGATTTGAGTTGTTGCAATGTATTATTACTTATATTACAATAAATATAACAGATAGAAGGGAGGGATATTTATGATGTATCCTTTTATGACGCTGAATGATGATACGGAAATCACTCATTCTGAGATGAAGGCAGATGGTAGTGTAAAAGTGTATATTGAAACTCCAGATGAAGTAGGTGGATTCCATAATGCAACATGTTGGTTGCCAGCCTATAAATGGGAAAATATTGAAGGATATAGTGATACAGAAATATCCTATTTTAAACAGTTGATTCGTAAAAATGCTCATCTTATTATAGAGTTTTCGCAAGAAGGGGGCGTTTTAAATGCCGCAACTTCTTAGAATTGGACCATACAGTATTTATTTTTGGTCTAATGAAGGTGATCCGTTAGAACCTATTCATGTCCATATATCTGAAGGGCGAGCTAAATCCACTGCAACAAAAATTTGGATTACCAGCACTGGGAATGTAATTCTTTCTAATAATAATTCACAGATTCCTGAAAGAATATTAAAAAAATTAATGCGGATGATAGCTGCAAACAGTGATGATATCATAAACGAATGGATTAACCGTTTTGGTGAAATAAAATATTTTTGTTAACATAATTCTTGGGCTTTGTCTGTTACTTTATCTCACTCCACATATTTCCCAGATTTTGTGTGAATCTGTATCTATATTAGATTACCTGCTGTTTTATAATAAATAATAATTATATTTTTTATTATAAATGGACGGGGTGGAATGAAAATGAAAAAGAGAATAGGTATTTATCATTATCAGTATTATAGAGGAGCCTGTAAACTGTGTTACAGACATTTTATCCAAGAGATGGTAGAATCCTATGAAAAATGCCATGAAGTAGCAGAAGAAATCTATGGAAAAGAGAACTGTGAGTTCCTTCATTATACAGATTTTGGACAATATGATTCAGAGAATACGGACAGACCAAGTTTCCGCCGTATTATGGAAGCAATAGAGAAAAAAGAGTTAGATGTAGTTATGTGTTATGGGCTGAATAACATTACGATCAATGAAGAGCTTTTAATTAAGTTCTATAAATATGTTCGCTCACAGGGAATGGAATTCTTGACAGCAGATCATGGAAGAGACGCCATGAAATATATAGACATCTATATTAAGAAAAATAATTTATAAATTGCATTGTCAACGGAGTTGACGAGGAAAACAGATGGTCTGGACAGATGCCCGCTGAAAGCGGTTAACTAAGCCGGACTTTTCACGGTTTTGTTTTTTGTCTAAATTTTCAGTGGGCTGTGCTATGGCTGGAGCATAGCTGAAATTTATTGTAAAAGATTTTTTGGTCTGTTAAATCCATAGCACAGAACTTTGATTTTGTGATTTTACCTTAATCAGACATTCTCAGAAACACCTTTTAATAGTTGTTTTATCTTATCTTCACTCAATTTTGTAATAGCAGATGTTCTATTGGCAGACCTGATTCATACATTTTAAAAATGATTTCTGCATAGCCACTTTCATGTCCTAATTCATAACCACCTTGATATGCTTTTTCTTTAATGCCCTGACTTAAGTTGCACATTTCTTCCACTTCCTCTCTTATATCATCTTCCAGGAGGATATGGTATTCCCTTTCCATTATATCCAGTTTCTCGTTCGCTTCTAAATTCGATGACAAAATAGTTGCTAACAGGCGATGTAATTCATAGCTTTCTTCTTTGGCAGGAATATTTTCTGCAATGCCTATCATTATAATATTTAAAATTTAAAAGTTCCAGATCGCCTTTCCAGTCATGAAAATCTGTAATCAATCATCCTTTAATTCCATAAATTTACTTTACTATATAGTAATCTTCTTTATTATGCAAGAGAAAATCAGTGTATTTTACCGAAACAATATGAACAGATATCGACACAGGCTTACGAAGTAAACAGGATGATAACTGTCTGGGCACGGAGTGACCTGAGAAGATATAAGGGATAAGATTGTGTGGTGGCTCCGCTCGCCGGGCTACTATAGCTATAATGCGGCCGAAGTGAGTAATGATGGCTGGGTCTACAGGTATGGCAATTATGTCAGCTATTATATTGGCGGTGTGCGGCCCGCTTTGCATTTGAATCTCTCATCTTCCAATCTCTATTCCTACGCCGGAACGGTATGCTCGGATGTGATGAAGTCCGGGGAGAGCGGCAGTGATAATCCTGTGAATCCGGGAAAGCCAGAAGGAGAGACTACCACTACACCAACGAAAGTAACAGAAGATATGCTTTTTACGCCAGAATATTGCAAATATCTGAATAATACAACATACAATAAAATGTTTGAAACGTTATGGACGGATATGTCAGATGTAAGTAGAAACTGTAAATGGGACGATATATCAATTGCAGCGAGAACAGTTATGAGCGATGGGATATCAGGTCAGTTAAAGAGAATCGGAGAATCTCTTGTTAGTAAGGCTTTCAATAAAAATATTCAGGCAGAAAAAGTGCAGTCTGCACTGGCATTAGATTATGTCAATCATGCAAAAGAATATTCAGATTATTGTGCCAATGTATATGATGAGGCAACCGATTCTCTGAGCAAGAGCAAAAAGGTTGTGAGCCTGTTAAAAAAGGGTTCTGGTAAAGTCGGGGATACGCTGAAATGGGTTGCTGAAGATGAGGACATTGAAGAATTTGCCAAAGCGATTAATGCTATTTTTTCCTATGGTGATGATCTGAAAGTAGAGCAGGATTTAAAAAAGATATTAAAATCATCAGAGGTAATGAAAAAAGTATCCTCAGTATTTAAAACGTCTGGAAAAGCAATTTCAGCTTATCAGGTTGCTGTATCAATAGAGATTCTTCGTATCACAACAGAAGATACACAAAAACATTATATGTCACTGGTGGATAAGGATAGCACTGTTTATCAGGGATTAAAGATTAATTACGAAAAAATAAAAAGACAGGATGCAGTAAATTTTGCATTAGAAATGCTTGATACCAGTGGAATCACCGATGCTATCGGATGGATTACAGCGAAGGTAACAGGAGCAGGAACGACAGCATCGGTAACGGTTGCGGTAGTTGATCTTATTTATACTGGCTTGAATTTTATTCTTAAAAAAGCTGGAGTGATTGATGTACAGGATTATCTGAAAGTACAGTATGCATTACTTGATCAGAGCTGGTTGAAGCTTGCAGTAAGCAATCAGCGATTGAATATAGCTAACAATGTATATAATACGGCAACACTCAAAAACAATTATCAGGATGCGTTTGAACTGTATCTTTCGTGTATGCTCCAAACACCGGGATATATGGAGGATTATTCTGGCTCTGATTCTTATTATAAGAAATTAAAAAAGGATATTAAGAAATATGAATCGAAACTGACATATAAGAACTACATCCAGTCCTGTCTGCAAAATGCAAATGCTTCGTATTCATATACATTGTCTGGAGATAAAGCAACAATCACTAAAGTGAATCCAGGTACAGGTAGAAGTGCAAGAGTAAGTTCTCCATTTGCACTAAATGTTATGGCAATGGAGAATGAAGATAGTTATTGTCTGGATATTCCATCAGAAGTGGATGGATACGAGGTAGAGGCTGTCAATACAGACTTATTTGATAATAAAACAGAAGCGTTTGCGGTTACTATTCCAGATACAGTAACTACGATTAAAGAGGGAGCGTTCCAGGACTGTACTGCATTAAAACAGGTATTTTTAGAAAATGGATTAAAAACAATTGAAACAAATGTATTTGCTGGTTGCGAAGATTTAAGTATAATCAATGTTCCGGATACTGTAAATACTATTAATGAAAATGCCTTTGGAGATAATATATCTATAGAAGCAGCTGCTGACTCACAGGCACATAATTATGCAGAACAAAACGGAAATACATTCACTGGAAGAGAAAAGACGGTGACAGCTATATCTGTAAAGAAAAATATGGATAAGACAGAATATGCTATGTCAGAACCAATTGATCTTACCGGCTTAGAATTAACAGTAACCTATGTGGATGGAACAACAAAGGACATCAAAGAAGGATTTACCGGAGATTTTACCGCAAAGCAAATTGGCAGGAACGAAGTTGTTTTATATTATAATGGTGTTAAGACAAAAACAACAGTACAGGTTCGATCGGAACAATGCGAGTACACTGTTCTCTATCAGGATACATGTGGAGAGAAGATACATGAAAATGTGACAGGAAGCGGCACTATCGGCGAAACTATCACGTTATCCATTCCGGAAATCGCCGGTTATACACCAGTAGAAACCAATATCAAACAAATATTAGGTGAAACCAATGTGTTTAAAGTTATTTATTCTGTTGCAAAGAAAAAGGATATCGGGGAAGCCAGTGTCTCTTACAAAAAAGAGCATACAGAAACAGGGCAAGAGATAAGACCGGCAGTGGAAGTGAGATATAAAGGTCTCTTGTTAAAGGCTGATACGGATTATGAATTAGAATATAATAATAATATCAAACCGGGAAAGGGAAATATATGGATTGCAGGAATCGGAGATTATGAGGGTGTCCAATTGTGCAATTTCGTAATCAAACAAAAAAAGACAGCAGTTGTTAAGCCAGGTACCAGCAACAAAAAAATACAGAAGATTACCCTCTCCGCCATCTCCAAACAGATTGCTTCAGGTAAAAAAGTCACACTAAAACCAACCGTTTTACCAGCCAATGCCTCCAACAAGAAGCTAACATGGAAATCCAGTAATACAAAGGTTGCCACCGTAACACAGGGCGGCGTAGTTACCTTAAAGAAAAACACAGGCGGTAAAAAGGTAACCATTACAGCAACCGCAACTGATGGCAGCAGAAAGTCCGCCTCCTGGCAGATCACATCGATGAAAGGAATCGTAAAGAAAGTCAAGATTACAGGAAGCAAATCCGTAAAGGCAGGCAAAAAACTAAAATTAAAAGCCAAAGTCACCGCCACCAAGAAGGCGAATACAAAGCTTCGCTGGACATCTAGCAATACAAAGTATGCCACAGTAAATGCCAAGGGAATTGTGAAAACGAAGAAAACCGCCAAGGGCAAAAGTGTTAAGATTACCGCTATGGCAACGGATGGAAGTGGCAAAAAACAGAGCGTAAAAATCAAGATAAAAAAATAAATTCTATTTTGCCGCAGGCAAGATAGACGCCCATCGAAAGCAGAGAATCTATAAAGTTGTTCCGTATCCCTGCACTCTTAATACTCGCTTACCGTGCTCGTATTAAGAGCTTGCTCCAAGTCACAATTTTATAGATTCTCTGCTTTCGATGGGCTGTGCTATGGCTGGGGCGTCTGTTTATCTCCCCGTCAGCTGCACTGGCAAATTAGAATTTTGTTTCCGCAATCCAGCTTTGAACAGTTGTCAGTGGGATTTTTACTGCTTTTGTAATCTGTTCTAAAGGCATACCCATTTCAAGAAGGGCAAAGACAGTCTCTCTTGCTTTTTTTAATTCACCCTTTTGTATACCTTTTTGTACACCGGATTGTTCCCCTTCATTATAAATTTCTTCTAATTCTTTACACATTTCCTCCACTCCCTTCTCAGATTCTTTTAATTCCCGTACTCTTGTAGACAGGATATCGCTATACATTTCACTGGCATCTTTACAGTGCAGATCATGCATCAGGTGCCCCAATTCTGTAGAATCTCTTCTGCTTGCGTTCACGTAGATGATATGTTGTCCGTCATCGAATGGCTCTTTGGTTTCGATGACTTCTTTATCAATATGATAGATTGGTAAATGAAAGCCTAATATATCATTTCTGGTAATAAATATGACATAGGTGTCCGGAAGAGCATCAAAAGATTCTCCGGGATTCAGGATATTCATATCCAATAAACCGCAGTGGTATCGAGCCCTCTTAGGGGAAGCCCCTTCATTATCACCCTGAATCTCCACATTAAACTGTCTGTTGCTGGCAGCCTTTGCCACACAGTCTAAAGTGGCAGAACGCCCCTGCAAGTTTTTATAATCCTTCTGTAAAGCCTGGTCTATAACCGTAATCCCTTTATCTTCCATAATAACCTGTAAGATGTATTCTGTACATTCCTTTTTCTTCAATACATTCCGCATGAAGATATCATTCATTATCGTAAAGTTCTTTATCTTAGCTTTATATCTTTCGTAGCGTTCCTGCAAATCTTCTGATTGTAACATCGTAGAATCTGGCATATGCGCTACCTCCATTCTGATATATGTTGAAAGATTCTTCACTTATATAATATACATAATTTAACAGAAAAGTCAATGGTTTTGCAAAAATTCTGGTTTGCCGCAGGCAAGGTAGACGCCCACTGAAAAAGTTAGCCAGAAAACAGACCCGTGAAAAAGGCCACTATAGAAAATGGACTATCGGAGCAGCAAAAATGCGGCTGAGCATTTTGTGCGTCCGCGACTATTTGTCCATTTTCTATAGTGGCCTTTTCCACGGTTCGTCTGTCTTAGGCAATCCCTTTCAGTGGGCGTCTCCTGCCTGCGGCAACTCAGAATTTATTATTTACTGTGGTTTTTCTCTAATTCCTGCATTCTCATTGCACGAACTTTTAATGGAAGTCCAAATAAAGTGATGAATCCTTCCGCATCATGGTGGTCATACTGGTCACCAGTTGTAAAGGAAGCAAGTGTCTCACTGTAAAGACTATATGGAGAAGTTGTTCCGGCTTTGATGATGTTACCTTTGTAAAGTTTGAACTTAACTTCACCGGTTACATATTTCTGTGTGGACTCTACGAATGCCTGGATTGCCTCGCGAAGTGGTGTGAACCATTTTCCTTCGTATACAACCTGAGCAAGCTTGTTACCCATATCTTTCTTTACTGCCATAGTGTCACGGTCGAGTACGAGTTCCTCTAACTGTCTGTGAGCTTCCATAAGGATTGTTCCGCCTGGAGTCTCATAAACACCACGGGACTTCATACCTACAACACGGTTCTCAACGATATCAACGATACCGATACCATGTTTGCCGCCTAATTCATTTAACTTACGGATAATGTCAGCAACCTTCATCTCTTCGCCGTTGATTGTCTTAGGAACACCAGCTTCAAATGTCATTGTAAGGTATTCTGGTTCATCTGGAGCTTTCTCAGGAGAAACACCTAATACTAATAAATGGTCGTAGTTTGGCTCACATGCAGGATCTTCAAGTTCAAGACCTTCGTGGCTGATATGCCATAAGTTACGGTCGCGGCTGTAGCTGTTATCTACAGAGAATGGAAGGTGAATATCATGTGCTTTACAGTATTCAATCTCTGCTTCACGAGAATCCATCTGCCATTTGTCATCACGCCATGGAGCGATGATCTTTAAGTCAGGAGCTAAAGCTTTGATACCAAGTTCGAAACGAATCTGGTCGTTACCTTTACCAGTAGCACCGTGGCAGATAGCAACAGCGTTCTCTTTACGGGCAACTTCTACTAACTTGGCAGCGATTCCCGGACGAGCCATGGAAGTTCCAAGAAGGTATTTGTTCTCATATACAGCATCTGCCTGTACACATGGCATGATGTAGTTCTCACAGAAATCATCGGTGATATCTTCAATATATAATTTAGAAGCACCGGAGTAGAGGGCACGTTCTTCTAATCCATCAAGCTCCTCGCCCTGTCCACAGTCAACGCAGCAGCATACTACGTCAAAATCATATGTTTCTTTTAACCAAGGGATGATTGCGGTAGTGTCAAGACCACCTGAATAGGCTAAAACTACTTTTTCTTTACTCATTCTATATATCCTCCTAAATTTTTCGTCATTTGTCTCATATACTATACGTCATTCTACAGGGAATTGCAAGAGTTTTTTTAAAATATTATTAATAAATATTAATTAATACTTGCATAAATCGCAGTTTGATTGTATAATTATGAATAATTTCGAATAAATATGTGAAAAATTATAACTCTTGTTTTCTGGAAAGGTTTGTGGGATAATAGAAAATTGAAATTATATCCCTATTTATATAGAAAATAAGAGATGAGCACAGAAAGGATGAGAGAAATGATAAGAGCAGGTATTATCGGTTCTACAGGGTATGCGGGACAGGAACTTGTCCGCATTTTACTTGGACATAAAGATGTAGAGATTAAGTGGTATGGTTCAAGAAGTTACATAGATCAGGCATATGCGAGTGTATTTCAGAATATGTTCCAGCTTGTGCCGGACATTTGCAAGGGAGAAGATTTAGAACAGCTTTGTGAGGAAGTTGATGTGATATTTACAGCAACTCCACAGGGACTTTGTTCTTCCTTAGTTAGCGAGAATGTATTATCTAAGGTAAAGGTTATTGATTTAAGCGCAGACTTCCGTATTAAAGATGTAGATACATATGAGAAGTGGTACGGAATCAAGCACCAAAGCCCACAGTTTATTAAAGAAGCTGTTTACGGACTTTGTGAGGTGAACAGAGAGAAGATTAAGAAGGCGCGCCTGATTGCAAACCCTGGATGTTATCCAACTTGTTCTTTTCTGTCTATTTATCCATTAGCAAAAGCAGGACTTATTGATATGAAGTCTGTTATCGTAGATGCGAAGTCAGGTACTTCCGGAGCCGGAAGAGGAGCAAAGGTTGCAAACCTTTACTGTGAGGTAAATGAAAGTATTAAGGCATACGGCGTAGCAACTCACCGTCACACTCCAGAGATTGAGGAACAGTTATCCTATGCATCTGGTCAGGAAGCGGTTATTAACTTTACACCGCATCTTGTTCCTATGAACAGAGGTATTTTAGTAACTGCTTACGCCAATCTTGTAAAAGATGTTACAGAAGAAGAAATCCGTAAAATTTATGAGGATGCTTATAAAGAGGAACAGTTTGTTCGTTTTTTAAATGCAGGTGTATGCCCTGAAACCCGCTGGGTAGAGGGCAGCAACTATGTTGATGTTAATGTAAAGGTAGACGAGAGAACTCACCGTGTTATTATGATGGGTGCGATGGATAACCTTGTAAAAGGTGCAGCAGGACAGGCTGTACAGAATATGAACTTATTATTTGGTTTACCAGAGACAGAAGGATTATTAATGCCTCCTGTGTTCCCATAAATAATATTTATATAATATAAGTATTATGTGATTTACCATCAAAATGCAGGTAGGAATTGTAAAGTAGAATCGTATAAAGAAAAGTAGAAGTATTCTGAATCAGGAGGTTTGTTTATGAAAGTAATCGAAGGTGGCGTTACCGCCGCAAAAGGCTATAAAGCAGCAGGTCTTCGCGCCGGAATCAAGGCAGGAAAGACTAATAAAGATATGGCAATGATTTGTTCTGAAAAGGAAGCTGTATGTGCCGGAACATTTACAAAGAATGTTGTAAAAGCAGCACCGGTTTTCTGGGATAAAGATGTTGTATATAAAGAAGGAAAGGCACAGGCAGTTGTTGTAAACAGTGGCATCGCTAATGCCTGTACAGGAGAAGAAGGTCTTTCTAATTGTAAAAAAGAGGCAGAAAAGGCAGGAGAACTTCTTAGTATTGCTCCAGAACATGTACTTGTTGCTTCTACCGGAGTAATCGGAGCACAGCTTGTAATGGATGTTGTGGAAAAGGGAATTGAGATGTTAGTTCCAGAACTTGATTCAGGAAAAGAAGCGGGTGAGAATGCAGCAACAGCCATCATGACAACAGATACTCATAAAAAAGAAATTGCTGTAGAATGTACTTTAGGTGGCAAAACAGTAACAATCGGTGGTATGTGTAAAGGTGCCGGTATGATTCATCCAAATATGGGAACAATGCTTTCCTTTATTACAAGTGATGCGGCAATTGACCAGAAGCTTTTACAGCAGTTCTTAAGTGAAATCGTAGAAGATACCTTTAATATGATTTCTGTAGATGGAGATACTTCTACCAATGACACCTGTCTTGTTCTTTGTAACGGTCTGGCAGAAAACCCTGTTATTACAGAAGAGGATGAGGACGGTAAGGAATTTAAGGCAGCCCTCGCTTACGTTATGGAATATCTGGCAAAACAGATTGCAGGAGATGGTGAGGGATGTACTCGTCTTTTTGAAGTTACCTGTAATGGAGCAGCTACAAAGGAAGATGCAAAGATTATCAGTAAGTCTGTTGTATGTTCTACTTTAACAAAGGCAGCCGTATTTGGAAAGGATGCCAACTGGGGAAGAATCCTTTGTGCGATGGGATACAGCGGAGTAACATTTGATCCGGAAAAAGTAGATATTGTATTAGAAAGTGAAGAGGGAAGCCTTGCAATTGTAAAAGATGGTATTGCAACGGATTACAGCGAGGAAAAGGCAACACAGATTCTTTCCGCAAATCCAGTAAAGGCAATTCTTGATATTCATGCTGGTGAAGAAAAGGCAACTGCATGGGGCTGTGACCTTACTTACGAATATGTAACGATTAACGCGGACTATCGTTCATAGTTCATAAAGAAAACTATATTTTCAAAATCTTTATCCTCCTTACTTTTGTGGCTGATTTTTTTGTCACTTGCTCCTGAATTTTGTTAATGTATGTATCGCGTGCAACTAAAAATTTGGATGACAAAAAGTCTTCTTACAAGAATAGGGTCAAAAAGATTTCCAGAAGACATAAGACAATAAAGGAGATAATTATAAATATGGCAGAAATGGAAATTAACAAGAATGTAGATGAAATAATGACAAAAGCCAATACGCTGATTGAAGCGTTACCATATATCCGCCGTTTTAACGGGGCAACCATCATTGTAAAGTATGGTGGAAGTGCCATGCTCGATGCCCAGTTAAAGATGAACGTTATTAAAGACGTAGCATTACTGAAGCTGGTTGGTATGCGTCCGATTATCGTTCACGGTGGAGGAAAAGAAATCAGCAAATGGGTAAAATTAAGTGGAAAAGAACCAGAATTTTATAACGGTCTGCGTGTGACAGATAAAGAGACAATGAACATTGCAGAGATGGTTTTAAATAAAGTAAACAAAGAGCTTGTCGGCCTGATGCAGAAGATGGGTGTCAATGCTGTAGGTCTTTGTGGTAAAGACGGAAACATGATTCGTGTCAATAAAAAGATGCCAGATGGAAAAGATATTGGATTTGTAGGAGAAGTTGCTTCTGTTAATATAGACCTGTTAAATACATTAATGGACAACGACTTTATTCCTGTAATCGCTCCGATCGGTCTTGATGATGAATTCAATGCTTATAACATCAACGCAGATGATGCTGCCTGTGGTGTTGCAAAGGCAATGGATGCAGAAAAGCTTGTATTCCTTACAGATATCGAAGGAGTATTTATTGACCCTGCTAACAAAAAGACATTAATTTCCGAGATGGATATTAAGACAGCAAAAGAATTTATCGAAAACGGTGTTGTTGGTGGCGGAATGCTTCCAAAACTGAATAACTGTATTGATGCGATTGAACAGGGCGTTTCCAGAGTACATATTTTAGATGGTCGTGTAGCACACTGTCTGCTTCTGGAGTTCTTTACAGAAAAGGGTATTGGTACCGCTATTTTAAAAGAACCTCTTTTTTAGGTACTGTACTATCTGAGTTTTTCAGCACTCACTTTTGTGGTCAATTTTCCACCAGTTTCACCTGAATTTCATCAACGTACGTTCCGCGTACACCTCAGAAATTTATGAACAACTGACGAAAATTTTCTCACAAAATCAAGCACTGAAAAACTCAGATAGCATATATAGCAGCAAGAATGCCGGACATTCTTGAAAGTTGAAGTTTGTAGTTAACGAAGCAAGGAGTGAAGAAAAATGACAAAAATGCAGGAATACATGCAAAAGGGAGAAGATTATATTTTAAAGACTTATAATCGTTATCCAGTCGTATTTGAAAAAGGTGACGGAGTCAGCCTTTATGACATGGATGGAAAAAGATACCTTGACTTTGCAGCAGGTATCGCCGTATTTGCATTAGGGTATAATAATAAAGAGTATAATGATGCGTTAAAAAATCAGATTGATAAGATTTTACATACTTCCAATCTGTATTATAATCAGCCAGCGATTGATGCGGCAGAGAAAATCGTAAAGACTTCTGGAATGTCAAAAGTATTCTTTACAAACAGTGGAACAGAGGCGATTGAAGGAGCATTAAAAGTAGCAAGAAAATATGCTTACTTAAAGGATTCTTCAAAAGATTATGAATTTATCGCCATGAACCATTCTTTCCACGGAAGAAGTCAGGGAGCGTTATCTGTGACTGGTAATGCACACTATCAAGATGGTTTTGTTCCAGTAGAGATGCGTGCCGTATTTGCAGATTTTAATGATCTTGAAGATGTAAAATCTAAAATCACAGACAAGACCTGTGGTATTATCTGCGAAGTTGTACAGGGTGAGGGCGGAATCTATCCGGCAAAGAAAGAGTTCTTAGAAGGACTTAGAAAGCTTTGTGATGAGAAAGATATCCTGCTCATCTTTGACGAAGTACAGTGTGGTATGGGAAGATGCGGATCTTTATATGCACATGATCTTTACGGAGTAAAACCAGATGTAATGGCATTAGCAAAGGCACTTGGCTGTGGTGTTCCAGTTGGCGCATTTGTGACAAATGAAAAGGCTTCTCACGCATTAGTTCCAGGGGATCATGGAACAACTTACGGTGGTAACCCATTTGCAACAGCAGCCGTATGTGAAGTGTTCCGTCAGTTTGAGGAAAAAGATATTGTGGCTCATGTGAATGAAGTGGGTACATACTTATACGAAAAGCTTGAGGAAGTAAAGAATCAGTTTGCCACAGTAAAAGACCATCGTGGCGTTGGCTTAATGCAGGGACTTGAATTTGAAGGACCAGTTGGTGATCTGATTGTTACAGCACTGAAAAAAGGTCTTGTTATCATTTCAGCAGGAGCCAATATCATTCGTTTTGTTCCACCACTTGTTATTGAGAAGAAAGATGTGGATGAAATGATTGCTATCCTTACAGAGGCAATGAAAGAGAACGGACTTCAGTAAAATTATGCAGCCATACTTGTAAATGTCTGAAAAATTATATGGCAGAAAGCAGAATATAAGGATGAGCCATTAAGTATATTTTACTGTGGTTTGATGGCTTGTTTGGAAGTGATTGGTTTCATATAGTAAATACGATAAAAACAGTATAAAAATAAAAAGAACCTCCATACTAATCTCTATATTAACAGAATGCAGCCTCGAAATCTTTTGTACTTAATTTTGTGAGAAGATTTTAGAAGTACATTAAAAATTAGAATAAAGAGAAGCGTATGGAGGTTTTTTATGTTTGGATTTATTGTAGCATTAGTTTCCGGTGCCCTGATGAGCATTCAGGGGGTTTTTAATACAGAGGTGACGAAACAGACAGGAACATGGCTGACCAATTCTTTTGTGCAGTTTACAGGATTTCTTCTTTGCCTTGTTATCTGGTTTTTTAAAGAAAGAAAAAAACATCCTCCGATGGAGATTTTCGCAGTGGAACCTAAATATTATTTACTAGGCGGAGTTATTGGGGCATTTATTACCTTTACTGTAATTGCAGGGATGTCCACACTTGGACCGGCAAAGGCAGTTATGCTAATTGTAGCAGCGCAGCTTATTGTAGCCTACCTTATTGAAGTGTTTGGTATTTTTGGAGTGGAAAAAACAGGGCTTGACTGGATGAAATTGTTAGGAACTGGATTATTTCTTGCAGGTATATTTATTTTCAAAGCCAGAGGGTAAAAGAAAATCGTCTTACCCTCTTGTGTTTTTTTTAGATATTCGGTATTATTAATAAGACTATGGACTATATGCAAAGGCAACATTTTCTGCGGAGTATAAAGTTATTCCGAAACTGTTTCGATAAGGAGGAGAGTACCTGGTTTGAGACAGTGTGTAATGAGAAGGTTGATTAGCGTAGCACTTGGAATCGTAATGATTATTTTGGCAGGATGTTCTTTTTCTGTTCCGGTAAGAGAGGAAGAAAGTACAGATTCTACTGTAGTGATAAAGGCGGATCAGAAAGAGGACACAGAGCAGGCAAGAGAGACAGAAATTTATGTTCACGTTTGTGGATGTGTGAAGAAGCCAGGGGTATATCGTTTACATTTCGGTGCAAGAACGCAGGAGGCGATTGATGCCGCCGGAGGTTTTTCAGAGAAAGCGAATCAGACAGCATGGAATTTGGCAGAAGTTCTTCAGGATGGAATGCAAGTGTACATCCCTTCTAAAGATGAGGCGAAGGAAGCGCTCAATGAAGAGCAGTCTTTAGGAAAAGATTTGTCAGCTTCCCAGAAAGAAGATACGGTAAATATCAATACGGCATCAAAAGAGGAACTAATGACCCTGCCAGGTATTGGAGAGTCAAGAGCAGATGCGGTTATTGCATGCCGGGAAGAAAAGGGTTCCTTTACTTCCATAGAAGGAATTAAAGATGCCGCAGGGATAGGTGATGGCATTTTTAATCGAATAAAAGATTTAATTACAGTTAACTGAGGTGTGTTATGGGAAAAAAAGTGCTGGTTGTCGATGATGAACGTCTGATTGTAAAGGGAATTAAGTTTTCTCTTGTACAGGATGATATGGAAGTTGACTGTGCTTATGATGGGGAAGAAGCCCTTGAAATGGCCAAAAAGACAGAATATGATATTGTTCTGCTTGACGTAATGCTTCCAAAGATGGATGGTTTTGAAGTTTGTCAGAGGATTCGGGAGTTTTCCAATATGCCAATCATCATGCTCACGGCAAAGGGTGATGACATGGATAAGATTCTCGGATTAGAGTATGGTGCAGATGACTATATTACAAAGCCATTTAATATTTTAGAAGTAAAAGCCAGAATCAAGGCCATCATGCGCAGAAGTTCTAAGAGAGCGACAGAAGATGAGAAGAAAAAAATATTTGAGAAGAATGGGCTTAAGATAGACTGTGACAGCAGAAGAGTATTTGTAGAAGATAAGGAAGTAAAACTTACGGCTAAGGAATATGATTTGCTTGAGCTTCTTTCTTTCCATCCAAATAAAGTATACAGCAGAGAAAATCTGCTCAATATTGTATGGGGATATGATTATCCAGGAGATGTTCGTACAGTAGATGTACATATCCGGAGACTTCGTGAAAAAATTGAAAAGAATCCAGGTGAGCCTCTTTATATTCATACAAAGTGGGGGGTAGGATACTATTTCCAAGATTAATATAAAAGGAATTTCCCATTACATTTCATTATATCAGGTAGTTGGTGTATTTACGTTCCTTCTGATTAATGTTTTTTTGGTGGTGGGAGTTTCCAGTCAGATCAATTATTATGAAAAAAAAGCGATTGATCAAAGAGTGCGGTACACACAAAAACAATGTGCCGTACTTTCTGATCAAATAGTAATGAACGGATTTCGCAACTATAATATGAGCAGCCTTTCGGATGAAGCAGGTGAAAATGTCTTTGAAGTAGAACAGCTTGCCAATAATTTAGAGGGTCGTATTTTGCTTGTAGACAGTCGTTTTAAGATACTTGCAGATACATATAACCGAAATTGTGGGAAGTATCTTGTGACAAAAGAGACAATTCATGCGATGAAGGGAGAAGAGGTTGCTTATCGTTATATAGGAAAGCAATATCTTCAGGTTATTACACCTATTCAAGATAAAAATAATGATAAGTCTGATGTAAGAGGACTGATCATTGCGATGGTTTCGTTACAAAACTGTAATGAGATGTCCGAATATCTTTATGATCAGAGAGATAATCTTGTCGGTATATTTTTTATTATAACGTTGATATTTAGTGTGCTTGTTGCCTTACTTATCCGCAATAATTTCAGAAGAATGCAGAATGAGCTTGATATTATTGCGGCAGGACATCAGGAGGAGGGGCTTGGACAGGAGAATTTCAGAGAATTTTATAATTTATCTTCCTCTTTTAACAAGATTATCAATCGTTATAAAGAGTTAGAGAATACAAGACAGGAATTCGTCTCTAATGTATCTCATGAGTTAAAGACGCCGATTACTTCCATGAAGATTCTGGCAGACTCCCTGCTTATGCAGCCGGATGTCCCTGTTGAGCTTTATGAAGAGTTTATGAATGATATTGTCCATGAAATTGATCGTGAGAATCAGATTATTACGGATTTGCTCACTTTAGTGAAGATGGACAAGACACAGGCAGATTTAAATATTACTTCTGTAAAAATCAATGACTTGTTAGAAGTATTATTGAAGAGGATTTCTCCAATCGCAGAGAAGAGAGGTATTAAGATTCGTTTGGAAACGATGAGAGAAGTTGTAGCAGAAGTAGATGAAGTAAAGCTTTCTCTTGCCTGTAACAACCTGATTGAGAATGCAGTGAAGTATAATCATGATGACGGTAAGGTAGATGTATCTTTGAATGCAGACCACAAGTTTTTCTATATTCGTGTAAAGGATACTGGATGCGGAATACCAGAGGATTGCCAGGAACAGATTTTTGAGCGTTTCTATCGTGTGGATAAGGCGCGTTCAAGAGAGACCGGAGGAACTGGTCTTGGATTGGCTATCACAAGGAATGTTGTGCTAATGCATAAAGGTTCGATTCGTGTTCACAGTAAAGAGGGAGAAGGAGCCACCTTTATTATCCGTATTCCTCTGAATTACATTAGTTAGGAGGCAGATGCTATGAAAAAGAGAATACCTTATGTTATCTTTCTTGTAAGTCTGCTAAGCCTTACTGTTTTATGTGGCTGTGATAAAAGTACAAAGTCTGCGCAGGAAAAGCAGGAAAAAACAGAGAATCAGGAACAGGTTACGAAAGAAGAGACAGACAGGAAAAAGAACAATACGATAAATTTATACTACCTAAATGCACAGGAAGATGGCTTTAAGAAGGTTTCATGCAAGCTGCAGCATTCGGATGATCTGAAAGAAATGGCGAATGAAGTACTCTATAAACTTTCTGATACAGAGAATAATAATACCAATAAGTATAAGGCATCTATTTTTGACGGAGTTGTTATTAATGATGTTAGTGTCAGCAGAGGAAAGGCAACGATTGATTTTGGAGCTGGTTACATTCAACTGTCCCATACGCAGGAAGTGCTGCTTAGAACATCGGTTGTAAAGTCGCTGCTTCAGATTCAAGGCATTGATGGGGTACTGTTTTCTGTGAATGGTTCGAGTCTTTTAGACAATGACAAAATGCCTGTGGGGCTGATGGAGGCCTCTACAATTTTGACTGATGATGGTCAGGCAGATATTTATTCCGCTAAAAAGAAAGTAAAGATGTATTATACGAATGAAACAGGAGACAAGTTGATTCCGTATTTAACAGAACTTACAGTAACAGATAATGTTCCGTTAGAGACCCAGGTTTTGCTTGCTTTAAAGAATCCGCCTGCTTCAAAAAAGAATTTAAAGAGCCCGCTTCCATCAGATTTTTATGTGAATCAGACGCAAATTCTTAATAACATCTGCTATGTCGACTTGAGTAGTGAGGTGGAAAAGGCAGCAGTGAATGTAAAGGAAAAGGTCACCGTTTATGCGATGGTAAACAGTCTTACAGATTTAGATACTGCATATCAGGTACAGTTTACGATTGATGGAAAAAAGATAAGCAAATTAAATGAGTTTGAGAATTTTGATGCATTACTGACAAGTGATTTTTCTTTGTGTAAATAACTGAATAAAGGAGAATAAGTGAGAAGACCATTATTTCTGTTTTTTATAGGACTCGTGCTTGGAGAGGCAGCAGCCATTTTTTTAGACAGAATCGGTTTTTTTGTGATGGCTTTGTTTCTTTTGATTTTTATGATATTTTGTTTTATATTTTATCGAAAAGTCAGAAGGGAACAGAGCCTTTTCTTCATATATGAAGTGTTGTGCTGGTTCTTTTTTCTTATGGGAGGTATTGCGTTTTTTAGAGCCAGCTATTTTAATGAGATTGACCGGATACTTTCTAAAAAAACATTGACCGGCACTCTGATTGGGCAGGTGGAATATGTCAGACAGAATGCTGAAGGGGAGTACCAGATTACAGTGAGGGAGAATTCTTTTGTAGTAAATGAAAGCTATTTAAAAGACAAAATAAAAAAGAATTTGAAAAAATGTAGTATAAGTAGTATAAAAAGCAATTTGAGACAAACAAAAAAACTGCCGGGAAAATGTCGCCTTGTAAAGATTCCCGTATCAAAAGGAAAGATTTACCCAGGAGATTTTATTACTTGTACAGGAAAGTTAAAAGCAATAGAAGAACAGATAAATCCAGGAGAATTTAATACAAAAATATATTATTATTCTGTAGGTATCCGTTATCAGTTTTTTGGAGAAAATCTTACAAGAAAGAGAGAAAGCCCGTTGTCTTTGCATCGAATAGCAGGGAACGTCAGAGAAAAGATAGATGCGATATACAGACATATCCTATCTGATACAGAATATGCATTGTTAAAAGCGATATTTCTTGGGGATAAGACAGATCTTTCAAAGGAACAGAAACATTTGTATGAAGAAAATGGCATGGCGCATCTCTTAGCTGTTTCCGGTCTTCACGTTTCTATCGTTGGGGGAATGTTGTTTCGGTTTCTTAGAAAAAAGGGCCGCAGTTATGCATTTTCCTGCATGGTTGGAAGTGGGATTTTGTTTTTTTATGCGGTTATGACGGGATTTGGCAATTCCGTTTTCCGAGCTGCAGTCATGTTTTTTTGCTTTTTGCTGGCACAATATTTTGGTGCAGAATATGATATGATTTCTTCAATGAGCCTGGCGGGAATACTAATGTTGCTGGAACACCCCTGGAGACTTTTAGAAAGCGGATGTGTGATTTCTTTTGCATCCATATTTTCTATCGGGATAATTTTGCCTATTGCAAAAGAACTTTGGGAAAAGCGCAGCCAAAACAGACTTGTAGCAGGGGAATTTCCTACAGAGAGTCCCAGAAGGAAAATAATCCGGCAGGCCTTTTTTGCAAATATCGTCATTTCTATGAGTATAACTCCTTTGTTACTACGCTTTTTTTATCAGTGGAGTCCTTATAGTATTTTGCTGAATATGTTTGTTATTCCGGCAATGAGTCCGCTATTGATTAGCGCAGTTTTAGGAGGGCTGCTTGGCTTTTTTAGCTATGTGTCGGCTTTTTTAGGATGCATTCCTGCGGTAGTATTGCTGCGGACTTTTGAGATGATTTTTCGATTGGTGAAGCAGATTCCAGGGGCTGTGATTGTAACAGGATGCCCTCCCTGGTGGGAAATTCTGTTTTTGTATTTCATTGAGATTAGTTTTTTCTTTTTATGGTATTATCGTCAGAAGGGTTTCAGTGTGATTTTTTGTCTTTTCCTGATAGCAGGAAGATGTTTTTTCACTGTACCAGCTCTTAAGATCACAATGCTTGACGTGGGACAGGGAGAATGTATTTTCATAAAAATGCCAACAGGAGAAAGTATGTTGATTGATGGTGGCAGTACTTCTAAGAAAAATATTGCGGAGTATACGCTGGTACCGGCACTTAAATACTATGGGACAGACCATTTAGACTATGTTATAATAACTCATACAGATGAAGATCATATTTCTGGAATAAGAGAGTTGTTTGAGCAGAATTATCCAATAAAGCATATCGTTTTGCCAGATACAAAAGCTATGAATAGCAGTAACACTATACGAAAGGCTGGGAAGAAAAAAGGATATTCCTTCTTAAAAATAAGCAGAGCAGATCAACTGAATTTTGGTACAATTCATCTGCGCTGTCTGCATCCCCAAAAGGGATGGGAGGCAGAAGATACCAATAGTGGTTCTCTGGTATTGTATCTTACTTATGATAAATTTACCATGTTATTTACAGGAGATTTAAATGGAGAACAGGAATCTCTATTAGAGCCAGACAGAGGAGAAGAAAGCATGCCGAGTGTAAATATTTTAAAAGTGGCACATCATGGCTCTAAAAATTCTACAACAAAAAGTTTCTTGGAAGAATTCCAGCCGCAAAAGGCGATTATATCTGCCGGAAAGAATAATCTATATGGACATCCGCATAAGGAGACAATAAAGAAACTTCAGAAAAATGGAGCGGATATTTATGGAACACTGTGGGGTGGAGCAATTATAATCGAAAGTGATGGCCAGAAATATAAAATAAATTATTTTAAAAGAGGATAATTATTTATAGCTGTGTATGCAAGCAGTTTCCTGCTTTAATAATCACACATAGAATCGGAGAGTGTATCATGAAAGAACTAACAAAACAGATAAAAGAAAAGTCTTTTCATAAAGTTTATCTTCTGACAGGAGATGAGCCGTATCTTGTCCTTCAGGCAAAACATATGCTGAAAAATGCGATGATAAAAGAAGGAGATACGATGAACTATGCCGCTTTTACAGACGGTAAAATAGATTTAAATACTTTGCAGGAACTTGCATTTACCTATCCGTTTTTCAGTGAGAAGCGACTTCTTCTTTTGGACGGAACAGGAATCCTAAAAACAGGAAAAGACGAATTTGTAAGCATTATGGAAAATATGCCGGAGACAACTTGTATTATTATCTGTGAGCCAGAAGTAGATAAGCGTTCAAAAGTGTATAAATGGATAAAAAAGAATGGTTATGTTGGAGAATTTTTAAAGAAAAATCAGACAGAAAAAGTTCTTCTCCGCTGGATTGCTGCTTTACTTGGCAAAGAAAAGAAGCAGATACGTGAGAATAATGCCCGATATTTCCTGCAAAAAACAGGAGATGATATGTTTCAGATAAAAAATGAGATTGATAAACTCATTGCCTACGCTGGAGACCGCGAGGAAATCACCCAGGCAGACATTGATGCCGTGGCTTCTGGAGAAGTACAGGACAAGATTTTTGACTTAGTAGATGCCATCGCCCGTAAAAATAAGGCAGCAGCTCTTAGTTATTACAATGACCTCATTCTTCTAAAAGAACCCCCAATGCACATTTTATTTTTAATTGTACGCCAGTACCGAATCCTGCATATCATTGCTAACATGCGAGGACTCCGCAAACCGGACGATGCCATTGCTAAAACCGCCGGAATCCCACGCTTTGCCATTCGCAAAAATGAACAGCAGCTTAGGGGATATGGAGAAAAAATGTTGGAAAAATGCATCGAAGAATGCATCCAGATAGAAGAAGAAATAAAAACCGGACGAATTAATGATCAAATAGGAGTGGAGAGTTTGATTTGCAGACTAATGCTTTAATCCTGAGCTGCCGCAGGCAGGAGACACCCGCAAAGAGAGGCTATCCCCTATATTTGTGACTTTAGTCGCGGCGGTTTGAATGTTCGCTTAACCGCTCACATCCAAACCTTGCTCCGAGGCCACAAATATAGGGGATAGCCTCTCTTTGCGGGCTGACTTTGGCTGCTGCAGCAACTCAGAATTTAGGAATTGTAATTTTAGCAAAATTACTCTCCACTTTGTAACATATTATGCAGTTAGCATAGTTCTTTTGAAAAATCACATCCCCCTGGAGAATCCCCAAATCCCCCAACGAGAGATTTTTATTTTATATAGGCAGCCAAAGACAGAACAAAAGCCCTCCTATACTCCCTATTTGTGACCTCGGAGCAAGTGTTGGATGCGAGCGCATTTAAGCGAACATTCAACACGCCGCGACTAAAGTCATAAATAGGGAGTATGGGAGGGCTTTTGTTCGTCTGGTTTACCTAAAACAAAAAATCTCCGAAAAGCAGCCGCTCTTTTCGGAGATAAACGTTTTATTCTAATTAAGCAATTCCGTTAACCGCTTTTGTAAGACGGGAAACTTTTCTTGCTGCTGTGTTCTTATGGAAAATTCCTTTAGAAGTAGCTTTGCTGATTTCAGAAATAGCAACTGTTAAAGCAGCCTGTGCAGCTTCTTTGTCACCCTTTGCTACAGCAACTTCTACGTTCTTGATACAAGTTTTTACTTTAGATTTAATAGATTTGTTCCTTAATGTCTTTGTTTCGATAACTAAAATTCTTTTTTTTGCAGATTTGATGTTAGCCAATCTGTACACCTCCAAATATTATTACTTATAATTTTTATGTTTATATTGTTTTGCATTATTTCGGACACGGACAATCTAATGTAAACATACTATTATATTTTATTGATTTTTGGGCTATTTGTCAAGTGGAAAATGAAAATTTTTAAGGAAAAAATTTTTTAGATATATTAAAATTAGTATGGCTATGTATATTAAAGTTATTTTTGTAACATAATACTTGATGATAATGAAAAGGGAGGGACTCTTATGAATATACAACGTTCTTTTTCTCATACAGACTTAGCATTGGAACTAAAAGACGAGCTTGAAGAATCCCTAGAAGAGCAGCAGGCCTTTGACGGAATCAAAATTCAGCAGGAGCGTATCGGAGAGCGGGGACTGCAGGAAACAGTGATTGAGATTGACAGTGAGGAGGGGGAGAAACAGCTTGGAAAACCACGGGGAATCTATGTGACACTTGAAGGGGAAAATATGGCAGGGAATGATGGAAGCTTTCATGAGGAAATGAGCGAATGTCTTGCAAAGCGGCTGCAGTCCCTGCTTTCAGGAAAAAGAAAGCTTTTATTTATTGGACTTGGAAATGGGGAGGTGACCCCGGATGCCCTTGGTCCGCTTGTGATTAAAAACCTTTTTATAACAAGACATCTGACTGGATGGAAAGAGATAGAGGGATGTCCGGCGGTTGCCGCACTTGCACCGGGAGTTATGGCACAGACAGGAATGGAAACAGGGGAGATTGTTGAGGGGATTGTGAAAAAGATTCACCCAGATGCGCTGGTAGTGATTGATGCGTTAGCGGCGAAGAGTTCGGAAAGGCTTAACAGGACAATACAGATTAGTAATACGGGAATTGCGCCAGGGTCGGGTGTTGGAAATCATCGGAATGAGATTACGGAAAAAACGATGGGGATTCCAGTGATTGCGATAGGTGTTCCAACCGTAATTTCCATCCCGTCATTGGCTTGTGATATTATGGAAGCTTTTTGTGCTTCTCAGGGCGAGGGAATGGAAGATATCTTTTGTTCGTGGCCGGAAAAGGAAAAGTATCATTTTTTAGGGGAAATTTTAGATGAAAAGTTATGGGAACTTTTTGTGACACCGAAGGAAATTGATGAGGCAGTAAAGCGAATTAGTTACACGCTTTCGGAAGGGATTAATCAGTTTGTTGCAGGGAGGATTTTCTAAATCAAATCATAAATAAAAAGGACAGGCATAAGCTTATATTATAAGAATTATCTTGAGCGTTTGTATAATCATGCAATCAATTATGTGATCAGGAAAAGGGAATTGTTTTTGCTAATAAGTTATTTGGAAAATTGCTATAAGCTATTTTCTTGGGAGGGATTATGCAAGAGAGAAATTTAAAGGTAATAGAAGGTTTATTGTTTGTTCTTTTTATTTTGTTATGGGGCTTATTTTTATCGGGAGGAAGTGGAAAGGTAAAGCGGAGAACACTCTCTTTATGGCAATATATTCCAGTGCACACGGAGGTGTTTCATGATTTCTTTGAAAATAGTATAAGAAAAGGGCAGTATGAATTGACGCCAATTCTTGGATACGATACATACGAGGGGGGAAAGGGAATGCTCCTTCCTTTTTTTCGAAATGGAATGCAGGAGGAGCTTTTCCCAATTCAAAGATTTGCGCTTGATTACTGGAAAGGAAAGGAGTACTATAAGGCAAAATACAGTGATACGGTGCCGGATTATTTTACAGAATCGGATGATCAGTCTGTAGAAGAAAAGAAAAAAGATCCTGGAAAAATGAAGCAGATGGGAACGGGAAGATCCTATACAATAAAAGAACTGGCAAGTTATTCTTTTTTGCTGGAACATTTTTATATTGTGGATGAGACAACATCTATGACAAAACAGGATTTAAATGGAACAAAGCTTGTGACAATGGATTTGTCTGCAAAATTAGGAAAGGAGGAGCCACTGGTTCTTATTTACCATACACACGGAAGTGAAACGTACAAAAAGGTAAATGGAAAAGAAGGTTCTGTGATTGAAGTAGGAACTGCTCTGACAAAAGAACTGGAAAATGTCTACGGAATAAAAACGGTACATGACAAATCTGTTTATGATATGGTAGACGGACAGCTTGACCGCAATGCCGCTTATAACTTTGCAGGTGATAGTGTGGAGGCGGCACTTAGGAAAAATCCTTCGGTAAAAGTAGTGATTGACCTGCACAGGGATTCTGTAGAAAATAATATACACCTTCGCACAAAAATCAATGGAAAGTCTGCAGCACAGATTATGTTTTTTAATGGAGTCAGCCGCCTTGCAAGTAAGGGGGATATCGGTTATCTTTATAATCCAAACAAGGAGGCAAATCTGGCATTCAGCCTGCAGATGCAGCTTTTATGTGGAAAATATTATCCAGATCTGACACGAAGAATCTATATAAAAGGCTATCGTTATAACCTTCATTTGGCAAAAAGAGCGATGCTTGTGGAGGTAGGAGCACAGAACAATACAGTGGAGGAAGCGAAAAATGCAATGAAACCATTAGCTGAGATGCTATATCGGCTCTTATCTGGGGAAAAATCTTATAAAAAGAATTAAAAATATATGTAGAACTACAAGTAAAATTATATTTTTGTTGTTTCTTTTTTGAACACGAGACTGTGCTGTATAGAATTTTGAACAGATAATTTGCAATTACAAAAAATAAATTGACAAACGATAAGGTTTATGTTTTAATAATATCAGAAAATTTGATTTTTCAAATCAAACCGTTGAAGCGGAGATAAAAATAGTTGTGCATATACAGAGAGTCCGGGCAGGTGAGAGCCGGGTTAAACGCAGATTATTAAATGGACCGTGGAGGGCACAGTCAAAGGTTTTATGAAAGTTTTTGTTAACTAACAGGAATCTTCTTTAACATATAGGATTTAGAACAAGATTCAGAAAGTTTCAGGAATTTAGTACACTGTGACGTGAGGGCATACGTCAGTTGCCAGGGATATGATGGTATCCTTCAGAGCGCACATTTTGTGAATCAAGGTGGCACCGCGGATGTGAAAGAATAACATTTTGATAATACACCCGTCCTTGACAAAGTAGTAATACGTTGTCATGGACGGGTTTTTTATTTCACAGGATATATTCTTATGAAATAGTTTCGCATTTCCTACATTAATTCCATCAAAAAGAATCCACATGACAACAACGAAAGTACAAAGATGGAGGCATAAGTTATGATTAAAGAGGCAATTATCAAATTAAGCAAAAAAGAAGATTTAAGTTATGAGATGGCACAGGCTGTCATGGACGAGATTATGAGCGGCGAGGCAAATGATATTCAAAAAAGTGCCTATCTTACAGCACTTGCCATGAAAGGTGAGACAATTGACGAGATTACTGCTTCTGCAGCAGGAATGAGAGAGCATTGTACAAGACTTCTTAATGATATGGATGTGTTAGAAATTGTAGGAACCGGTGGAGATCGTTCTAATTCCTTTAATATTTCTACAACTTCTGCACTTGTCATTTCCGCTGGAGGAGTTCCGGTTGCAAAGCATGGAAACAGAGCGGCTTCCAGTAAATGTGGTGCGGCAGATGTGTTAGAGGCACTTGGAGTAAATATTACCGTTTCACCAGCACAAAGCGCACAGATGTTAAAAGATATCAATATCTGTTTCCTTTTTGCACAGAAATACCACACAGCGATGCGCTATGTGGCAAATGTACGAAAAGAATTAGGAATCCGTACTGTATTTAATATTTTAGGCCCACTTTCCAATCCGGCTGGTGCCAATATGCAGGTTATGGGCGTGTATGATGAAAAACTGGTAGAACCTCTCGCAAGAGTACTTTCCAATCTTGGAGTAAAAAATGCAATGGTTGTATACGGACAGGATTGTCTTGATGAGATTTCCATGAGTGCCAGGACAAGTGTCTGTGAAATTAAAGATGGAAAGTTCCGTTCTTATGAGATTGAACCAGAACAGTTTGGATTTAAGAAATGTGATAAAGAAGAATTGGTCGGTGGTACACCGGAAGAAAATGCAAAGATTACCCTGTCAATCTTAAATGGTGAAAAGGGTCCAAGAAGAGAAGCGGTTTTAATGAATGCCGGAGCAGCTTTCTATGTTGCAGGAAAAGCAGATACTTTAGAAGATGCTGTGAAGCTTGCCGCTGAGATCATTGACAGTGGAAAAGCAAAGGCAAGACTGGATGAATTTATTAAGTTATCAAATCAGGAATAAAAAATTGCAAAGGCAGAGAACTCATGATAGAATAGGACAGATAGAATTAGATCAAGCACAAAAAGATTCTGAGAGTACATATTATAAAATAGGAGGAAACTGCCTTGGCTGGAATTGACCAGAGTAAAATAAGAAATTTTTGTATTATAGCACATATTGACCATGGAAAATCAACTTTAGCAGACCGTATTATCGAAAAGACAGGATTGCTGACAGATAGAGAGATGCAGAACCAGGTTCTTGACAACATGGATTTAGAGAGAGAACGTGGAATTACAATTAAGTCTCAGGCGGTACGTATTGTATATCATGCTGAGGACGGAGAAGAGTATATATTCAACTTAATCGATACACCAGGTCACGTCGATTTTAACTACGAGGTAAGCCGAAGTCTTGCTGCCTGTGAGGGAGCGGTACTTGTCGTGGATGCGGCACAGGGAATCGAAGCACAGACACTTGCAAACGTATATTTGGCATTAGACCATGACCTTGAGATTATGCCAGTTATCAACAAGATTGATCTTCCAAGTGCAGACCCGGATCGTGTTGTAGAAGAGATAGAGGATGTTATCGGAATCGAAGCGCAGGATGCGCCAAAGATTTCTGCGAAAAACGGAATTAATATCGAACAGGTCTTAGAGCAGATTGTAAAAAAGATTCCTGCACCAGGTGGAAGCCCGGAGAATCCATTACAGGCACTCATTTTCGATAGTGTATATGATTCTTATAAAGGAGTTATCATTTTTGCACGTATCATGGAAGGAACCATTAAAAAAGGTACAAATATGCTGATGATGGCAACTGGTGCGAAAGCAGAAGTTGTTGAGGTTGGAACCTTTGGTGCAGGCCAGTTCTTCCCGTGTGATGAGCTTTCTGCCGGCATGGTTGGATATATTACAGCCAGCCTTAAAAATGTAAAAGATACCCGTGTGGGTGATACCGTTACAGATGCCGATAATCCATGTGCAGAACCCCTGCCAGGTTATAAAAAGGTAAACTCTATGGTATTTTGTGGAATCTATCCGGCAGATGGAGCCAAATATCCGGATTTAAGAGATGCTTTAGAAAAATTACAGCTTAATGATGCAGCACTCCAGTATGAGCCGGAAACTTCGGTTGCATTAGGTTTCGGTTTTCGTTGTGGATTCTTAGGCCTTTTACATTTAGAGATTATTCAGGAACGATTAGAAAGAGAATATAACCTTGACTTAGTAACGACTGCACCGAGTGTTATTTACAAAGTACACCAGACGGATGGAACAGTATTTGACTTAACAAACCCGACAAACCTTCCAGATCCATCCACCATTGAATATATGGAAGAACCAATCGTATCCGCGGAAATCATGGTAACCAAAGAATATGTTGGTGCTATCATGACACTTTGTCAGGAACGCCGCGGAACCTATATTTCTATGGAGTATATGGAAGAAACGAGAGCGCTCCTTAAATACGAACTGCCACTTAACGAGATTATCTACGACTTCTTCGATGCTTTAAAATCCCGTTCCAGAGGCTATGCCTCCTTTGACTATGAGATGAAAGGTTACCAGCAGTCCGACCTTGTGAAGTTAGATATTCTTATTAACCGTGAGACCGTGGATGCTCTTTCTTTCATTGTGCATTCTTCCACAGCTTACGAACGTGCAAGAAAGATTTGTGAGAAATTAAAAGAAGAAATTCCAAGACATTTATTCGAGATTCCAATTCAGGCAGCCATCGGAAGCAAGATTATCGCTCGTGAAACCGTAAAAGCTGTTCGCAAAGACGTACTTGCGAAATGTTACGGCGGTGATATTTCCCGTAAGAGAAAGCTTCTGGAGAAACAGAAGGAAGGCAAGAAGCGTATGCGTCAGGTCGGTAACGTGGAAATTCCGCAGAAGGCATTTATGAGCGTTCTGAAACTGGACGACAAAAAATAGAAACGAGAACAGCATGCAAAATAAAGAAGAGTTAAGCCTGTATATCCATATCCCTTTTTGCGTACGAAAGTGCGGCTATTGTGATTTCCTCTCTGCTCCGGCAGATGAGAAAGCAAGGGATCGGTATGTACAGGCTCTTCTTATGGAAATAGAGCGTTATCGGGGAACAGAAACAGCGGACAGAAAGATTAAAACACTTTATATCGGCGGTGGCACACCGTCGACATTGTCTGTGAAACAACTGGAATGCATTATGCAGAAAATTAAATGCACATTTAATTTTCACGGTGATATGGAGACGTCCATGGAAATGAATCCGGGAACCGCTTCAAAAGAGAAGTGCAGGGCACTTTATCAGATGGGGATCAACAGACTCAGCATAGGGCTGCAGTCTACAAATGACATGGAACTGAAAACACTCGGACGTATTCACTCCTATGAGGACTTCTTAAACACCTATACATGGTGCAGAGAAGCCGGTTTTCAGAATATCAACGTGGATCTGATGGCAGCACTTCCTTACCAGACTGTGGAGAGTTATACCACAGGACTTCGTAAGATCATCCGCCTTGCACCGGAGCATATTTCGGCTTACAGCCTGATCTTGGAAGAGGGGACTCCTTTTTATCAAAAATATAATAGCGGATGTTATCCATTGCCGGATGAAGAACAGGAACGCCTGATGTACAGGGAAACGGAGCAGATATTGGCACAGGCGGGGTATGAACGGTATGAAATTTCCAATTATGCGAAAAAGGGGTATGCCTGCAGGCATAATCTTGTGTACTGGCAGGGAGGAGATTACCTGGGGCTGGGACTTGGAAGCTCTTCCTATATGGATGATGTACGGTTTCATAATACAACTGATCTCGATACTTATGTAAACCAAGGCGCATATGTTGAGGACCGGGAAGAGCTTTCCGTGCAGGCGAAGATGGAAGAATTCATGTTTCTGGGGCTGCGTGTCATGGCAGGTGTATCCGGGACGGAATTTGAGAAACGCTTCGGGAAAACAATGGAAGATGTCTATGGCGACGTTTTACGAAAACACGAAGAAGAAGGTCTTTTACAGATAGAACGCAAAGAGGATCGTAAAGAAGCAGCTGCCGCAGAACCTGCAAAAGGAAAAACAAATATTGAAAAAGTTATGTTAACCACAAATGGGGTTGATGTCAGCAATTATGTATTTGCAGATTTTCTGCTATAATCCTTGCGCTGTCTGTGTTTTCTATGTATAATAAAAATTGGTCGTTACTTTAACCAAACCCTATGCATACAATGGTATAAAACGTATTTGGGAGGCTTCCCTTGCAGACCTTTCAAAAACCACTTTCTGACGAGGAAGAAGCGTATTATCTGCAGATGCTTAAGGGGAACGATGTCAAACAGAGTGAGGAAGCCAGACAGATACTGATAGAAAGAAATCTGCGGCTGGTTGCCCATATTGTAAAAAAATACCAGAATGTGGAAGAGGACGCAGAGGATCTGATCTCCATAGGGACGATAGGACTCATTAAGGCGATCCGGACATTCGATGGAGGAAAAGGAAGCCGTCTGGCGACTTATGCAGCCAGATGTATTGATAACGAACTGTTGATGATGCTCCGTATGCGGAAGAAAACCGCAAGGGATGTATCCCTGTATGAACCGATCGGAACCGATAAAGAGGGAAATGAGATCAGCCTTTTGGATGTGACATTATCCAAACAGGAAGATTTTGCAGAGATGATCAGCCGGCGGGAGGATATCAGCAAGGTCAGAAGGCTGGTGTCTACAGTTTTATCTGACAGGGAAAAAGAGATCATCACGATGCGTTACGGGCTCTCGGATGAACAGGAGCTGACGCAGAGGGAAATCGGGGAAAAACTGGGTATATCCAGAAGCTATGTGTCACGTATTGAAAAGAAGGCATTACTGACATTGAAAAAGGCTTTTGAAGATATGTAATGTATAATTCCGGTTTATACCGGAAAGAAAAGAGAGGTACATTTATTATGGAAAGTTTAGAGGAAATACTGCACGTTGCCTATGAGGCGGGGGCGTCCGATATCCATCTGACGGTTGGCATTCCACCGACAATGCGTCTGAATGGTCATTTGGTAAAGATGGATTATCCAATCCTCAGACCGGAGGATACATTGG
>ERZ857745.1317-NODE-1317-length-31311-cov-71.174111_pt1 | contig 31311 bp, 34 predicted proteins | sample MGYA00519699_ERZ857745 | MGnify/ENA primary metagenome ERZ857745 (study PRJEB31778, sample SAMEA3449357) | human gut metagenome | biome: human gut; feature: human-associated habitat; material: faeces | place: United Kingdom | collected 2010/2012 ...
GCCAAAATTCTCCGTCCCCATTGGCACACTTTTATTCTAATATGCTTCCTGCTTGTATGCTGTTTCCTCTTAGAAAGTCTGAAGTACTCATTCTCTTTGCATTTTCCGCTTGTATTTCAAGTATTTGCAATATTCCTTGTTTTGCTTTAATAAATAGCCCTTGCTTTGGATTTGTAAATAATATTGTTCCTTCTTCTAAATTATTTAGTCTATGTTTATATTCTTTTAAGTCAGAAAACTTTTCTACTAATTCTTGTTCAGACATCACTTTTGCTTTCCAGAATTTTATCTTTTTTCCATTTAAAAATGTATATGCTCCCATTATTGGGTTTAGCCCTCTAATTAGGTTTTTAATTTGTTCTGCAGTTTGATTTTGCCAATCTATTTTTGCCATTTCTTTATTAAGCATTGGAGCCATTGTAAAATCTTCTCCTTGCTTTTCTCTTGGTGCTTTTCCTTGTTCTATCAGGTCAAGAGTTTTTACTAATAATTCTCCTCCAATTTTAGTTAACCTGTTCCAAAGTTCTCCTGTAGTTTCATCATCACCTATTTCTACTTCTTGTTTTAAAATCATATCTCCAGTATCCATTCCTGCATTCATATACATTGTAGTAATTCCTGTTGTTTTATCTCCATTTAATACTGCCCATTGTATTGGTGCAGCTCCTCTATATTTTGGAAGCAATGAACCATGAACATTTATACAACCTAATTTTGGAATATCTAGCAATTCTTGTGGTAGTATTTTTCCATAAGCTACAACACAAATAACATCTGGTTTTAATTCTTTTATTTGGTTAATAAATTCTTCATTATTTCTTACTTTTATTGGTTGATAGATTTTTAAGTTCTTTTCCATGGCATATTCTTTAACTGGAGAGCCAATCATTTTCATTCCTCTACCTCGTGGTTTATCTGGATTAGTTACAACTGCTAATATGTTATGATTTGCTTCTACCAAGCACTTTAAACTTTCTTTTGCAAAATCAGGTGTACCCATAAATACAATATTAAGCATTTGTTTCCCTCCTTAATTTTTTATTTTTTATTCTCATCAGGTGTAATGTACTCTAATGTTCCTGGAATAATTTTGTCTACAAACAAAACGCCATCTAAGTGATCTATTTCATGTGCTAAAGCTTGTGCTAAAAGTCCTTCACCTTCTATTTTTACTTTTTTACCCTTTTCATTTAAAGCTTCTACTTCTATTTTTTCTGGTCTAACTATTTTTCCAAATTGATTTGGAAAACTTAAGCATCCTTCTTCAACTTCTTGTGAACTACTTTCTTTTATGATTTTAGGGTTTATTAATTTTATAGGTCCTTTATCATTGTATAAGTCAATTACTATTATTCTTTTTAAAATTCCTATCTGTGGTCCCGCTAATCCCACTCCATCATATTTGTGCATAGTTTCAACCATGTCATTCAATATTTCTACTATTTTTTCATCAACTACATCAACTTCTCTTGATTTTTTTCTTAGTATCTCATCTCCTGCTTGTCTTATAAGTCTTATTGCCAAAGTCATTTCCTCCTATTCTAATTTTTATCTCTCCTATTAATTTAAATGTTAATTTTTAAAAGAATTAGTATATTGCGCGGAAAAGTGTATTAAAAAGGCAAGGGCGCATACGTTTGTATGCAACCGCGTTTTTAATGCACTTTGACAAAGCAAGATGCTGATTATTTTAAAAATTAAAGCCAGTTGTTTGGATTCAAATCTATACTCAACCTAGCACTTCCATTTTTTCCTTCTTTTGTTTTGCTATATTCATTTATCATGTCATTTATTAAACTTATAGTATCATTTCCAAATTTGCACTTTATAATTATACGAAAACGGTATTTATTTTTTATTTTATCTACTGGTGCAGGCATTCCTTTATATAACATTATTCCTATATTTTCATTAATTACTCTGTTCTTTAAGTATTTATGTAATTCTTCCGTTACTTTAAATGCTATTTCTTTATTTTCTGCACTAATACCAATTACTATTATATCGCAAAATGGCGGATATTTCAATTGTTTTCTTAACATAATTTCAGTGTTATAAAACAACCTATAATTTTGCATTTTGGCACATTCTATACTAAAGTTATCTGGATTATATGTTTGAATTATTACCTTTCCTTGTTCCTTTTCTCTCCCTGCTCTTCCGTGCTACTTGAGTTAAAATTTGAAATGTATGTTCATTTGCCTTAAAATCATCAATATTCAAGCTTGTATCTGCAGCTATAACTCCTACTAGAGTAACATTTGGAAAATGATGTCCTTTTACAACCATTTGTGTTCCTATTAAAATATTTATGTTGTCTTTTTTAAATTTGTTTAAAATTTCTTCATGTGAATTTTTCTTTGTTACTGTATCTACATCCATACGTATTGTACTTGCTTCTGGAAATAATAAGTGTATTTGTTCTTCTAACTTTTGAGTTCCTGCACCAAAATACTTAATATTTTTACTATGGCATTCTGGACATTCTTTTGCAATTTCTTCTTCATATCCGCAATAGTGACATTTTAGTTTTTTTGAATTTGCATGATATGTCAATGTAATATCACAATTTTTACATTTTATAGTATGACCACATTCTCTACACATTACAAATGTCGAAAATCCTCTACGATTTAAAAACAATATTGTTTGCTTGTTATTTTGTAAATTTTCTTTTATCGCCTTATACAATTTACCACTAATCATAGTTTTGTTGCCTTGTTCTAATTCATTTCTTAAATCAACAATTTCTACATTTGGAAGTTTTGCATTATTGGCTCTTTTGGTTAGTTCTAGTAACTTTATTTCTCCTGTTTGTGTTTTATAAAATGTTTCTAGGTCAGGGGTTGCACTTCCAAGCACTAAACTTATGCTATTTTCTTTTGCTAAATATCTTGCTATTTCTCTTGCATGATATTTGGGCGTAGTTTCTGATTTATATGATTGATCATGCTCTTCATCCATAATAATTAACCCCAGATTTTGAATTGGGGCAAAAATAGCTGAACGAGCACCTATTACTATTTTTGCTTCATCTTTTTTTATTTTATTCCATTGGTCATATCTTTCTCCCATTGAAAGTTTACTGTGAAGTACTGCAATATTGTCTTCTCCAAATCTAGCAATAAATCTATCTACTGTTTGTGGAGTAAGAGCTATTTCTGGTACCAACATTAAACTGGTTTTGCCTTCATTAAGAACTTTTTCAATTAGTTGTAAATATACTTCTGTTTTTCCTGAACCTGTTACTCCAAATAGTAAAAATTCAGAATTAAAATTATCTTCAATTGCATCTGACACTGCATTATATGCTTTTTGTTGCTCTTCATTTAAAACAAATGAAGAATCTTTTTTTATATCTTTATTTACAAAAGGATTTCTTTCAATTTGTTTTTCTACTATTTCTATATATCCATTTTTTAATAAAGTATTTAATACTGCTTTGCTAACATCTGCAAATGTTTCTAAATCTGATATTATTACTCCTTCATTGTTTATTAAAAATTCCAGAGCTCTAATTTGTTTTTCAGATTTTACTTTTTTATTTTGTATATCTTGTTCAATATCTTCTACAGATTTTTTTAAATATACAAAATTGGCATTTTTTTCTTTTACACGATTTTCTAGTATTTTTGTAGTAGTTCCTGGTGGTAGCATTAATTTTATACAATCTGAAACATTACAAAAGTATCTTTCAGCCATCCATCTTGCAAGACTTATGCTTTTTTCATCTAAATAGTTAGCATTTATATTTACTATACTCTTTACTTTATAATCAGACTTTTCTTTAATATTAACTACAAATCCTTCCTCAAGTTCTTTTCTATTTGAAAATGGTACAAGAACTCTAGCACCTAATTTTATTTCAGGTGCTAACTCACTTGGTATTTCATAATCAAACACTCTATTTAATTGTTTTGCATTACTATTTAGTATTACTTCTGCAATCATATATCCTCTTATTATTTATGTTTTTTATGAGTATATCACAAACTCTTTTAAATAACAATTATAAAAAGAAGCAAAGTTCTAAAACTCTGCTTCTTTTAGGTTGTATTCATTATTAATAATTTCCATTATAATATTTACTGTTTTTTCTAAGTTGTTATTTTTTATAACATAATCATACATTCCTATTTTTGATTCTTCATATTGTAATCTGTTTAATCTTAATTCAATATCTTTTGTACTAGGCTTATCAATTCTATTTTCTAGTCTTCTTCTTAATTCTTCTTTTGGAACTTTCAAAAATATTGTTACAATTTTAGTGTCATTTTTTAATAATTTAATTAAATTTTCAACACCATTTACTTCAATATCTTTTACTATTATTTTTCCATTTTGCATTTTTTCATTTAGTAATTTCTTTGATGTTCCATAATAATGGTTATGATGTGCAGAGTATTCATATAGTTCTCCTCTAGCAATCATTGCCTCAAATTCTTCAGTTGTTACGAAGTTATAAGTTTGGCCAGGTATGTCATTTTCTCTTGGTTGTCTATCAGTATATGATGGAAGTGATTCTACATTTTCCATTCTTGCTATTAATTCTTTTTTTATTGTGTCTTTTCCAGCTCCTGATACTCCTGATAATAATACTAGCATGCTTTCACCTTACCTTCTGCTATTTCGTCAGCAGCAAGTGATACAGCTGATGGTTCTTCTTTTTTAGTTAAAGGTGTGCTTCCTCCTGCTATTTGTCTAGCTCTTTTTGCAGTGATTGTTACCAATCTAAAACGATTGTCTACCTTTTCTAATAATTCTAAAACAGTTGGTTTTACTAACATATTTTTCCCTTCTTTCTATTCATTTTCTATTTTACTTGAATCGTCTTCAAATCTTCCTGCTACTGTTTCTGGTTGAACAGCAGATAAAACAACATGGTTTGAATCCATTACAATTACAGCTCTTGTTCTTCTACCACACGTTGCATCAATTGCTCTACCTTGGTCTTTTGAATCTTGTACCAATCTTTTAATTGGTGCTGATTCTGGGCTTACAATTGCTATAATTCTATCTGATGATACAATGTTTCCAAAACCTATATTTATTAATTGCATAAAAGTCCTCCTTATTATTCAATATTTTGAATTTGTTCCCTTATGTCTTCTAATATAGTTTTCATTTCAATTACTAAATTAGTAATCTCTAGTTTTCCAGATTTTGATCCAATAGTATTTGTTTCTCTATTCATTTCTTGCATTAAAAAGTCTAGTTTTTTACCATTTGGCTGATCTTGCTCTAATAAATTTTTAAATTGTGCTATATGACTTCTTAATCTTGTTAGCTCTTCTTCTGTTGAACATTTGTCAGAATATATAACTATTTCTTGTGCTAATCTGTCTTTGTCAACTACATCTACTTTTAAAAGTTCTTTAATTCTTTCTTCTAATTTTACAATATATTCTTCAACAAGTCCAGTAGAAAGATCAGAAATTTTATTAACATCTTCTTCAATATTTTTTAGTCTTTCTTCTAAATCTTGTTTTATTCTATTGCCCTCTATGCTTCTCATATCAATAAAATTGTCAATTGCATTTTCTAAACACTCTGATAGTTCATTCCATATTATTTCTAAGCTATCTTCTTCTAATTGTATATTTAATACATCTGGCATTTTTGAAACTTCTGTTGCTCTAAGTCCACTTGGTATATCTGCTTCTTCTGCTAGTTCAGATAATTCTTTAATATATAATTTAGCTAATTCTTTATTTAATACAACATTTTTTCCTTCAAGTCCGTAATTTGCATAATTTACAAATACTTCTATTTTTCCTCTTGATACTCTGTTTAATACAGCCTTTCTAATTTTGTCTTCTATGCATAGTAAGTTTCGTGGTGCTTTAACTGTAATATCTGCATACTTGTGATTTACAGAACGAATTTCTACTAAATATTCTCTTGCTTCCTTTTCTAATTTTGCTCTTCCAAAGCCGGTCATACTTTTCATGTTTTGTCTTCCTTTCATAATGACATATTATTTTTTTATTATTTCTTTCATTGAATTAATATAATATTGTTTTTTCATTTTTTGATAAATTATTATAGATTTTACAGTATAATAAATTGCAATTGTATATGTAATTAAGACTGTTATTATAACAAAATTACTATGACACATAATGTCCAAATATATAAATGCTAACATAGCAAAAGCTAGTATTAATGTTTCAATTCCATAAATAGCTATTTTTCCACTGTCTTTTTTATATGCATATTCAAAAACTCCAATTGCAATAGCTAATATTGATACAGCAAATACTTTTAAATCTACTAAAAATACTGAATTTTCAATATTTATAAATCCAAGGATAATAAAGTTTAAAAATACTACCATCACAATTGCAATTGCTATGTTTTTAAATACTTCAACATTCATTTTATCCTGCTCTTCTTTTGGTATAACTTTTTTAGCAGTTATTTCCTTCTTAAGTGTTTCCTGTATTTTTTTTATATCAATTTTTTCTATACTTTTTTTATTTTCTTCAATTGGTTCTTCAACTATTTCTTCTTTTATTTTCTCTTTATTTTTTTGAGTAGAAGGTTTCTCTTTTTTGGTTGTTGATTTTTTATTTTTTTCAGGAGGAGCTTTTTTAGCACTACTTTTCGTTGTTGATTTCTTTTTTGTAGTAGTACTTGTTTTTTTAGCAGTTTCAGCTTTAGGTGCTGATTTAGAACTTTCACTTACTTCTTTCGTCTTTTTCTTTGTGCTTTTTTTATTCTTTACTTCTTCTTCGTTATTTTTTTCTTTTTGTGTAGCCATTTATTTTATCCTCCTACATCTCATATTCATACATAATATTACTTATAATATTAAGTGATGCTGTTTCTGTTCTTAGTATTCTTTTTCCTAATGTTACCACTTTTGCGCCTGCATTTGCAAGTTTTTCTATTTCACTTTTGTCTATTCCACCTTCTGGACCAATTATAACTCCTATGTTTATGCTTTCATTTTTATTTAGCTTTTTTAATTCGTTTTTTAAAGTATTTTCTTTTTCTTCCTCGTAGGCTAAAATCACGGCGTCAAAGTCTTTAATCATTTTGCATAAATCATTTATATTAATTGGCATTTCAACTTTTGGTATTAAATCTCTTCCACTCTGTTTTGCTGCAGATTCAGCAATTTTTTGCCAACGTTCTATTTTTTTATCTTCTTTTTTGTTATCTAGTTTTACTACACATCTTACCATCTCAACTGGTACTATTTTTACTGCTCCAAGTTCTGTACTTTTTTGAATTATGTATTCCATTTTATCAGCTTTTGGAAGACCTTGAAAAATTGTAACATGTACTTTACTTTCAACAAAGCTTTTTATACAGTCTTGTATATCACACATTACATATTCAGGTGTAATTTGAGATATTGTAGTAATATAGTTTAACGTTGTATCTAAATTACAAATTGTCAACTCTTCTCCAACTTTTGCTCTCAATACTTGATTTATATGTTTTACGTCTTCGTCTATTATTTTTATTTTATTTTCTTCTATTTGATTTGTTTTTACAAAAAATTTTGGCATTGTTTCTCCTTTTAAACTCCTTATATATTTTACCACATTATGAGCAAATTGCCAATGGTAACCATAAATTTTCATTTAATTATTTCTTCTATAATTTCTTTTGTATTTGTAACTAATTTTGCACCTTGTTTTATTAATTCATTTGTTCCATACGAATTTATGCTTGTAATATTTCCTGGTATTACAAATACATCTTTGCCTTGATCTAAAGCATAATCTACAGTAATTAAAGTTCCACTTTTCTGTTTTGCTTCTACTACTAATACTCCATTTGAAAGTCCACTAATTATTCTATTTCTTGACGGAAAATTCATTGGTAATGGCTTTGTGTGTGGCTCATATTCTGTTATTATTGCCCCACTATTTTTAACAATTTCGTTGCACAGTTTTTTATTTTCAGATGGGTATATATGCTTTAGTCCGCTTCCTAGTACAGCTATTGTTTTACCGCCTGCTTTAACAGCCCCTAAATGTGCATAAGTATCAATTCCTCTTGCAAGCCCGCTTATTACTACAAACCCTTCTTTTGCAAGTTCATAAGCAAAATTAAAAGCCACTTTTTTACCATAATCGCTTGCATCTCTACAACCTATTATAGCTACTGATGGCTTATTTAAAATTGATTCATCACCTACTAAATATAATCTAGCAGGTGATGAATATATGTTATTTAACTTTTCTGGATATTCATTTTGAGCTTGATAAATAATTTTCATAATATTTCCTCCTTAAATAATCAAGCCCCCAATTTATTATTAATTATTTTTTGCTGCTTTAACAACATTTGTCATTAACATCGCAATTGTCATTGGTCCAACTCCCCCTGGAACTGGAGTAATATAAGATACCTTTTTCTCAACATTTTGATAATCTACATCTCCAACAAGTTTTCCTTCTTCATTTCTATTTATTCCAACGTCTATTACAACAGCATTATCTTTTACCATATCTTCTGTTACGAATTTTGGCTTTCCAATTGCTGCTACTAATATGTCTGCTTGCTTAGTCATTTCTTTTAAATTTCTTGTTCTAGAATGACAAGTTGTTACTGTTGCATTTTTGTTAAGCAAACATTGTGCTAAAGGCTTACCTACTATATTACTTCTACCAATTACTACAGCATGTTTTCCTTCTATTTCAATGTTATATTCTTCTAGCATTTTCATAACCCCAGCTGGTGTACATGATATAAAGCAATCTTCTCCTATAGCTAATTTTCCTACATTTATAGGATGAAATCCATCTACATCTTTTTTATAATCTATAGCATTAAATGCTTCTCTAATGTCTAAATGTTTTGGTATTGGACTTTGAAGCAAAATTCCATTAACATCTTTTCTGTTATTTATTTTTTCAATTAAACCTAATAGTTCTTCTCTTGTTGTATTTTCTGGTAATAGAAATTCTTCAAATTCAATTCCTATTTCATTACATGCTTTACTTTTATTTCGAACATATACTGCTGATGCACTATCATTACCAACCATTATTACTGCTAATTTTGGAAGTATACCTTTTTTCTTTAATTCCTCAACCTCTGCCTTTAAGTTTTCTCTTATTTTTGTTGCCAATTCTTTTCCATTTATAATTGTTGACATTTACTTTCTCCTTTTATTATTTCATATTCTCATCGCCAAATGGTAATGGACATAACTCCTCTACTGTTTTTGTTACTATTTTTCCGCTGTAGGTATGTGATATTACTTTTGTATCTTTGTCACACAAATCACTTATCGCATGTCTGCATATAAAACATGGCCAACATTCTTGTTCTGTTTTACTCATAACATGTATTTCTTTAACATCACCTTTCTTATACCCTTCTGTTATACTAGTATATAAGGCATTTCTTTCGGCACATATTCCTGCTGCTGGGCTAGATGTTTCTACATTAACTCCGCTAAATTCTTTTCCGTCTTTCATAACTATAACTGAAGCTACAGGGTATTTATAATATGGAGTATATGAATTTTCTAATAGTTTTTTTAACTTTTCTTCCATACAATTCCTCCTAGATTTTTTGCAGCTTCATTATATAATACGGATTAAAAAATAACAACATTTCTTTTTTATTTTTGTGTTGCAAAATTTATTCCTCTTGCAACTATATCTTTCATATTTTCAATCAAATCATCTATTTCCTTTGGTGTTACTATAAAATTATAATCTTAAGTTTGCTGAAGCTAAACATTATTTTGTAGCACTTAGTCATACTTTTAAAAAATTAATTAAAATTATTTATTATAAACAAATAAACCTTATTAACTTCAAAAAGTAGCTTAGTTGATATAGTTTCACACTTTACAAAACTTGACTATTATCTATAAAAAAGATATAATCGTAATATCTTAGTTAGGTTTAATAATTACAAAAAGATATGTAATCTGCTGAAGATAGAGTTATAGAATTTGCGTATAATTATGGATTATTAGGAGAATTAACATATGCTCCTATAATCCTATAAATAGTAATCTAGTAGGTTAACCAAAAGTATTCTTACCAAGTGATAATGTTGTTACTGAAAAAGAAGAAGAAATGTCTACCTAAGACTATATAAAACTATTTTTGAAATATCTGAAAAAACAAAAAATTAACTTAAATAAGAATTGTATGTAGAATATTAATGGATAAAATGTTTATATTTTTTAATTTATATATATTATTTGAAAGGTGGTAAAAAATGAATATACAATTTTATGATATTAACGATTTAAATAAACCTAATGTAGTTGTCATATATGCAAAATATAATGATAAAATGGTTATGTGCAAGCATGAGAAAAGAGAAACATGGGAAATTCCAGGTGGTCATATAGAAAAAGGTGAAATTCCAGAAACAGCTGCCAAAAGAGAATTGTATGAAGAGACGGGAGCAATTGAATTTAATTTGGTGCCTGTTTGCAAATATTCTTTTGAAATAAATGGAAAGACTATCTTCTCTATTATGTATAAAGCTGAAATTACTAAAATGGAAAATTTACCAAATTTCGAAATTAAACAAGTAGGCTTTTTTGAGAAAATGCCTACTAATGTTACATATCCTGAAATATATGCAGAAATATTTAAAAAAGTGAGGTAGTATTATATGGAGAATATCTTTAATTTCTTTGTTGTCTGCTTTTACTAGTCTTAATCGACTTACATTATCTACATTTATTGTTTTCCACCCTAATGGTCTACTACTTAATCTTGATGAATACAAACACTACACCCATGTAAATCTTTTTGATTTTTATATAGATTACTAATTCCTTCTTTATTATTTAAAATATATTGTAGCAATTTTTTTCCTTTTTCTAGTAGTTTCTTCCATTTCTTCCGCTAATATTTCATATACTATTTCTTTAGTTTGTTTAAAATCTAATGCATAAAAACTTCTATATATCCTTTTTTTATTTTCTGCTTTTTCTTTTCTATTTTCTTTGCTTTCTTTTCCCACAATTCCATTTACTGCTTTCATTAAATGAAATTTATCTAATACATTTATACTTCCATGTAACCATTCTAAGCCTGTCTTTATCCAATTAGCTCCATCTCCTAAGATATATATTTTTTTACTTTATCTATTTCATATGTATTATCTATATATGTTAACACTTCTTCCCATAAATTATCTATTCTTCCTGTATATACCCCTCCAAAGTGTTTTTTATTGCATAATTTTGTCCTTTTTCCTTCTTTCATTATACTGTCATAAACTACTATTAATCGTGGTTCTTCAATTCCGCCTTTTTGTAAATGAACATGATCTTCATCTGCTATACAATAGATATTGTCAACTATTTTCTTTTTAGCTGTTTTTTCCTCTTCAACATTAATATTTAATTCACTTATCTTATTCATTATCGTTTGCTTTGATATTTCTGTTTTATATGCTGCTACTTTTCCTGCCTTTTCATAATTTGTTTCTATTGCTTCTTCTATTAATCTAGTTTCAACATTTTCCAATAATCTCTCTTTTGGTGCTATTTGAAAGTACTCGTCTAAGAGATATATTCTTTCATTACTTTGTTTATCTAAGTAATATCTTCTTTTAAAATCTATTTCTCCAAATATTGTAACTATCTTTCTATTATCTTTTTCTAGTGATTCAAATTGTTCTTTCCTTTCTCTTAATTTAAAAATTATATCTTCTGCATATTCTAATGAAAATTTAGTTAAATCATGACCTAATTGCATTAATTTATCATTTAAATTATCTGTAAAATTACTTAATTCTCCAACTTCCATTGAATTTTTTAAAAATTCTGTCATTAAACTAATGACTTTTTCTTCAAAATCGTGTAAAATATTTTCCATAAGATACTCCTTTCAAATTGGTTAATTTTGTTTTTACCAAATTTATTTTAACACAATTTTGGGAGTATCTTATTTTTTTATTTTAAAATTTTCCTGAAATTATTTTACACTATTAGCATAGGTTGCACATTCTTTTTTTTTATTTTTGTGTTGCAAAATTTATTCCTCTTGCAACTATATCTTTCATATTTTCAATCAAATCATCTATTTCCTTTGGTGTTACTATAAAATTATAATCTTCTGGAGTTAATACTTCTTTTATCATTTCATATTTGTCTTCCTCTTGTAATTGATTTAAAAATTCATTAGATTTTGCATCTTGCTGAACTTTTTGAATAAATAAATCCAAACTATCTGCTGCTATTGTTGCTGCTTCTACTACTGTTGGTATTCCTATTGCTATAACTGGTACTCCTAAAGACTCTTTTGTTAGTTCTTTTCTTTCATTTCCCACTCCAGCTCCAGGAACAATTCCAGTGTCTGCCAACTGAACTGTACTACTGATTCTTTCTATACTTCTTGAGGCTAATGCGTCAATTACAATTATTAACTTAGGGTGAATATTTTCTACTATTCCTTTTATAACTTCTAATGTTTCTATACCAGTTGTTCCTAGAACTCCTGGTGAAATTGCACTTACTGGTCTTGTGTCTTTGTCTAATACATCTGGCATGTAGTTTAGCAAATGTCTGGTAATATCTATTTCATTTACTACTTTTGGACCCAAAGCATCTGGTGTTACATACAGATTACCCAATCCCACAATCAGTATGTCCTCTTGTGGTCCAACTAAATTTCCAATTAAGTTTTTTAGTTCTTTTGTTACCGCTTCTGATGCTTTTTGTATTTGCTCTTCTCCTGCAATTTTCAAGTTTTTAATATCAATTGTAATATATGTTCCCTTTCTTTTTTCAATTGCTTTTTCTCCATTTTCATTTAATACTTTAACTCTAGATATTTTTATGTTATCATCAAAAATTTCTTCTTGTGTTTCTAGTCCATCAACCTCATTTTCTATATTGTTTGCCTTTTTAAATAAATCTCTTCTTTCTAAAGCTAAATCTGTTCTAAAATTAATCATATAGTTTTCCTCCTAATTTTCATTAGTCTTATCTTTTCCATAAACTACATAATTATTCCAAAAACACTTGCTATTTTTTTATTTTTTTGCTATTATATTTAAGTAATATTCCATGCAGGTGTGGCGGAATTGGCAGACGCACAGGACTCAAAATCCTGCGAAGTAACATTCGTGTGGGTTCGACCCCCACCACCTGCACCAAAAAATAACATAAAAAAAGAACAGTTTAGTTAGTTTTAGACTGTCCTTTTTTATTTTAAGTTAGTTTTACTAATTTATAAGTTTTTTAGCATCTTGCCTTATCAAACTATATTTTTTTATTCATGCATAATCTTCATTAACAAAACTTCTTATTAAAATTTATTTTACATCATATTCAATACTGTTTACCTTAATTATTTTATTGTTATATTCATCTTTTAAATAATTGATTTTAAATTCTTCTTTTTTGTTTTCTACTAGTTTATATTTATTTAAGTCAACTAATACCTCATCAGATAGATTCATTCCTATTGGCAAGGTTTGATTCATGTTATCAAAAAACATAATATTTGAATAATACAATATTGGCATTGCTTCTTTTATATTTATTTTATATAAGTATATTTCTTCTTTATCAATATTTTCAGCAATTGCTTTATTTACATCTAAGTGTAATATATTTAAATTTTTCTTATCTAATTTTTGTGTTGATGTCATATAAACAGATATATTTTGAGGAGTTGTTACTTTACAAAATGCTTCTTTTATAAGATTTAAATAATTTCTTAATGTGTCTATATAAACATCTAGTTCAGTTTGCACAGATATATTTAATACTTTGTATTTATCTTTTTCTATTTCTCTATGTTTTGTATTATTTATAACTTTTATTTTTGTACTATCTTCTGAAATTCCTCCAAATACATCAAAGTCTTTTAATTCAATAGTTTCTATATTTTTCTCATACTCAGATTTAATTTTATTTAGTTCTTTTTCTAATATACTTCTTTGTTTTTCTGTTAATTCATTACTTTTGGTATTTTGTAATATTTGTATTGAAGTTAGAGCATTTTTTACAGCAAATACACTATCTGTTTCATTCTTTGATAATTTTCTTCTTTGAAGTTCATCAACTTTTTTGCCAAAGTTTTCAATATCTTCTTCATAGTTAAAGCTTTTGGTAATTTTTTCTTTATTGCTGTTTTCTTCCTCTTCTCCTTCATTTAAACTTGGAAGCTCATCTTTATTTGTAAATTTCCAGAACTCAAAAATGCTTTTCTTATGTAATTCTATTTCATTCAGATATATATTAGCATTTTTTATTTTTCTTTCTAAGTTAATCTTCTTAAGTTCTAAAGCCTTTTCATCTGTTTTAAGAGATTTAACCATTTTTTGTCTTGCTTCAAGTTTTGTACAAATTTCAATTAAATCCTCTATTGTAAATTGTTTTAATTCTTTTTGTGGAAGTTCAGCTTTTTCTTCTACTTTATCTTTATTCTTAGTAATTTTACTCTTTTCACTTTTAATTGGTTTTAATTCTTTTTTTCTATTTGAAAAATAGTATTTTACTTTTCCTAAAAATGTCTTTTTACACTCTAAGAATGTTGATATTTGGCGTTGTTTACTTAAATATTCTTCTGTTTGTTTTTCAACCTCTTCTTTTATTGTTTGCAATTTATCTTGTGCTTCACTTATTTTTTTATCTTCTAAGTTGATTAGCATTTTCTTTTGGTTAGCTTCAAATTGTACAAAATTTGTTAATTCGTCATAATTAACTATTTTTTCACCTATGCTTGTTTGTAAGCTAAATTCTAATGATCCTTCATCATCAATATTGGTTCTAAAATTAAAATCATAAGGAAAAGCTGTTGATAGTATAAACAATGCTTTCATAAGTTTATATTCTTTTATTGCTTCTTCTTTACTATTTAAAGTTATAAAATAATCACTTCTTAAATTTTCGTAAACATTTGTTGTTCCATTTATTCTTATACTCATTTTTTCTTTTTGGTCATATACTTCAAAAATATTTGCCCATTCTTTTGTGTAATACCACAAATAGTTTTCTAAATCCGCAATTTGGCTTTTTAATAAATAATTTCCTGAATATTCTTGATAACTAACTGGAACAAATATTAATTCTTTTTTTCTATTTTTCTTACTTTCAATTTGCTTTTTTAATAAATAAAACAATGCTGCATTGTTATATTCATTTATAGGTGCCAACATAAAATATTGATCTGACACATCAGAATAATATATTTGCCATGTATAATTTCCTTCATATTTTACTTGGTTTGGAATTTGTTGTTTTAATCTCTCTTGTTCTTTTTCTATTTTCTCAATTTCTTCAATATTTGTATCATTAAGTACTTTTAAAAATGATGCAAAATACTCTACATTTTGTTCTGTTTTTGAATCTAGGCAATTTTTAATTGGTACACTTAACTTATATTTTTCATCTAAGCTAGTTAATCTATCAGTTGGAGTTAAAAGAATTTCAATATCATTTACATCTATATATCTGTATACTTTGTAGCTTGTATCATTATATGATTTTGAAGGTCTAAAAGAAAACGGATTAAATTCTGTTAGAAATTTTGGTAATCTTTCTAAGTTTAGTCCAATATATGACAACTTTTCTTTTAGTTTTTCTTTGTCTTCTGCAATATTTTTACGCATTTTTTCCTCCTGTTTATTATTTGTCATAAGTATATCACAACTATGCTTTTCTTACAATGTTTTTGTTTTACTATATTTACATTTTATTTGTTTAATATATTTGCATTTATTCATTTTTTGACTTATAATATATATAGTTATGCGGGTATAATTTAGTGGTAGAATGTCATGCTTCCGACCTGATAGCGCGGGTTCAATTCCCGCTACCCGCTCCACGCTATAAAAATTTATAAAAAACTATAAAAATTCATAAAACGCTTAAAACAAAAAATATATTAAAAATAAATGATATTATATTAATGCAGATTAAGGAGTATAGAAATGAACACAGTAGAAATTATAGAATTAATAGGGGTTGTTGTAGCAATAATTTTTGGAGTTATTTCATGGTTTTATTCAAAAAAATCCAAAATAATATCAGAAGAAGCAAATAAATTATCGGAGGAATCTCTCAAAATTGCCAAAGATGCAAATAAACTATCTGAAAAATCAATTAAAATTGCAGAAGAAAGTATAAATATAAATAAGGAAAATGTAGAATTTAAAAGCACTACAAATCCTATTTTATTAAGCAATAAATCTGGTAAGAATAATATTGTATTCAATAAAAAAGATTATTCTGATTTTATTTTGTTATTGGAAATTCAAGTAACAAACCATTCTCTACAACCTATTTCAATAAAAAAATTTAGTTTCTATATAGGAGAAGGAAAAAATAGTATTTATATGTATATTGATAAAGATGCTCTAATAGACATTGAATCATATACTATTACATCAGAAGTAAGAAAAACTAAAAATGTAAATAAGTTTCCAATGTATCTTCAAGCAAATGAAATGAAGGAAGTTACAATTGCTGTTGGATTAGATTCTGCGGATTACCAACAATATTATTCTAGAAATGGCGTTGAAATTAGATTTGAAACTACTAATTCACAAAAATTATTATATATTCCTTCAGATAACACAATAGAATATTAACAAATCTAATAATTATATATTAATTTTTGGAAAGTAAAAGAGTAAAATTAATTCTACTCTTTTTTATTTATTTCATTTTTACAAACACACAAAAAAATGTTATAATATTTAAAAATTAGGAGTAATTATATGGGAATATTTGATGAAGCTATAGCAAAGGTTTTAGAAGAAAATGAAAGAGAATTGAACAAAAAAACACCTAAAGAACTAGACAATATAATGAAATCATTATTTACTACTAACATAGAAAAAATGTCAAAAAAATTATATTTAGATTTAAAAGCAGACTCTAAAAATATGTTAATAGAATATAGAAATGAAGAAAATAATTTTAATAAGTTAATCTTTAAGCACTGGAAGGAAGCATTTGATATATTAGAAACTATTATTGTAATCTCTTTAGAAAGCTGTGAAATGTTCTGTAGAGATTTTGGTGAAAAAGCTCAAAAAGAGAACAACAAATTATTTTACGCATTAAAAGCAATTCATGCTAGATCTATACAAATTTCTAAAGAATGCTTACTATTATTAAAGAATGGATATCCAGATGGTGCTTTGGCTAGATGGAGAACTATACATGAATTAAATGTAATAAGCCATTTCCTAACTCAGCATTATAATAGGGAACTAATAGAAATGTATCTATCCCATGGTATTGTAGAAGAATATAAAGAAGAACTTTCTTACAGAAAAAATCCAAAGACTAAGCAAAGATATACTGATACGGCATTTAACGATATGCAAAAACAATTTATTGAATTAAAAAAGAAATATGGTGTTCCTTTTACCAAGAGCAATGGATGGGCTTATAAAGTTTTAAAAAAAGAAAACGTTTACTTTTCAGATATAGAATTAGCAACTAATTTTATACACATGAAATCATATTACAATACTGCATGTAGCACTATTCATTCTGGTCATAGTGGAAATATTAATAAGATAGGCTTAATACCTAATCATGACCATATTTTATTATGCGGTCCGACTAATTATGGAATATCTATACCATGTCAAAACGTTGCTATATCATTAGTTATATTAACAATAAATTTCTTAAATATCTATTTATCTGCTGATTCTATTGCTTCTTCGTATATAATGAAAAACTTTTTAGATGAATTAATGCCATTATGTAATAAAATTCAAGTAGATATAGAAAAAAGTTGCAATAATTTTACTCGAAAGGAGAATTAACTATGAAAACAAAACAAACACCAACACTATCATGGCAAGAAGCACCTGATATTATAAGTCCTGAAGATTTATCTAAAATACTAGGCTGCGGTATTGCAACTGCTAGAAATAAGTTTGATGAAACAAACTTTCCAATTATAAAAGGCCTAGGAAATTTAAAGAAAGCAGATAAAGAAGCTGTTCGATTATACATCCAAGGAAAAGAATATATGGAATATAGATCAAAAACTATTTCAAATAGAATACAAAAAGAAATTTTAGAGACATTAAAAGAAATAAAAGATTTAGTCCAAAATTCAAATGAGTCTTCAATAGATTTGAATGATAATTTAAACAATAAATCTTTTAGTTTAAAATGCTATATTTCCAATGAAAAAAAAAATAAATTAAAATATTCACATTAAAATTACATTAAAAAAATCTACAAAATGGGTAAAAGCCTTATAATACAAGTAATTTAAGTTAATACTTTTGACTACCCGCTCCAACAAAAAAAGTTCACATCTACTCGTTAAAGTGTAGATGTGAGCTTTTTTATTTATATATTTTCTTAATAGAACTAATTCTAAAACAACATCTAATGTAAAAAATAACATCTTTATTTCTTTTAAAAAAGTTAACTTTGTATCATTTATCTTCTGTATTAATTTATTATCAAATGAATATATAAATTTTCGTGATAAATATAAATCCATATACCAGCCATATTGTTGCGACAATTATGGAACCTACAACAATTGAACTTAAACCAATAGTTACTGCACCTAAAGTTCCCATTAAATTAGTCAGTATTGTAATATCTGAACCATCTATTATTGTTTTTCCATCACTACTTAATATTGAATTAATAAGTCCTGTTGAAGTTGCTACTCCAATTACAGCACTCATAATAAGAATTATAATTGTTATTATGAGTAATATTTTTATTACTTTATTTTTTTCATTTTTTCTCCTATCTATAAAAATTACACTTCTACATATCCAATATAAGGTAAATTTCTATATTTCTCATCATAGTCAAGTCCATATCCAAGTACAAATTTATTTTCTATTTCAAATCCTGTATAATCCACTTTTATTTTTTTTTGTCTTCTTGCCTTTTTATCTAGCAATACACATATTTTTAAAGATTTAGGATTTTTTGTTTTTAAGTAGTCATATAAATAACTTAATGTTATTCCAGAATCAATTATATCTTCAACTATTATTACATTTTTGTTTCCTATATTCTCACTTATGTCTAATTTAAAATCAAGTTTACCTGTTGTTTCTCTGTTATTTACTCCATAACTACTAACTCTTATAAAATCTAATATTACATCACTGTCTGTAATTTTTTTAGACAAATCTATTGTAAAATACACAGCTCCTTTTAGTGTACATATTAAAGTTATATCTTCTCCTTTATAATCTTCTGAAATTTGTTTTGCTAATTCTCTTATTCTTTTATCTAGTTTTTCTTCACTTATTAAAATTTTATGTTCTATCATATAAAAACCCCTTTACCCTAATTTATCTCCATTTTTTACTTTTTCTGTAGGTTGTATTAGCACAACTCCTTGCTCACTATATGTTCCTAAAACTAATACTTGTGATAGAAAGTTTGCTATTTGTTTTTCCGGGAAATTTACAACTGCAAGTATTTGTTTTCCTTCTAGCTCTTCTGGTTTATAAACATCTGTTATTTGTGCTGAAGATTTTTTCATTTCTATTTCATCCCCAAAATCAATTTCTAATTTATATGCCGGTCTTTTTTTGCTTCTTTAAATATTTCTTTACAATTGTTCCTACTCTAATATCTAATTTCATAAAATCTTCAAATGTCGCCATAAATAACATCTCATTTTTAAATTTTTATAATATTATCATATAATTTAACGTTTTTAAAGTAATTTATATATTTTTCTAAAAACTTCATGTATAATATGTTCATATAGAAAGGATGAATTTTTATTATGACAAGTTTTGCTTTAAAATGTATTGCTATGTTAACAATGTTTGTTGATCATACAAGTGTTGCCTTTTTTAGCCACACTACATTATTTAATGTAATTGGAAGAATTGCATTTCCTATTTTTGCATTTCAAATTTCTGAAGGATATGTACATACTAAAAATCTAAAAAAATACCTTTTAAGATTATTTGTTTTTGCACTCGTTTCACAAATTCCTTTTATGTTGTTCAAATCAATTTTTACAAATAGCTTTGGTATTAATATTTTTGGAACCTTATTTTTCGGCTTACTTTCAATTTTTTTATATGACAAATTTTCAAATGTTAATAGCAAATCAAAATTTGGTTCATTTGTAATGAAAATTTTCGCTGTATTACCTGCAATTTTATTAGGAATTATTGCTCAAATATGTTCTTTTGACTATGGTTTTTGGGGAGTTGCAATTATATTATTGTTTTACATATTTAGAAATGATAAACCTGGTATTGTAATATTCTTTACTACTGCATGCATTATAAAATATGGTATATCTATTTTCACTTATGGATATCATTATTTATATATTCTTCTATGTCTAGGCACAATTTTACCAGTTGTACCTATTTGCCTATATAACGGAAAACAGGGTAAAAAAATAAAGTATCTTTTATATGCTTTTTACCCTGTCCATTTATTAATTTTGTATTTTATTTTTAAATAAAACATATAAAACAGCAATACAACTAAAAAGTATTGCTGTTTTATTATTTAATATTCAGATATATCTTTGATTAAGCTACTATTTTCCCCAAGAACTAGTTTTCCATCTTTACCACTAAGAATTAATGGTAAAACTATTTTTTGATCACCGCTACTATATTCTATTCCAACTTTTGGCATAACTTCAGCCGTCTCTGCTTTTATAAGAACAGGCTTATTCACATTTTCGGCAATCACTTTGTCTATTACAATTTCTCCCTCTTCTGTAGCTTTGTATGTCCAAACTTTAATTTTTGAGTTTCTATCTTTAGGAATTACTACAAATTGTTCTTCATCCCCAGAAGAAATTGTTGTAAGTTTGTTAAATTCATCACTATTTTTTAAGTATTTCTCACTAAATTCCGCTTCTTTTCCTTTTGCTATAAATCCTATTGCAAGACATTGATTTCCTTCAAACTCCACCTTAGTAGTACTTGTTGAAACCAATAAATAAGCTCCAACAGCAATTGCAATAACAACTATTATTGTCACAATAATTAACAATGTTTTTTTCATAACATCTCCTCCTTTTATTGTTATTATATTGTAAAGTTTTAATTTTTTAAAGTATATCTTATAAATTTATTTTATATTTTTGTCATAAGTTCTTAACTGTTTAAATATACATTTAATAAAGTTTAGTACAAACATTTCTTAGAGGGGGTTTAAATAATTCATGGATGAGAATTTAAAATTATATCAAGATATAGCAGAACGAACAGATGGCGATATTTACGTGGGTGTTGTCGGTCCTGTACGTACACGGAAAATCAACTTTTATTAAGAATTTTATGGATTTACTTGTTATTCCAAATATTGATAATGAGTATAAAAAAGAAAGAGCTAGAGATGAACTGCCACAAAGTGCTGGTGGAAGAACTATTATGACCACTGAGCCAAAGTTTATTCCAAATGAAGCTGTTGAAATTACAATAGGAGATAACTTAAAATTCAAAACAAGACTTGTAGACTGTGTTGGATATTTGGTTAATAATGCTATTGGATATTTAGAAGATGATATGCCACGTATGGTAAAAACACCTTGGTATGAAGAAGAAATACCTTTTGAAGAAGCTGCTGAAATTGGTACCAGAAAAGTAATAGCTGAACATTCTACTATAGGAATTTTAGTAACTACCGATGGCAGTATTACTGATATACCAAGAGAAGATTATATTAGTGCTGAGGAACGTGTTGTTAAAGAATTAAAAGAACTTAATAAACCTTTTGTTATTGTTTTAAATAGTGATGACCCATTTTCTGATTATACAAAAGCTTTAGCAAGAAAATTAGAAGAAAAATATGAAGTATCAGTTTTACCAACAGACTGTTCTAGATTAGACATAGAAGACATTGACGATATTTTTAGCAAGATTTTATATGAATTTCCAATTGAAACTATTAATATAAATTTTCCTAGATGGGTTGATGGTTTGCCTGATGACCATTGGCTAAAAGTTGAGTTATATGATGAAATAAAGAAAGCATTTGATAATATACGTATATTAAAACAAGTGGACCATGGAATAAGTCAACTTCAAAATACAAAAGTTATTACCAAAACTTCATTGTCAGAAGTAAGGCTTGGTGAAGGAAGTGTAAATGTTTCTATTGATTTAATAGATGAGTTATTCTACAAAGTATTAACTGAAATTTCTGGAGTTGAAATAGATAATGAAGGTACTTTATTTAGTACTATGACTGAATTTTCAAGAACTAAGAAACAATATGATAAAATTGCCTGTGCTTTGGAAGAAGTAAAAGCTACCGGTTATGGAATTGTAACTCCTTCAATTGATGAACTAATATTAGAAGAACCAGAAATGGTAAAACAAGGATCTCGTTTTGGAATAAAACTAAAAGCAAAAGCTCCTAGTATACACATGATAAGAGCGGATATTGAGACAGAGGTATCTCCTATTGTTGGCAGTGAAAAACAATCAGAAGATTTAGTTAATTATTTACTTTCCGAGTTTGAGTCAGACCCTAAGAAAATTTGGGAGTCTAACATTTTTGGCAAGAACTTACATGAACTTGTAAATGAAGGATTACAAAATAAATTATCAAGAATGCCTGAAGATGCTCAAGGAAAACTACAAGAAACATTAGAACGTATTGTTAATGAAGGTAGTGGCGGATTAATTTGTATTATTCTTTAAAATATGATGTCAATTAAAGGACACATCTTTGAATATTTTTTTATATTCAATCAAGATGTGTCCTTTATAATTAATCTTTGTGTCAGTTGAAAAATATTTTCAAACTAACATTATTTTTGTTCCTTTAATCTTAAATATCCAAGTTCTGTCCATCTGTTATATGCTAAGTTCAAGTTAAATACAACCTTTGGTTTAGAACCTGCTCTGTTTTTATCTACAACACATGCATAATATCTTTCATCCGGATCTTTATATTCTTTTAATGGATAGAATTTATCACTTACTTCTTCTAAAGAATATTCATAATCTTTGAGTGTTCTATTATCTATTTGTTTTACTAGGCAAAGTGTGTCTAAAACTTCTTTTACAGTTCTACTTTCAGACAAATCATTAATTGTTAAGTTAACTGGTAATGTAGTTGTTTCTGTAAGTTGCATTGTGTACCCAATAAATATATTTAAGTTTTGAGCAAGGTTAGAAATAATTGTAGCTGTCTTTTTAATCTCTTCACTTTTTCCGATGTTCTGAGTATCTGTTTTCATAGTATCATAGAACATATACTCTATTTTTTCTTTGTAATAGTAGTTTGTAATTACTTTCTTTAATTCATCATTTGTATGGTCTGTAATGTTTATAAAATATACACAGTTATTTGATTGTTCATTTAACCATTCTGTTACTTTTACTGTTTTATTAAATTCAGTTGATATTTTTGAAAGTCTTTTTATAAACTGTTCTCTAGTTTCTTTTTCTTCTTGTATAACAAATCCGTTTTCGTCAACTTTAACTTCTTTAGGATTGTCTGGTCTAAATTTAAATTCTAGTAATTCGCCTTCTGATTTCTTTATATCTTGTCCATGTAATTTTTGAATTTCAGGATTATTTAAAATAGTAGTTATCAAGCATAATTTCATTTTTTCTTCTGACATTTCATTTGAAATAACTAATACTTTCTTTTTATGTACAAATGCTATATTTGCAATTAAGTTTATTGTAAATCTACTTTTTCCTGAGTTTGATGGCATTGCAAATGCCATTGTTTCACCTTTTCTTATTCCTTTGAACACACTGCTTAATATAGGAAATGGAAAATCTAGTCCTGTAGTTAAACTATTTTGTCCTTTTAATAGAAAGTCTGTTGTATCAGTATTTAATACTGCTTGTTTGAACTTTTCTGTAACTGTAACTTGGTTTATTGCAGCTTCTACTTCTTCCACTGACATACTATCATATAATGTGTAATTTCTTATTTCTGCTATTTTATCTTGTATATTTTTTATAGGCATACTTTTGTATTTTTTTCTTAATGTAAATAATTTCTTTAGTTCAATATATACTTTTTCAAAGTCATAAAATTCTCCATCAGTTTCATATTTTAACTCTTCTTTTAAATCCATTATTTCTTTTGTTACTTTTCCAAAGTTAAAATTTCTTTTTGCTTGTTCTGATGAATATTTAGCTCCTTCTGTAAATAGTACTCCTTTATATATATTTATAAAGTTCTCATTATCGAATAAGCACTCATCATATACAAAATAATACATACTAATTGATTTAGGATTGTTTAATAGCAATCCTAAATATGTTCTTTCTAATTTATCATTTTGTAATTCTTTTGGATATGTGCTTTCCTCTGAAATATCACTTTCTTTGTTTTTTGATTTTCCTTGTTTTTTTGGTTTCTCTTCTACTTCAGATTCTTCTTCGTCTACATCCTCATCATTTTCTCTTCTGCTATTAAATACCTGTAATTTTTTCATTGCATCAGCAATTTCATTATTTCTCAAGTCTTCTTTTATTTCTTCAATTAGTCCTTTGTCTGCTTCATTTGTTATATGTATTTGATTTAATGATTCTAATAATTGATTTATTCCTCCACTGATTTCCATATATTCATCCACCTTTTTATTATAGAAATTACAACTTTTTTATATCATATATTATAAAAAAAAACAAGCAGATTTTTTTGTAAAGTATTTTCATCAACTTTAATTTAATACATTTTTGAATATTTTTTCATGTTCTGGAAAATACTAAATATAGAATTTTTTTGACTTGGAGTATATATGAATTTAAAAGATAAATTTACAAATATCGTTAAAAATGTATTTGATTCACCTGATCAAAATGAATATAATTTCGTGCTTTCTAGTCCTTACGAAAATCAAAGTAATAGTAGAACACCTGAGGAAATTGAAAAAAATGAAAAAATCTTCGAAGCTGAAAATATTTTTTCTAGCCTTTCTGTTAATCTTGAATATGTAAAAGTTAAATATAATACTTTGATAAATAGTGACATTGTTGTTAGAGAATTTACTTTAACTGCAAGAAATAGACAATATTCTGCCTTTTTATTATTTATTGATGGTATGGTGGATTCTACACTTGTGAATGATAATATTTTAGAAGCTCTTATGTTACGCAATAGAGCTAATATTTTTGATGGTAATCAAAACCAAGTTATAAGTGAGGCAAAAACTAATAATATTACAGTTAGAAAAGTAAAAAAATTTGATTTAGACACTTATATTTCTGATTGTTTATTACCACAAAACAGTGTAAAAAAAATCAATTCTTTTAAAGATGCATTTGATGGAGTAAATGTTGGTGACTGTTTATTATTTGTTGATACTCTTGAAATTGCTTATGATATTGATGTAAAAGGTTTTAAGCAAAGAAGTGTTGAATCTCCTAATAATGAAGTTATTATCAAAGGTCCACAAGAAGGATTTGTTGAAAATATTCGTACTAACACTTCTCTTCTTCGTCGAATTATAAATAATGAAAATTTAATAATAGAAAGTGTTGAAGTTGGTAGTTTAAGTAAAACCCAGTGCTGTATTTGTTATATGCAAGATATTGCAAATACTGATTTAGTTGCAGAAGTTAAGTATAGAGTTAGTAATTTAAAAATTGATGCTTTGCTTTCTAGTGGTGAACTTCAACAATTAATAGAAGACAAAAACAATTATACTATTCCTCAAATAATATCAACTGAAAGGCCTGATAAAGCTGCTAAACATTTATATAGTGGTAAGGTTGTTGTAATAGTTAACGGGAACCCTTATGTTCTTATTATGCCTGCAACATTAACAGACTTTATTGCATCACCTGAAGACAGTAATTTAAAATTTCAATTTGCAAATTTTTCAGAATTTTTACGTTTAATTTCAATTTTTATAACATTCCTACTTCCTGGTTTATATGTTGCAATTTCAGATTTTCATCAAGAATTACTTCCAACTGAGTTATTATTTTCTGTAATTGCTTCAAGGGAAAATGTGCCATTTCCTATTATTTTTGAAATTTTACTTATGGAAATTTCTTTTGAACTTATTCGTGAAGCTGGTTTAAGAGTTCCTTCACCTATTGGTCCTACTATTGGAATTGTTGGAGCCTTAGTTTTGGGTCAAGCTGCTGTTAGTGCAAATATTGTTAGCCCTATTTTAATTATTGTGGTAGCAATTACTGGTATAGCATCTTTTGCTATTCCTGATTTTTACTTTGGTTATCATTTAAGAATATTAAGGTTTGGCTTTATTCTTTTAGGTTATATTGCTGGATTTTTTGGAATTGCAGTTGGTCTTTGCATATACGTTACAATTTTATGTAGTATTAAATCTTTTGGAGTTCCCTTTATGGCTCCATACAGCCCTATTACAAATATAAATGAAAGTGGTTTTTTCTTAGACCCTATGTGGAAACGTGAAAAAAGGCCCGACTATTTAAATACCAAAAGACAAAACTCACAATCTCATATAAGTAGAACCTGGAAATACAAATAGAAAGGAGCTTTTTATGGCTGAACAAAAGTTAGGAAAATGGGAAGCAGTTATTCTTGTTTTAAGTATTGTTATAAATCATATAATTCTAGGATTGCCCAGAAGTATAGTTGCTGAACATTCATCAGCTTCTATACTTAATGTCATATATATTAGTGCAATTGTATTGACTTTAGTTTTTATAATATATAAGTTATTGGAACATTTCCCTGGATCGGATATTATAGATATTTCCGAATTTTTAGGTGGTAAAATTTTGAAAATAGGTGTTTCAGTTTTATTTTTACTTTATATTACTTTTATCACTGGTATATTACTTAGGAGTTTTTCTGAAGGTTTAAAACTTATTTTTTTTCCTAGAACATCTTTACCTATAATTATGATTCTGTTTTTAATAACCATTGTTGTTATGAATAGACTTAATATTGTTTCAATTGCTCGTGCTAATTTATTTTTTACAATATTAGTTGCTATTAGTATGATTTTTATATTTATAGGAAATTGGAAAAATCTTACCTTTCAAAAAATTTTTCCAATTCTAGGTAATGGAGCTTACACAACATTTTTTAGTGGATTAAGTGATTTATTTGCTTTCGGAGGAATTGCTTGTATATACCTTCTTCCTCCTTATTTAAAAAATCAAAAAGATTTCAAAAAGGTAGCTTACACATCTGTTGGCCTTTCTGCATTTTTTCTACTAATTAGTGTAGCAATTTTACTTTTTATTTTTCCACCTACTATTATAGAACAACAAATATTTCCTATTTATTTGGCTTCTCGTTTTATAGATTTTAATAGATTTTTTCAAAGATTAGATGCATTATTTTTACTTATTTGGCTACTTTCTATTATATGTTATTTAGCAATTGTACTTTATTTTTCAACCAATATATTTAAAAGAATTTCAAAATTAAAGTATTCCAAATGGATTTCTACTCTTTTTACTTTATTCATATTTGGAACAGCTTTAATTCCTAAAAATATGCAAGAAATAAGCTTTTTAGAAACGGTTGTATACAGATATATTATTTTAATTTTAGTTTTTGTGCTAAATTTAATAATTTTAATCTTGGCTAATATTAAATATTTACGAAATCAAAAAAAGAAAGGAATTATTAATGAAAACAGCTTTTAAGTATATTTCACTTATTTTAATTGCTATATTGTTTTCTTTTTCATTTACGAGTAGTCATCGTATTCAGAGTATAGATGATCTTTCTTATATTGTTGCATTAGGTATTGATGTTGGGAATACTGAAAGATTAAAAGTTACTTTTCAATTTACTAAACCAAGTGCCGCTTCTGGTGAAGGTTCATCTAATGAAAGTTCGTCTATAATTATGGATACCATAGAAGCTCCTTCTATTGATGCTGCTCTTAATTTAATGAATACTTATTCAAGTAAAGAAATTAATTTGTCACATTGTAAACTTATAATATTTTCTGAAGAAATTGCAATGTCTGGTATTAAAGAAGAAATATTTTCTTTAGCTAATAAAGTGCAAATCAGACCTGATACAAATATCCTTATAAGCACTTCTTCAGCTAGAGATTATATTGCAAATGTTAAACCAACCTTAGAAAATTTAATAACAAAGTTTTATGCAACATTTCCTAATTCTAGTGAATACACTGGTTATATTGTTGATATTAATCTTGGACAATTTATGAATAAAATAACTTCTTTTGTTGCTCAACCTGTTGCACTTCTTCGGAAATGTAATTTCAAAAAATAACTCAAATCAATCTTCTAATAATAAAAGTGCTGATGATTCTGGTAGTGAAATTTTAGAAGCTAAAAATGGTGTTGAAAATGTTGGTACAGCCGTATTTAGGCAAGACAGATTGGTTGGCACATTAACTCATCTTGAAACAGTTGCACACTTAATTATTACTGGTGGTGTAAAAAGTTGTAACATCTCAATGCCTGATCCAGAGGATAAAGATAATCTAATAGATTTATATTTTGATTTTACTTCAAAACCTAAAATTGATGTTTCAATTGTAAATGGTTCTCCTTATATAAAAATTAAGATTAAAGCTAATGCAACCATTTCTTCTATTAAGCAATTATCTAATAAAAATACTGAAGATCAAATAAAATTAACACAAAAGTATGCTAATAATTACTTGGAAAGATTATTATTACATTATTTATATAAAACTTCAAAAGAATTAAAGTCTGACTGTAGTTCCTTAGGAAATTATGCTTTGAAAAATTTTAAGACTATGCAGGAGTTAGAAAAATATAATTGGTTACAACATTATCAAGATTCATTTTTTAAAATTGATTCAGAAGTCGTCGTTGATTCTGGCTTTCTATTAACTGGTATTTAAAAAGGAGATTTTTTATGATTATTGGTTTTTTAGTTGTTTTATTTGCTTTATTTGCTTTAACTGAATGTATTAGTTATGGATTTTATGAGATTTCAATAAATAAAAATAAGCCCGGAGGCTTAATCTTAATTTTTCTTAGTATTGTTGGATTTGTTTTTGCTGTTACAATGTATTTTATATATTAAAACGTGCTAATGGGGACGGAGAATTTTGGCACACTTCTTATTAAGAACAACATTACAATTTAACTAAAAGTGTGCCAAAATTCTCCGTCCCCATTAGCACGTTTTTAACTTGAAATTTTTTCAAAGTCTACTTTTCTTGTTAATTTGTCTGCAAATATTACACATACTTTTATACTGTCTCCTATTTTATATATCTTCTTGCTCTTTTCTCCTTGTAAAGTTCTCCTTTCTTCATCATATATAAAGTATTCATTTCCTAAATCTTCAAAATGAATAAGTCCTTCTACTGTATTAGGAAGCTCTACAAACATTCCAAATGATGTTATACTTGAAATAATTCCTTCATATTCTTTACCAATTTTACTTTGCATATACTCAGCCTTTTTAATACTCTCAGCATCTCTTTCTACTTTTTGCGCAATTTTTTCTCTTTCTGAAGAACGCTGTGCATATTTTACAGCTTGTCCACTATATTTTTCAATTTCACTTTCTTTTAATTGGTAATTTTCTTCTAAATATTTTGATATTATTCTGTGTATAAATAAATCTGGATATCTTCTAATAGGTGATGTAAAATGACAATAATATTTACTTGCAATTCCAAAGTGACCTTTATTCTCTGCTTCATATCGCGCTACTTTTAATGTTCTTAACACTAAATTAGAAACAACTCTTTCTTCTGGTTTGCCCTTAACTTCTTCTAATACTTCTGCAAATGCTTTTGGATGTATATTGTCTTTATTTCCTTTTATTTTATATCCTAAATTCCATAAAAATTTGTTTAATTCATCTATTTTCTCTTCATCTGGAACTTCATGTACACGATATATAAATGGAGCTTCTAGCCAATAAAATTTTTCTGCTACTGTTTCATTTGCAGTTAGCATAAATTGTTCAATTATTTCATTAGCAAAATACATATCATACTTTTCAACTTTTATTGCTACACCTTGCTCATTAAGTGTTATTTTACTTTCTGGAATATCTAAATTTAAGCTTCCAGCTTTTTCTCTTTTTTGTTTTAATATGTTAGCTAATTCTTCCATACGTTTAAAGTGTTCAAAATATGGTTTACATTCTTCTAAAAGTTTTTCTTTATCTTTTAAATTAAATATTTTTTTATCTTCTTCGTTATTTATTACATCTAGTATAGTTTGCACTTCTTTATAACTCATTCTTCTAGTTACTTTTATTATGCTTTTTTGTATATCTGAAGATACTACTTCTCCTTTTGAGTTTATTTCCATTAAAACTGTTATTGCAAATCTATCTTCTTTTTGATTTAAACTACATATTCCATTTGATAGTTCTTTAGGAAGCATTGGTATTACTCTATCTAGCATATATATGCTTGTTCCTCTAATTATTGCTTCTTTATCTAGTTTAGACTTTTCTTGTACATAGTAACTAACATCTGCAATAGATACATTCAAAAGATAATTTCCATTTTTTAATTTCTCAACTGATACTGCATCATCTAAGTCTTTTGCATCTTCTCCATCTACAGTAAAAATTATTTTATTTCTCAAATCTAGCCTATTTGGAATATCTTTTTTTGATACCTCTTGTTTTATTGCTTTTGCTTCATTTATAACTGATTCAGGAAATTCATAAGGTAAATCATATTCTTTTATTAAAGACATCATATCTACCCCTGCTTGATTTATATTTCCTAATATTTCAAGTATTCTACCTTCTGCTTTTTTATTTTTTTCAGGTAGCTTTAATATTTGAACAACTACTTTCTGATTGTTTTTTGCTTTTTTGCTATTTTTCTTTGAAATATATATATCAGTTTTTATTTTTTTATCATCAAGCACAACAAATCCGAAGTTTTTACTTTTTTGAAAAACTCCTACATATTTATTTTTTTCAAATTCTTGATTTTCTTTTTTTATTTCTTCTTTCATATTTTTCCTTTTAATTTTATCCCAATTTCTTTCATATTATACTACTATATGAATACACATAGCATTTTGGTCGACTCGGAACCCTCTTCACAAGATATTGATGTTCTTCTCAGTACTATTGTTGAGTTTTTCGGATCTATTCGCAGTTAATCGTCCTAATTCTAATATTTTGTTATAGAATATTAGAATACATTACTTATTTTATATAAGTAAATGCGACAGAAGAAAATCTGTCGCATATTTTTTTAACATCTTATACTAGATATAGGATTCCTAAGACAATTGCTAATACAGCAAATGTAATTCCAAGAATTATCGTCCACTTTTTTAGCTTGCCTTCCTTTGTTCTTCCCTTATTTTGTTCATAAAAGTTATTAGTTGAAGAACCTGTAATTGTTCCTGAAGCACCTTGCTTTTCACTATTTTGCACTGCTGCTAAAATAATTAAAGCTATACATACAATAATATAAATAACTAATATGATATATTTTAGTATTTCCATATTTC
>ERZ857745.1323-NODE-1323-length-31273-cov-4.572010_pt1 | contig 31273 bp, 18 predicted proteins | sample MGYA00519699_ERZ857745 | MGnify/ENA primary metagenome ERZ857745 (study PRJEB31778, sample SAMEA3449357) | human gut metagenome | biome: human gut; feature: human-associated habitat; material: faeces | place: United Kingdom | collected 2010/2012 ...
GTAATGTGCTGTCAGATCCCATTCGCGTCCCGGATATGGTGCACTGTAGGACATCCAGGAACCTGTCAGTTTGAACTCTTTACGGTTCATATTTTCCCACTGTGCCGGTGTAAAGGTCAGATTCTCATGCGGTGTTCCGATAAAGCATACATGAGCTTTGTTTGCAGCCAGTTCAAATGCCATATGCATGGTCGGAACCTGTCCGGCTGTCTCAAATACGAAACCATATCCTTTTCCGCCTGTGATATCCATGGCTTTTTCCATATATCCTTCTTCTTTTGTATTGATGACTTCATCTGCACCAAGACGTTTTGCAAGTGCAAGACGTTCATCACTGATATCGAATACAACAACTTTTTTGGAACCGAAGATCTTTGTCCACTGCATAGTGAACATTCCGACTGTACCACCACCAAGGATTGCAACATATTCGCCACCATGATAATCATTCTGGAATACACCGTGGATTGCTACTGTTGCAGGTTCAAACATAGCGCCTTGTTCATATGGAACTGTCTTGTCAAAGGGTACTGCATTCTGCTCCGGAACTACTACATAGTCAGCGTTGCTTCCCTGCTGTCTGGAACCAATAAAGCTGTAATATTTGCAAAGAGAGAAGTTACCCTTCTGACAATCGTCACATTTCATGCACGGAAGAAGTGGAGCACCGGATACACGATCCCCAACTTTAACTTTGGTTACGCCTTCGCCAACTTCTACCACATCACCGGAAAATTCATGTCCCAAAACAATTGGATAAAAATGAACTCCGTGATTGAGAACACGAGGAATGTCAGAACCACAGATACCAGAGTATCTGACTTTGATTTTTACAGTTCCTTTGGTTACTTTTGGTTCTTCGACTTCCTGATACTGTACATCTTCATTTGCAACTACTACTGCTGCTTTCATAATATATACCTCTCCTTTAATAACATGTTTTTATTTCGCGGTCATCATATGGGCCAGGGACTTATAGAGTTCAAGATAAGTCTGATAAGTCTTATCATAAACTGCTTTGTTCTCCGGACTCGGTTCATGACGGCGGGTTTCTTTGACAGTAAGTGAAACTGCCTCATCATAATCCTTATAGAATCCAACTCCTACGCCTGCAAGGATTGCTGCTCCAAGTGTCGTAGCCGTATCAGATGCCGGAACAACGATCGGTTTACCTGTGATATCGGATTTAATCTGTGTCCAGAGTAAAGAATTCGCAGATCCACCCATGGCTCTCAGAACTTCTGCCTCCGCTCCGGCTTCCTCTGCAACTTCCAGGTTATGTCTCAGGGAAAGAGCCACTCCTTCCATACAGGCACGCACCATATGTCCCTTGGTCTTGGCAAAATCCAGGCCGTAGAAAACACCTTTTGCATACGGATTCCAGATTGGTGAGCGCTCTCCGGACATATATGGAAGAAATACCATTCCATCACATCCCGGGGCTACTTTTTCTGCGATTTCATTAAGCTGATCCAGTGATGAAGCTCCTGTCTGTTCTTTCATCATACGCTCATAGTCTGCAAATTCATGTTCAAACCAGCGCATGACTCCACCGCCTCCGGTAGTTCCTCCCTGAAGGAGCCACTTGCCCGGAACAACATGATAACTGAGGATCAACCTTGGATCAGCTTTGTACTCATCTGTACAAATGCTCATTCCCCCGGCCTGTCCTCCCTGTTCCTGTGTTTCTCCTGTATGGATCACACCAGCTCCAAGCGTTCCGCATGCAGCATCAAGTCCACCGGCAACAACCGGTGTTCCCTCGGCAAGTCCACACTCTGCTGCTGCCTTCGCGGTGACAGTGCCTACCACATGATCACAGTCACATATTTCCGGAAGGAATCCCATCGGAATTCCAAGCTGTTCACACATCTCTTCATCCCAGCATCCTTTTTTCATATCAAAACAATGTAATCCATAACCCTGAGAAACATCCTGTGTGATCGCATCTGTCAGTTTAAATGCGATATAACTGTTCGACTGAAGGATCTTATAGATTTTCTCGTAAACTTCCGGCTTATTTTCTCTGTACCAGATGATCTTTGCTGTAGAATAAGATGGCTGAAGGGAATTTCCTGATATCTTAAAAATCTCATCAGCTCCAATCTCCTGATTCAGTCTGTCACAAATAGACTGTGCTCTGGTGTCCATCCAGATCGGAGTATTGGTAAGGACTTTTCCTCCCTGATCTATTGCGATTGCCGACCAGCTCTGTCCGTCAATTCCCACTCCGGCGATTTCTTCTGGTGCGATTCCGGCTTTCTGTATCGTTTCCTCTGTTGCCTGGCAGACTGCGCTCCACCATTCTTCAGGATTCTGCTCCGCCCATCCCTCATGCGGATAATATACCGGATAAGCACCATTTGCAGCTGCAAGGACTCTGCCTTCTCTGTCAAATACAGCAACCTTACAGGCACTTGTTCCGATGTCAATTCCAAGTAAATATGATTTTTTCATTTTGCTGCTCCCATTTTCCGAAATATCCGGATTTTCTTCTCTTCAGCTGACACTCCGATCTGTTCTCTCTGTATCATTTTAAAGTATTTACAGACTTGCCTTCTATGATTTCTGTCTGCAGTTTTTCTGTAAAAAACTCTTCTGATTCTTTTTTGCCATTTTCCAGATGTTCCAGCATGATTCTTGCCACTTCTCTGGCAATTCCATCCGTTGGCTGTGATACGATCGTCAGCTTCGGGTTACATGCTCTCGCAAACTGCAGATTGTCAAAACCAATCACAGAAAGCTGTTCCGGTATCTGTATTCCAAGTTCATTTACTCCGATCATGGCCCCCATTGTCATTTCGTAGTTGGTCACAAACACCGCTGTCATATCCGGATTTTTCTGCACCAGTTCCTCCAGACTCCGTACACCGCCCTGAATCGTATAATCTCCATGACAGATCAGGGATTCTCTGACCGGAATTCCGGCTTTTTCCAATGCTCTGTAATATCCGGCCATACGTTCCTGTGCAGTAAAAATCCCCTTCGGTCCACCGATGATCCCGATATAGCGATGGCCTCTTTCTATAAACTGTCGTACTGCATCCTCCGCAGCTTTTTTATTGTCCACCAACACACTGTCACAGGAAATTCCCTGTATCTTACGGTCAATCAGAACGATTGGTTTTCCTGTCCTCTGAAATTTCTTCAGATGATTTCCTTCTTCATCGACCGGCATATTAATAACCCCGTCAACCCGCCTGCGGATCAGGAACTCTATTGCCTCCCGTTCCAGTTTCTTATCGGTTCGACAGTCACAGACGATCGTGGCATAGCCATGACTTCGAAGAACATCTTCCATACCCGTTATAATTTCAGCACAGAATGTATTATTCAACTCTGGAATCACAACACCTATCGTTTTGGTCGCATTCGTCTTCAGCCCTCTGGCAACTTCATTGACTTCATAATGGAGTTCCTCAATGGCTTCTTCAATCTTTATTCTGTTTTTCTCTCGGACATTACCGCCATTAAAATACGAAGAAATCGTAGCCAGACCAAGGCCAGTCCGTCTGGCGATGTCTTTCATTGTTGCCGCCATTATGTCTCACTGCCTTCTGTTTCCACTGATATTTCTGTGTACTGAATCATGGTTCTCATACTTTTTTATTTATTCTGCTTTTCCGTCACATCCGCAGACTTTCATTCTTGCCATAACCAGTTCCTTCACCGCTGCAATAGCTGTCTTACCATATGCCTTTGGATCAATGGTATCCGGTTTTTCTGCAAGAAGTTCTTTCACTGCCTTAGAATATGCTGCACGAAGTTCTGTAGCAAAGTTTACTTTGCAGATACCACGTTTTACACAATCCATAACATCTTCATCACTGAGTCCGGATGCGCCATGGAGAACCAGCGGAATGTCTACAACTTCACGAATCTCACTGAGACGTTCTTTGTCGAGAACCGGTGTTCCCACATAGAAACCATGTGCAGTTCCGATTGCAACTGCAAGAGATGTAACTCCTGTACGCTCTACGAATTCTTTTGCTTCCTGTGGATCTGTGTTGGTGTCTGCCTCTGCTTCCAGATCATCTTCTTTACCGCCGACCTTACCAAGTTCTGCTTCGCATGGAATATCAAGTGCTTTTGCCACATCTGCCACACGTTTGGTCTCTGCGATGTTTGCCTCAAAATCCAGTTTGGATCCATCAATCATAACAGAAGTATATCCTGCATGCATTGCCTGCATAGCAAGCTCAAAGCTGCTGCCATGATCCAGATGAAGGCAGACCGGAACAGATGCTTTTGCAGCTTCTGCTGCAACGATTGCTGCATAGGTCTCTACAGTTCCATACTTAACAGTAGATGGTGTTGTCTGAATCATAACCGGTGCTTTCAGTTCTTCTGCTGCCTGAATGATTGCTTTGACCATTTCCATATTCTCTGCATTAAATGCACCTACTGCATAACCGCCTTTCTGAGCTTTTAACAGCATTTCTTTTGATGTAACAAGTGGCATAATGATTTTCCTCCTCATAATATATGTATGATTTTTGTTCTTACTGTTTCTGTAATGCCGGATAACATTTGCAAAACCGAAACGTTTCCGTTTGAGCCAATCATACCTCTGTTCTCTGCTTCTGTCAACCATAAAATATTCACTTTTCACTTTCTTCAAAGCAGTGTAAAATATTCATCTTTTATCGGAAAATATTCTCTTGCAAAGTATCATAAATGCAGGTACATTCTTTATATAGAGGCTGTCTCTGAGCGAGATATGCCATAATTCAGTAAAATTTTGAATGGAGGCATAAAGATATGTTAAAAGGAATTCCTGAAATCTTATCACCAGAATTATTAAAGGTATTATGTGAAATGGGACACAGCGATCGTCTGGTAATCGCAGATGGTAACTTCCCGGTAGAATCTATGGGTAAAAACGCAATCACAATCCGTTGTGACGGACATGGTGTTCCGGAAATTCTCGAAGCAATCCTGAAAGTTTTCCCACTGGATACCTATGTAGAACATCCGGTTAATCTGATGGAAGTAATGCCTGGTGATGATGTAGAGACTCCAATCTGGGATACCTACAAAGAGATCATTCGTAAATATGATGACAGAGGAGACGCTGTAGTAGGAAACATTGAACGTTTTGCATTCTATGACGAAGCAAAAACAGCTTACTGCATCATTTCCACAAGTGAAAAAGCTCTGTATGCAAACGTTATGCTGCAGAAAGGTGTTGTCATCAACAACTAATATCGGCCGTCTTTTTTCCTAATCTGCCCTGGAGGTTTTCGGATCTCCGGGGCATTTTTATCTTCTCAAGACCTGCTTTATGTAGCTTTGCTTTTTTTTATGTATGTGCTATGATAAAAGAAATAATTTTTCCATACACAGTATAGTTATCAATCAGGAGGTTTTCATGATCCATCATAAACAACACGGCAAAAAGCGAACTCTGGCATTACTTCTGGCAGGTTCTGTTCTTTTCACTAACATACCGGTTTCCGCGAACGCAGTCAGTGATATTGAGCTTTCAGCAGACGAATCTGCTTCTGACGAAACAGCTAACACAGGAAATACTGCTACAAATGATGCTGTTGATATAAGTATTGACTCCATTGATGAAAATACTGCTTCCTCAACGGTTGATGATTCTTCTGAACTTCAATCTGCTGCCCCTGATGACTCAACGTCCTCGGATGATTTTTCTTCTGATGACGATGAAGCCGTCTTTTCTTCAGGGTCAGAATCTCCAAATAGCGAAAATATAGACTATATTCTTGGCCGTCCCATGACGGATGAAGAACGACAGGCACAGCTTGCACCATTACAGAACCTGGATGCATTTGCTCCGGAACCGGAAGTTGACAGTAATATCGGCATTGCAAGCTATGCACTTTATCCCGGAACTTACAATGCAAATGAAGAGAGATTTGTCACTGAGGTTAAAAATCAGAGAAATACCAGCCTCTGCTGGGCTTTCAGCCTCGCATCCAACCTTGAGACGTCTCTGCTTACCCGGGAACAGAAGTACTACGATCTTTCCGAAGAACAACTGGCTTATTTCTGGGCAAATCGAGTAAACGATCCCCTCGGTAACACTCCAAATGATAAGATCACCCGGACTCAGTCAGATTATCATGGTACCGGAAATGGCCGTGTTGCCTCCTTCTTTCTCAGTACCTGGTCCGGCATGACAACCGAAGAAAAAGTTCCGTTTCAGTCCTCTGCAGTTACATGGCCTGACAGCCTCGCCTATGATACCAGCGCTTATATGGAAGATGCCATTTTCTCTCAATACACTGTGGATCGCACCAAACAGCTTCTTATGGAATATAATTCTGTTTCTGCCATGATCTACATGCTGGATAACTACTATTATCCGGATACAGCTTCATATTCCTGCCCACAGTCTGGTCTGGTAAATCATGCTGTAACCATCGTCGGCTGGGATGACACTTACTCCAAGGAAAACTTCCCGTCAGCTTCCGGTGTGAATAATGATGGTGCCTGGATCGTCAAAAACAGTTATGGCAAAAACTGGGGAAAGAACGGTTATTTTTATCTTTCCTATGAAGATAAATCCATCACCAATCTGGTCTCCAATACAGCAGTGACCACCCCTGCTTATCCAAATAATTATTTTTACGACGGTGCCGCTGCCGGAACTGTCACTTTCCCGAGCAAAACCATCAATAATGGTTACTATGTATCCAATATTTTCAAGGCAACTGCCGGAAATGGAAAAGACGAAGAACTCGGTGAAATCGTTACTGCTGTTCCACAGGACAATACTGATTTTCAAATTCAGGTTTACACAGATCTGAAGAATACTTCTGATCCGACAAGCGGAACACCCGCCTATGCAGAACCTGTTGATTACACACAGCCACTGGCCGGAATCCACACGATCCACCTGAACACTCCGGTCAAAATTCCTCAGGGTACTTTCTATTCGGTTGTGATCAGAATACCGGATGGATCCAATAAATTTTATGTAGAAAAAACAACCACCAGCACATCCTGGTTTACGGCAACTGCCGGTATTGATCCGGATCAGAGCTTTTTTTCTACTTCCGGAAAGAAATGGTACGACGCAGGAAATCAGTATAACTGTTGTTTCTCTGTCAAAGCACATACAAAAACCTTAGACAGTTCTACTGTTGTAACACCTTCAGTGGAACCGACTCCTGATGCCAAACCAACAGTTAATCCAGAAGTGCAGCCGTCAGTCAGTCCGGATTCTCCTTCGGAAGTTACACCAATAATCACTCCCAAAGCAGTTCCAACCAGCACTCCAACTCCGGCACCGCCATCCAGTGCTCGTGTAAATACCTGTTTCCGTGTTGGAAACCTGAAATATCGTGTCACTGCCAATCAGGTTGTTACATGCTATGGAACGACCAACAGCCGAGTTACCAAAATCAGTATTCCTTCAACGGTCCGTTACAATGGCGTTACTTATCGGGTTACCAGTATATGGGCCAACGCATTCAAAAAAAAATCACGACTGACCACGGTTTCTATCGGACACAATGTCAGTGTAATCGGTAAAAATGCATTCTACAAATGCAAAAAACTAAAGAAAGTTACTATTGGTACCGGACTGACGCAGATCAATTCAGGTGCATTCCGCGGTGTGAAAAAGGGATGTACGATCACGATCCGCAGTCTGAAGCTTAAGAAAGTCTATGGACGGATCGATCAGTCGACCTCCCGCATGACCGTACGTGTCCCTAAGAGAAAATATGCTGCATACCGGAAACTGCTGCGTAAGAAATCCAGCACAGTAACCACTAAAAAATATTGATTAAATAGGGGACGGTGTTTTAGGCTTTTTTAGTGTCCCCGGTGGCTCATAATTAAACAAATATATCTTGAAATTTAAAAAGACGGATCTTGTGCCTCAAATGAACACAAATCCGTCTTTTACTTTATTCACTTTTTATCGCCTTTTCTATAGATGTTCGCGAAATCCCTGTTAATCGATTGAGTTGACGTATCGTAATGCCTGACTGGTGCAACATTTTCAAATACTTATTTCTGGCAAATAATTCCAGACATTGAAAATCTGCTGTTGAATCACATCCTGTTCTTTCTCGAATCATCTGCAAGGCATCTTTGTCAGAAATGCCAGATTGAGGATATCCTTCCATACATTTAATATTTGAATCGGTAGAAAGAAAGTTTATACATTCTTCACTATCTGCAAACAATTTAATCACTTTATTGATATCAATAAATGAATCATCCAGTGCAAGATATTCCTGATAACTACTCCATGGGTATGTCCCTATAACACTTTCTAACCCAGCATGAAGAGGATTTTGATTAATATATCGGAATACGGTCAAAAAATATCTCATATCATTGATTGGTTCGCTTTTATATCTATCCTGAAACAAGTGACCTACTCGCTGATATTTCGTATTATACCACCGAACAAACTTAACCTCTATTTTCTTCATTATTGTTTCCATATTTGTACTTGAATGCTCAATCAACAAATGTATATGATTATTCATCAGACAATATGCATATATTTTGAAATCACATCTATTTTTATAGTATTTTAATATACTGATAAACTGCAAATAATCATTATCTTCCTCAAAAATAATCTGTCGGTTGATACCACGCAAAATCACATGATAGATATTCAATTCACTGACTTTTCTGGCTTGTCTTGGCATAATCTGGTCTCCTTAACTATGTCTTGAGATTTTGCCATATCAATGGCAAAATACTTTGCGGAATATTACTGGTGAACAACAACTATTCATATTAAATTTGATAATTTGTATTAATTTGGAGTTTCAATGGAATTATATTTCGGAATTGAATTTAGAATAAATCTATGACTTGATCAATGATATATAAGATATTAGCACACTTTGTGCTTCCAAGACAACTAAAATCATTCGACATATTATTTAATTAAATGGCATTTTTCTATTTTTTGTGTAATAGGAACATTACAGAGTAATTTCCAATTATACAAAAAAGTCCCTCCTGCACCATGTTGATACAAGAGGGATATAACTGCCAGGGGGACACTAAAAAAGCCAGAAACACCGTCCCCTAGTCAAGGTCGAAAAGCTGACGATGTTTTAAGTCGATAGATGCCCAGACAGTGTTTGTTTCCTCACCATAAAGATAAACTGTACTGGATACTCTAACGTAAAGCCTGCAGTTTTCTTTATAAGCATTTTGTTTCTTCAGATATTGTTCTATATTATTAATCGTAAAGCCAAATGCATTATTATTTTTCGTATGGAACCTTCCATCGTTTCCCAGAGTAACTGTTTCCCCATTATATCCTTTCAAATTATTAATTTGATTTGTAATATTTACAAGTTTTTTATCACTACCAGAATCCGTCTGGATTGAACCTCCATCGCCTTCTATAAAGAATTCAATTGTCATCTCCTTTTTATCCAGGTCCGCCTGATTCAAATCAGCACTCACCATGTTATAGTCTTTTACATTAATGTAGAAGTCCATGTTCTGTTCCAACGTATTTGTTTCATTTGCAGTCCAGTTAGATTGGTCTGTCATATAGTAGCGTATCTGTTCCTTTTCTGCTGCCGGATTCAGCGAACTGATAAAGTCCACTTCCGGACGAACTGCAGTTACATTTGCTGCGGCAACCATTGCATTAATAAAGAGCTCAATCTCTTTCTCGTTGTTCACTGTAGAATGACCTGCGCCTGTATAGATAACATTTCCTTTGCTATAGAAATAATAATTGTTTCTGACATCATTTGGTGACTTATCATAATAATCCCCTCTCAAACAATACCAAACGACAACATCATTCTGTCCATCACTGTTTCCATTGATGTCTCTGTCTTGTTCCATAGCAAGCTGATAATACTGCCCATGTGTTTCAGCGATTTCAATATTGTCATCCATTACATATGGATATTGAGTGATCGCTCCATCATTTATTTTCGCAGCCTTTGTAACCTTTGGAGAATCCTGAACTATCATATTATTCGAGTATGCCTGAGTCTGAGCATAACTGGATGATTGTGCGCTGTCATTCTGATATGCTATATCACCGGTGATACTCATTAATTCAGAGAAACTAACCGAATCCGAAGTCAACGCCCTTCCCTGACTAATCAGATTTCCAACTACTGTTCCATTCTTCAACACTTCTGTAGATGTAATTCCATATCTATCCATGCCTACAACAGAACGAAGAATTTTATTCAAAGAAAGTCCCCATGTAGGGTTCTTAGTATCTACTTCCAGATACCGGTCATAGGCTCTTGCAGTGTTCTCATCTTTACCGTACTCTGTACTCGCAATTTTGTGATATACATTATCTCGATCATAATTTACATAGGAAGTCGTATCATGAGCAAAAATAATACTTTTTCCCTTTTTAACAAAGTTCAGAATTTCTTCCACCTGCCCATTATTATTAGGAATATCCTGATAGACATCTGCAAATCCCAAAACAAGCATCTGTTCTTGATCCAATAAATCTTTCATCTGCTCCCGCGTATAATTCTTCAATTCAGAAATCTGAACCTGATCTATTTTAATCTCAAAATCATCCAGATTTTTAATTTTATTCTGAAAAACTGAATTTTTCGCCAAATCCAGCGTGGGCTTATTTACATAGGCTGAAGGCTGCATCAATTGCAAGACATGTATCTGTTGTTTTGAACCTGTATTCTGCTGCTTTGAATAGCCCATTTCAGATGTATGAATATATGAGTTACGATTACTGGATACAACCAGCTTCCAAGTAATCAATTTATAGTAATCAGAAGGTATCTTTCTCACTAATGTATATCGTTTACCAGCTTTTAATTCATATCTCTGTGTACCATCATCATTGACTCCACGTGCTATAACAGCTCCATCTTCATCTGTGATCTCCACATACTGATCCTGGATTTCTTTTGACGAAAGATTTCCGTCAAAATTTAAATCAATATACAGCTTACAGTCGTATGTAGAATTTGCAGGAAAGACATCCGAATCATTTTGAATTGTGAATGTATATTTAAGTTCATTATTATTTAGATAAGCATACTCCCCACTTTCATCATTAACATTCTGCCTTGGTGCTTCTTTTGGTTTTCCATCCTTTTCAAATATTATCTGTGGCTTTGCCAGATTTAAAAAGAACTTAATATCTTTACTTTCATTATCCAGTTCTGTATCCGTTACTACATTATTGTATTTAAATGCGTCATTGATAAACTGATAATACCAGGATGAATTGTCAACCTTTTTGCTATTTGCGGTTCTGTCTGAGGTTGTCAATTCACTTCCAATTACAACAGGGTAACCACTTTTTACAAAATCCATCAGCTCATTATACTGCTGTTTTGTCATATCATTTCCAGAACCTCTGAAAAAACCGCCCCCACTTTGGCCATAAGTATTCAATGGAGCAAATCTGTTAATTGTAACATTTCCAGAAGTGCTCGCTGTCCATATTGGATTTTGAGTATTATTATTCGTCCAATATCCTTTCTGAGACCACCTACTTCCATCTGCCATATGATCGTATTCAATTTCAAGCTGCCCTAATAGTTTTAACAGATTTGGTGCACCAGAGCTGGCAGAAACACCATCCCCAACATGCACATATCTATAATCACCATTTCCAGTGATCAATGTGCTGCTTTCCGGAAGAAGTTTATCACTGATATAGATCAAATCATACTCTGACGTAATGTCATCTATATGACCGACAAACTCAGAAGCTGTCATATGAGTAATTGACGGAGTTATTGTATTATCTAGCTCATTATAAAATGATATTTCTGCACATGATGCAAATCTATTGGCTGGAGTTCCATCACTATTTCCCAATGTTTGATTAAATATTACTTTAACGTTCTTAACACTTTGGTACTTCTTAGAGAATTTTAATTCAACATTTCCTATACGGCTATAATTCTCTAATGTTATTCCTGTTTTTCCAATTTCTTTACCAAGAGACTTGTTATCCTTATCATACAACTCCACAGTATATTCAGTAAGTGTACCCGTCGCACCACCTCTTTGCCTGCCCAAATAATGAAATCCACTAACACCTGTTTCTTTTTTAAACGTCACTGTTAGATAATGCTCATTATGAACATTGACACATCCAGATTCATTTTTCCATTTCGTGTGCCACATTGTATTTTTATTTCCATCAATTGCCTTTGAAGCTTCTTCCCCTGTATGTTCACAGTTTGCAGTAATTGTCTCAATCTCTGGTCCACATTCTTCACCAAGCCAGCTTCTGATCATATTTTCATCCAGTTTACTGCAATTTGCATCCGGCATGATTTCAAGTGCTTTGATATTCTCTTTGATTTTCTCAGCTCTCTTATACTTATAATTAATAATATATTCAATCGCCCTTGCCTGAGAAATCTCTCTGTTCAGCTGTTTGATTTCTTGTTCATTAACATTTCCATCATCTCCAAGACCTCTATACTGATTTTCGCTGTTGATATACTTGATGATTTCTTCAAATCCGTGCATCTTATGTGATGTATCATATGTTTTATTATCCTCAGATTTTAAATCGTCATTAAAATTTGTATTAAAATTTGAGTTTAATAATTTATCATTATCTGCTGTTTCATTTACAAATGTATTTTTGAAGAAATATACATACTTATTCACATAATGACCATCTTTATCATCTTTCACAAAATCAGCCTTCATCTTCTCGCTCAGTGAAGCGGCTACTCCATCACGGCCATTATTAATTATACATGGCAGAGTATTTGATGAAACTGCACCTTCCAGGGCTGCTGCCATATCAGTACTTAATGTACCATTTACATAAATCAGGTCATAGCCTTCCAATGCGGTCTGTAGAGGATTTGCATTGGATTCTGTTGTTTCTGTTGTTTCTGTAGTTTCAGCATCTCCTGCTTCGTCGATACTGTCTTCTTCGACATCTATCTCGCTCTGAGCATCTGAATCTTCTTCTGATGTTGTACCGGAATCTGTGGCTTCGCCCGCATCCTCCACCGGCTCCATATCAACGCTGTCGGTAAAGTCATCCGACTGCTCGTCTGCCACGACTTCTTCTTCGATGTTTTCTTCATCCGTATCTACTGAAATATCCTGTGTATCTTCGCTGTCATCTTCCTGTCCGGCAGCATCTGCACTGGTATCTGTGCCTGCGGACGCATATACTGCCTGAAGAGAATTACCTGACGAATCAGCACTCATCGTGTCTACCTGGATGTTAAAGTTTTCAAATTCACCATCCTCTGCTGAAGCATCTGCTTTTGGCTGAAGATGAAATACAAACTTTTTAAACCAGTCATTATTGGTCAGCCCACCATTATAATACATATGATTTACCTGGACTGACTGAGGATCTTCGTTATCATCAGGTACGAAATCAAAATCTCCTGTACCTGGTGTCAGAGTATAACTGGCATCGGAAACATAATAGGTTGCTGTTGAATTTTCCGCAGGTACATAAATATTTGACTGATCCTGATAGTTCACATAATACCATCCAGTGAATTTATAATTATTGTTCTCATCAGTGCTGTCACCATCTGTACAGCAGAAATAAACTCCATTTACACGATAATAATAGTTGTATCCAAGATTTTCCGGAATCTGCTGAATGTCCTGATATGCAACCGGCTGACGTCCGGTCACCAGCGTTAGCAGATATTTATTTGTTTCGGCATCATCAACTTTGTAATAATAGTACTGGTCATTTTCCAGGACAATATCTCCATTTTGACGAGTAATGCTCTCACCGCTATCCTGTGCTGCTTTGTCCCTCTGCGCAACCATCTGCTGCTTTGCCATCACATAAGAAAATGTACCAAGCTTTGTATATTTATAATATGGAAAAACATTGATCTGTTCACTGACGTAAACATATGGGTTCTCCTGCTTTCCAGGATTATCTCCGACTGTTTCCGGAGTTGTGTTTGTTTCTGTATTTGTATCAACTTCCTGAACTTTTTTGACACTTTCTGTCAGAAGCGGATCTCCCACAGGCTCATCTGCTGTAGTCATTTCTGCATCCACAGACTCACCGACATCTGCGTTATCATCCGCACTTTCAGTAAAATCTGACGCATCCGAAGTATTGTCATCTATACCACTTTCGTCATAGCTGTCTGTCACTCCCGAATCTGTATCTGAAAAATCAGAACCGAAATTATCTCCCGCACCCATTGCCTCGGATTCTATTTCGCTATCTGTGTCATTCCATTCATCAACAGAACCATCGGAAGAAATATCTCCTGTGCTGTCGGCAAAGCCATTGTCAAAGCTGACGGAATCTCCGGTGTCTGGCTCAGAAGAAGCCGGACTCTGTGAAGAGCTGTTTGAGTCAAATTCCGCCGGAGTGGATTCTGTATCAGCCGATGTATCTGCACTGTCTCCAATGTCACCTGATGAGAAATCTGCGACCTGTGAGATCGGAGACTGGAGATTTTCATAGATCTTTCGTAATGACTCTTTTGCCGTATTTTCGCCAGGAAATGTGTAAATATGTTTCTGGATGTTCTCTGCCATCACAGACGTAAGATCTTCATATACATTTTCATAAAGACCAAAAAATCCTCTATCCGGATCATATTCCTTCGAAAGTGTGTTGCCAGCCCCCGCCTTGAGATTTTTGTTTACAGTCTCATTTGTCACTGTCTCGAAATTCAAATCATATGCACCGCGGCTGTTCTCATCACTTTCTGAAAAATAAAAGTTCTGGATATTTTCGCGGTATTTCTCTTTAGAATCATCAACAGGGCTTCCCTTAATCGGGTAATACTCTTGCTCTTCTCTGGTGTAATCTCCGGTGTGCGCTGTGTTTTCCTGATACTCGCCCTTCACCTGTACCTTGTCGGTTCGGGTGTTTTTGCCTGTCGGATCAGTGAAATCGATTTCCTTCCACTGATCTGCATCATCGCTTGATGAAAGAAAGTATTTTTCCTGATAATCGGGATATGAAACCGGTACGTTATCTCCGGTAAGGTCACTCACTGAGCGGATTCCTGTTGAAGCCGAAGTATCTATCTCACCATCTGCATTTAGACGGACATTCATTGCAAACTCCTGTCGTAGCTTTGCTGTCGGCAGTTTTTGCAGACCTTCTGCCAGACTGGAAAAATGCATGGTCTGTGGCTGACCATTGGAATCCTGATACTGCCAGGTGTAAAGCTTCACGGATGGCTCCTGCCCGGACACATAGTATCCGAATTCTGCATCTGCGCTGTTGCTCACCAGTTCCAGAATCCGAAATGGCTTCTCGCTGGAGTTTTCGTCCACGATTGTCTCTATGCCGGGCATCATCTCGACCGAAGCCTGTACCGACAGGCTCGTCTGGATGAGCGTTCCGATTCCCAATGCCCCGGCCGCGACGACAGCCGTGCCGGATATAAGAAATTTTCTGTGTTTACGTTTCATGTGTATGTGTGTGCCTCCTTAGATTCGGTCAAAGTCACCTACAGATAATTATTTTGATTTATCTTCTGTTACCACTTTTGATGCGGTGTACCAGACACCGTCCACTAATGCTTTAGCATATATCTTAGAATTCTCAGGCCATTCTTCATTTTTCTTGGGAACTGATATACTTAAACAACCACATTGATCACTACAGAATCCGAAATCATCTTTCCATCGGTTGTCATTGCAGTTACAGTAACCGTGAGCTGTCCTGGCGTTGCGTTTGGATCAATTGTCAATTTTCCATTGGTTGGATCCTGAGGTGAGAACCATCCTCTTGTCATAATATCAGAACTCCACGCAACACTGCTCTGGTCGATGCTTCCGTTTCCTGTCAATCCCCAGGTCAGCATCACAGACTCACCCGACCTCATGGTCTGAGGCGCATTCAGAATCTTGATTCCAACATCTGTTGCGTCTGCTTTCTTAAAGGCGTCATCCGGGGCGAGAACCTTAATTGGATTTCTAAGGCTTACGCTGTGGAGGGTTTTGATCTCTTTGGTTCCGCTTATCGTTGAAAGCTGAAAGCGAACAATCTTGTCGGAAACCACCTTGGATACATCTGCGTGGAAATCTACGATTCCTGTTGCAAGGACGGACGGATTGATGGTCTGTTTCTGATTTCGGACTGTTGCTGAAATATCACTCCCTGAATCCTCTGCTGCACTGTCGTCAGAAAAACCTTCATCTGACAACGCAGCGAGACCTGATTCTGTATTCTCAGATTCTTCCTCCGCGGAATCTGCATTCTGAACTCCGCTGTCATCTTTGCTGGATGCAGCATCATATTCTCGCTGACTGTAATAAACCTTCTGTTCCTTTTTGTTCCAGTCGATCACATCGCAGATATAACGGCTGGTCTTGCCATCGCTATTTTTGTATTCATTGCATACGATAAATGTTTTGTTGCCGGTGCTGGCCCCTCCGTCAATATCATCGGAGATGGCGCTTCCCATAGCAGCTCCGGTACCATTTGCGTAATACACACTGCGGTTGGCATCTATGATCAGATCTTCCATTCTGTCGACAACTTCCTGCGTCTCCATCTGCACTTTTGCGTTGCTGGAAGTGCTTCGGTAAGTATTGGAGCCGATACCTATGAAGCTCAGGATCACACCTGAAAATATCGCAATGATCGCCACTGTGACGATCAGCTCAATCAAGGTAAAACCTCCGCTATTCTTTTTTAATCTATTGTCTCTCTTTTTCATAAGTTCCATCCTGCTGTAATGCTGTATTTGCCCGTCTCCTTTATCAGACTGAGCGTTTTATATCTTCGTCCGCCGCTGACGGTAATGGAAGTACAGTATGTTCCGGTTCTTTCAAGTGGAATATCCTTTCCTTTTTCAAGTTCAGTTAAGATTTCCTCCTGTGTGATCACCTTGGACTGTATCGGTAAAAAACCTCCAGTCGCGCGGTCATAGGTAAGAATAAGTCTGTCTCCTACTGCCATAACATGTGAAGCACCACCAGCATCTATCGTATAGCTGATCTCTGTTCTGGCCGGAGCAATCTTTTCCGGTTCATCCTCAGTCACATGAGATGCTCCTCCCACCTTGCCGCGGTCCAGATAATAACTGATATAATATCCATCTGCGCGTTTTTCCAGTTTCATCTCCCCAACCAGGCGGCTGGAAGCTTCAATTTTGGTTCGGTCAAGTGCCGATGCAATGGAATTGGCTGCACGATTTACGCGAAAACCCAGGATCGAATTCAGGGATGGAACTGCAATTCCCAGAAGAATCGTAAAAATTGCAACTACAACAATCAGTTCTACCAGTGTAAAACCCTTGTCACTCATCTTGTGTGTTTTTTCCACGCTTCTTCCCCCCCTTTACTCTTTTTTCCAGTTCTCATAGGATACATAATCTGCAGTGCTGTAGGAATCTGAGCTGTTCTGATCATTGCCTGAACCAGATACCACTGCATTTCCTAGAACATATTTATCACCATCCCAGAAGAAATCCTGCGCTTTGACTATATCTGTATTTGTTTCGTTTGTTTTGTTGATCTGTGACTGGAATACCTTTGCAGCCTCCATCGGAGAAGATTCCAGGGAAGCACCCTCTTCCAGGGTCAGAGTTCCTTTGGTCATGATGATTCCCTTAAAGCTTACATTCTGTTTGATCACAACATCTCCGGTACATACGACCAGACGAAGTTTTTCAGCTAGATCAGAAGTGATTTCTAGCGCTGTTCCAGTTCTCTGCACGTTAGTTCCATCAGAAATCACACTATTTCCACCATTATGGTACATGATTGCCTTCAGTCCGCCGTCCTCTTCATCTGCGGTAAACTCATACTTTAAGGTTCCGTCTTTCACATTATTCTTGACAAATTCAACCAGTTTTTTCTCGTTGACAAGATTGTCATACACACTTCTGCTGCTCTCTGTCTCGTTATGAGTGATATTATTTCCAGCAGCATCCTGGCCTTCCACAACTGCGGTGTTAAGCAGATCATAGCTGGAGATCATCTTGCGGTTCAATGCATACCAACTGTTCTGATAACCAATCTGTTCCTGCACAAGCTTGCTGTCATCAGCAGGATCGGTATCCGTTGCCGCCTGAAGGGAACTGGTATCTGTTTTTCCATCATAGGAAAGAACATTTCCGCCTGTAACGTAACGCAGATAAGAATCCACATCTTTTACCGTGATTCCACTGTTTTCTCCACCAAAGTAGAAGGAAAGATATTTATCCACATTTGCTTTTGCATCCGGGTTGACTGCAAGATAATTCTGAAGAAATGCAGCCGCATTCGTCTCATTGGTAAAGTTCAGATAGAAATATACATAATTTGCTCCACCTGGCTCATTATAAAAAACAGTCTGCACCGGTTTCTCCACATCAACCCCGAGGTCTCGAAGTGTCTTTCCACCCCAGGCAGCCACAGGCGTATCCATTTTTACTGCAATATTTCCAGTCTGACTGACTCCCGCAAATTTTTCCTGAAATGTTGCTACATCCATCGGATTCTGATAGCTCTGTTCTCCGGTTCCAAGCAATTCTGCCGGAAGCAGATAGGCAAGCTGCGTACCTTTGACCGTGATACTCTCACCTGTCATGATATCGTTTTTGTTTACCTGTTTTCCAGTCACTTTGGAACTTGCGATGTAGTTTTTGCCTGCCAGCATCAGTTTCTGCAGGCCTGAAAGATCAAGTGTTGTATTTTTCCCATTGATAACAATCGCACTGCTGAGGTCAGCACTCTTTTGAGCCGCAGTATTCCCTGTATTTTCTGCATCATCACCAATACCACTATAAATATTTTTAAAGAGGCAGTTCTCATTCAGGGCTGATTTTTCTGACCCGAAGCCATAATAATTTCCTGCGAGCCTTACATTATTGTTCTTGCCGGAAATTGTCAGGTCATCTGCAAAATATGTCGTACCCTCCAGGCTGATTTCTTTGCCCGAATCCACATTCAGTCCCTTTGCCCAGAGATTCACGCCTGTAGCACTTGCAAAGCTGCTGCCGTTTCCAATATTGATCTCACCGGCGCAGACTACCTTATCTCCGGAATTGATTTTAAGGGAAGCATTATTTTTTACATGAATACTCTGCGTGGAAAGTTCTCCCTGCGCGGTTTCTGTCTCTTCTGCCTTGCTCTTTGGCAGAAGCCCGGCATAAATGCTTCCCTGGATCGTAGATTCGCTCTCTGCATTTCCTTCGCAGACAATTCCTCCATCTGCTACAACGATCATATTCATAAGGTCAGGCAGAGTAGAAGGCGTCGGAAACTGTACCGCCGGTACACCCAGGCGGATATCTGTCTCGATAATAGCTGCATGACCCTTCGGGTCAACATAGATGACTTTGAGATTCTTAAGAAGAATCCCGCTCTTTGTATTAGAAGTTCCGGTGCTTCGGATCACACTCATTTCCGCTCCGGCACTGTCCGACGGATTTGTGATGACTAGTGATTCTTTCTTTGCATCAAACACAGAAGAATCTTTTAAAAGGTCCACGTAGTCAATCAGTTTGTCCAGACTGTACTGCTTCTTGCTTCCATTGTTTCCAACTCTTTTGACCAGTTCATCCAGAAAAAGTGTCTCAAACTGGCTCTGACGCTGTGCATCCATTGTCGCGTCCTGCGTATTGCTGTCTTTATCGTAATCTTCCAGAACCTTTGTGTATGCTGTGGACATAGCCTCGCCCACATCCTCCTGGAGTCCTGTACGGATTTCCTCCAGTGCACGTTCTGCTGTATAAAAGCTGTCTTTTCCCTTGAGGTCGGTGACCTTCATGTTAAAGTTTGCCAGAGCAATATACAAGATCAGCATTCCCAGTATCGCTACAAAGGAAACTGCGATCAGTACTGAAAAAAGGGAAAATCCTCTGTTGTTGTCTTTGCGCTCTTTCATTGCCATTCTCCCGAAAAAATCAATCTTCTTTGGAACCATCCAGTGATGCGATCAACTCGCTGTCCGGAAAATTCTTCTCTGCAGCGCCTTTTTTGAAAACCTCAACCTTAACTGTATAGATACGGTCTTCGTTTTCTCTGTCATCCAGACTGTTGCAGTCCAGAATCTTTTTGGCTGAGTTGCCGCTTACTTTAATACCTTTGGCCCCATCTTTGTTGACTGACTGGTAGGTAAGGGTCATCTGTGAAGTCTTAAGCCTTGAAGAAGTAGATAACTCACCCTCAGCTGCAGCTAAATCACTGATATCATAATCCAGATTTGTGCGGAGCTTTGTCACCGCACGATAGAGTCCGACGTTTGTATTCCAGTTGGTCTTTCCGCGCTCTGCCGGATTCTCCAGTATTGTCAGAGCCATACGGTAAGTGCTTTCCTGAAGATGTGTCGGAACATTGTTTTCTTCATCCTTCTGTTTGCTGACATAGAAATTCAGTTCACAGTTGATTCGGTTATCGAATATAATCTGGTCATATGGTGTCACACTGCTTGTGGAATTGTAATTTGGATAATAAAAAACAAATATATTTTTCAGATTCTCACCGGCATCGGAACTGTAAAATGTTGTGTATTCGGTGTCGATGATATTTGACTGCTGTTTATCATTGTTCTTAAACTCTTCTCCCAGTTCCTCACTATAATTATCGTTGATCCATTTCCATGGGTCCAGAGTACGTTTTGCTTCAGCCTTGACAGTACCGTTGTTTTCTTCCACACGAACGGTCAGGGTTCTGACAGAATGACTGTAAATATCATCTATCAGATCAAGTTTATCCTCATTAGTCTTTCCTTCAAATCCACCAAACCATGACTTCATCTTTTCATAAAGACTGTCGATATTGACATCCTTCTCCTCGATCAACAGGGCCGAAGATTTTCTGTCCATCTTTGCGACATTCGGCATCTCGTAATCATTCTTGCCCTGCTCCGTATTGGCTGCAGTCTTTTTCTTATAGCCGGACGTCTTGCTTCCGTCAAATGTCACAAGAGCATCAAAACTCTCCTTATCGTTTTTTACATTCGTCAGTTCAAAATAATATTTTGACGCATTTTCACCAGATTTTCGTGGATTGAATTTGTATGTTTTTCCACCATCCGAAGAAAGGACAGATGCCGTTACCTTAGAATCATCCAGATCATCCCTGGACTGGCTGACTGGTGAATACACATAATCACCGCTGCCAGTTTTATCCGATGATCGAAGTACTTCTCTGACTCCCAGCTCTCCACTCTGGATTCTTACACTCTGAGAATTCAGGAATGTGAGTCTTGTTGTATTTCTGACACTGTCGATTGGATAGTTAAAAGCCAGCGAAACCTCCTCAAAGGTTTTGGCCTTGATCTCTTCCATGATATTCTGGGCTACTGTAGTCGCCTCCAGATAGATCCTCGATTTACGGTTTATTCGTCCTGAGGTCACAAAGCTCTGAAGAAGAACCGCCGCCGTAATGGCAAAAATGGCAACGGCAACGATAACTTCGATCAGACTCATACCGGCATTTTTTCTTTTTTTCATTGATTTGCCGCTCCTTTAGCATTCTTCAAAAAACAGCATTAGAGGGGTATATGATTCTCCCCCTCTAATGTATATTTCGTATTTATTGTGCAGGCTGCGCCTCTGTCTCCGCAGTATCTTCCTGTGCATCTGTATTCTGATCGGATGCTTCAGCAGGTGCATTCTGCTCAACTGTACCAAAGATATTGTCGGTTCCGTATGCCACGCTTCCGGCGTCTGGTTCCGTGTAAGTACGCTCTGTTCCTGACATCGAGAAGATATTTACGATGATCGTTCCGGTCAGGTTGCCAGTGGAAGTATCATAGGACGCATTGACATTGTCAAGTGTCATTCTTCCACTCTGGTCTGCAACATAAAGAACTGCTTTCTTGAGACCTGCATAGGTTCCGTTAAACTGCAGAGTTACCTGCGTACGGTAAAGAACAGGTACCTGTGAATCACTGCTCTGGTCTGCCACTGCAGCATCAGAAGCATTCTGAAGATTTTCCTCCGCCTGACTGTCGGTTCCTTCGATATTATCGATCTGCTCCTGCGTCTGTGTGTTCGCCTGCTCAGACATTGTCTGATCCTGTGACTGCGCCAGATCTTCCTCTGAGCTTCCGTCAATCGAAGCAACAAATTCCTTTTCACCAACACCTACGTTTGTAATCTGGAATCCGAGTTCATTTTCCATCTTGTTGGCAAGTACGATTCCATCCTCCGGGCGTACATCTGCCGGAAATTCGGATATATATTCACTGATTTTATCTTTGATTGAAGCAGTCTCACTTACATAGAAATCCTTATTTGCTGCAAGCTCAAGCAGATCCTGCAACTGCTCCTCCAATGCTCCGTTGAGGTCCTCTATCTGGTCAGCTTTCTCCATCTGCGGACGATATCCAAAATACCATCCCACGAAGAACACCAGAATGCCGATAAACATCAGCAGTATTTTTTTATCACGCATTGACACTTTCATGTCCTGTCTGCCTCCTTAGTTTGCTGTCTCATCGTCCATTGGTGCCGGATCTGAATAGGTACAGATCACACTCATGGATACGGTGCCGTCTTCACTTTCCTCCAGTCCTGTTGTGGTGACTGCTGAAAGACTCTCAAACGTACGAAGCTGCATCAGTGTGTTAGCTGCCGCCGATTTGCTTGAAACCCTCATAGAAAAGCTTACCTGTGTTCCGGTAGAACTGAATGTTTCTACGGTAATATCCGACGGCATCTTCTCTTCCATTTCTTCAAGGAAAGTCTTCAGCCCTTCATTCGGAGTATTTGTATACTGATACATTCTCTGGAAATTTTCATAGTTGTACTTGGCATTGGTATATGCATAATAGATTGCTTCGATCGAACTCTCTTCATTTATCCTCTTATTCAGCTGATCCCGTACATGCTCCTGATACATTCTGCATCCAATACCAACACCAGCCAGCACAACTCCACCAAGCACACCAACTGTGCAGACAAAAGCTGCACTTCTTAAATTCTCCGCTCTTTCTCCCTGCTTTTTGCTGATCTTCTCCATCAGATTCACACCGGAGACCTGTGGGGCCAGAACTGCTGTGTAAAGGAAGAGGCCTTCTCCCTTATCAAACTCCGGAAGCGTGCAGTTTTCCATATCATTAAGAATCATTATGTCATACTGTAATTCATTCTTAAAAAGTGTCCGAAGGCCTTTTACACCAGCACCTGCGCCACAGCACATAACGGAATCAAAAACAGTATCGGTATTTCGGGAAAGATAATAATCCATGATTCGGCCGATATTGCCGATCAGATAGCGAAAACTCTCAGTTATCTCGGCGCGGACATTGTCCATATCATCGTCTGAATTGTCCTCAATCCTGCCATCAAGAGTAGGAAAAACATATTCTTCTCTGTAGAGGGCAGCCAGTGCGCCTTCAGGAGTGAGTTCTTCTCCAAACTCTGGTAAGCTTCTCATAACCTCGATTGCGGATTCAAGTCCATATCCAACTGTACGCTGCAAGGTAAGCTCTCCATCTCGGATGATACTGATGTTTGTATTTCTCATCTCGACCTTAAACAACAGATGGGTACCTTCCTTAAGCTCGTTTCGAACTGCAGAATAGATACTGTCACCGGTACTGGTACAGCCCGCTACAGTAAGCCCTGCCGCAGCAGCCATTTCACTGAAAGCTGTGGATACCGACTTTGGTGCCGCATACACCATCAGGTGATACTGCCTGATCTCATTTTCTTCCTCGTTTTTCTTTGTCTCGATATCTATGATCGTATAAGAAAGTACATAATTTGATACATCAACCGGGAAATAATCGGTTGCGTTTGCCTCGATCAGGCTCTGGATCTGTCTCTTTTTGACAAAAGGAATTCTGACCTCACGGCTGGCAATCCTGGAAGAACCTGTTACAAAAAATACTTTTTTACTATGTATATTGTGCCGGGCAATTTCGTTCTTAAGAAGCTGTCCAAGTCCTTTTGTATCGCGGACCAGACCATCATCCACTGCACCTGCCGGTACCGAACATGTAAAACAATTGAGGATTCGTTCTCCCCTGCCATGCAGTTCGACTTCCGCCACACGCATCTGTGAAGCTCCGATCTCTATGTTCAAAAAACGTGCCATTTCTTTCCTCCGTAGTTATAAATACTCAGTCACTAAAATATGAATTCCGATGTCCTGTAAAAAGAGTTTCGAAACTCATAGTTAAGTGGCTGATCATGCACAGTATCAGATGCCCAGAAGGCCCAGATACCAGCTGATCCATGCATTTCCCCATAGTGCCGCAATAAAAATCCCTGCCGACAGATATGGTCCCATTGCGAGCATACGTCCGGCACCACTGACTTTGATGCGGATCACATGTACCACAGAACCGATGATGCATCCCAGTACAAAAGCCAGAATGATCAGCTTCCATCCAAGGATCAGCCCACAGGCTGCCATCAGTTTTACATCGCCTCCACCGATTGCGCTGCCGCCGCTTACCAGAAAAAGAATTTCCAGAAATGCGCTGACACATACTGCTCCGATCAGATGTGATGCAAAATTTCCTCTGTCAAGGATTGTTGCTGCTATTCCAAGGAAAAGCAGAAAGACATTGATTCCAAACGGAATCTCATAGGTGCGCCAGTCAATAAGACTAAGGGTCAGCAAAGCCGACACCATTAAGCAGTACAAGAGGCTGACCCAGGTCAGTCCATTGACTACACATACCACAACATAAATTATTCCATTGAGGGCTTCTATGAGTGGATACTGCGCAGATATTTTTGATTTACAGTTTCGACATTTACCGCCCAGTACGATCCAGCTGAATACCGGAACCATGTCGTACCATTTCAGCTTCCTCCCACAGGTCATGCAGTGGGAGGGAGCCGTTATGATTGATTCATGCAGCGGAAGCCTGTAGATACAGACATTCAGGAAGCTGCCGATCACGATTCCAAATATAAAGATTGTGATGTACGGGACGGAATCTAAGAAAAGAAGCATAGGGGGTTCCTTTCGTGGGAGTGATTAGTCTTCTTTTATGTTGTTTTTAAGATCTTCTGGTGAATATTCTACAGTAACAGAACCATTCTTTTCAATTGTTACATCTGCTTTAATTGTTTTTGTTGCTGTACTCCATGCCTTAGACTTCAGAGTGGTTTTTCCCCAATCTTTTCCAGCATATTCAGTTACTGCATCTTTAACGTTTTTAAGCTTTGCGTCTGTTGCTGTAGTAGTAATTGTTGTACTTCCTGCAGTGATTTCTATTGTATATTTAACATCAGCTGCTGCTACAACATCCTGACTTCCATCAGCTGCTGCTACTTTTACTGCAGTTACTAAATTATCTAAGTTCGCTGCATCAGCTGCTTTTCTTGATTTCTCAACATATTTTGTATACTGAGGTGCAAGAATTCCAACCAGGATTGCAAGGATAGCGATTACGATTACAAGTTCTACAAGTGTAAAACCTTTGTTGTCTTTTTTTCTTTCTTTAAGAAATTTAAACATTTAACTCATTCTCCTTTTTCTCTTCTTCGTTGCCTGATCTTATGGTTTTTGAAAAGCCCTCTTTTTCATACCCTTCCATTGATCTTATTGTGAACGCGGTACCTATGCCTGCCGCGTGACAACCGTGTCTTTGTGGAAACTTTTAATGCGGTTTCCAATCGCACCCCATTCGCAATCCGCCCTGTCAGGCTACTTGCTCATGTGGGTTAGCCCGTCCTATGTAAATGCAGAATTGCATGTAAACACGCAATCTGCATTTCCGCAGTCCGGGAGTTTTATTACAAGTTATCGAGTCCATTGTACATTGTGCCGATCGGCATGATTACGGCGATTACCAGGGTACCTACGATCAGTGCCATCAGAACGATGATCAGTGGTTCCATGGCTGCGAGGACACTCTGGGTTGTGATTTCAACCTCTTCGTCGTAGTAATCGGCGAGCTTGGCGAGCATTTCTTCCATGTTACCGGTCTCTTCGCCGATTCCTGTCATGTGGTAGACCATCGGTGGAAATACTTCGCTGGCCTGCAGTGGTTCGGAGAGTGGGATACCTCTCATAACATCTGCCTTTGCCTTCTGCAGAGCATTTTTATAATGAACATTGCTGATGACCTTGGTGCAGGTGTCAAGGCATTCCGGGGTGGATATACCGGATGCCATCAGGGTGCTCATAGTTCTTGCAAACCTTGCGCAGGCTGTTTTGACTGTAAGCTTGCCAAAGAGCGGCATCTTCATCTTGATATAATCGATCTTCAGTCTTCCAAGCTCTGTTCGGTAGATCAGTCTGTATGCCGCGATTACTGCAGCAATCACCAGCAGGATCATGTACCAGTGGCCGACCGTCCATTTGCTGACGTTCATGACTCCCATTGTAAGAGCCGGCATCTCTACATCCAGATCCGCAAACATATCAATAAAGATCGGGATTACATAGAGCAGCATAACGGCGATTACACCGATGACTGCACATATCAGTATGATAGGATAAATCGTCGCTTTGCGGATCGTTGCCTTAAGCTTGGCCTCTTTCTCAAAATGGATTGCCATTCTTTCAAAAGAAGTATCCAGGCTTCCTGAGGACTCACCGGCCTGCACCATGTTTACAAGCATCGCCGGAAAAATATCCGGGAGTGCTGACATAGAATCCGCAAGTGTATTACCTTTTTCTACGTTCGTCAGTACTTCTGCGATACCTTTTTTAAGCCATTTATTCTCGGTCTGCTCAGTCATCATCTGCAGGGCTTCCTTCATGGGAACACCTGCCTGTGTAATGCTGACAAACTGACGGCAAAAAACGCTCAGGTCTCGCGGCTTGACTTTTGCACCGATCGAGATATCCAGATCTTTGTTCAGGACTCCCTGCTCCTTCATCTCAACCGGAAAAAGTCCATCTTTTTTCAGCTGCTGTGAAACTTCTTCACTGCTCTGGGCTTCTATCCTGCCTCGTTTCTCCCTGCCGTTCTGATCAACGGCAACGTAGGTATAACCGGGCATTTACTCAGTCCTTTCTGTTATAGTTCAAAATTCACTTTTTTGTTCATTGCAACGGAATCCTGTGCATATGTCTGTACGGCATCTGCGCTAATCTCACCCCGCATAAAAAGATCATACAGTGCGTCATCCATTGAGATCATACCGGATCTGCGGCTGGTCTGCATCACGGACGGGATCTGGAAGGTCTTGCCCTCTCGGATCAGATTACGCACAGCATTATTTGCAAAGAGTACTTCCAGTGCCGCCACCCTGCCACCGTGTTCCCTGCGGATCAGCTGCTGCGAGACGATGCACTCCAGAACTGCTGCCAGCTGGATTCGAACCTGCTGCTGTTGGTCTGGCGGAAATACGTCGATGATTCGGTCAATTGTTTTGTCTGCTCCGATCGTATGGAGCGTACTGAATACCAGATGTCCGGTCTCGGCTGCGGTGATGGCTGTGGAGATTGTTTCCAGATCTCGCATCTCACCTACAAGAATAACATCCGGATCTTCGCGCAGTGCCGCTCGAAGTGCAGCTGCGTAGCTGTGAGAATCACTTCCGATCTCTCTCTGGTTGACAATGGATTTGTCATGCCTATGCAGATACTCGATTGGATCCTCCAGCGTAATAATATGATATGGATAGTTCTGATTGATCACATGGATCAGCGATGCCAGTGTTGTGGACTTTCCACTTCCGGTAGGACCGGTAACCAGCACAAGGCCTCTCTTTCGACTGGTGATCTCTACTACTTCTTTGGGGATTCCCAGCGTTTCCGGCTGAGGAATCTCAAATGGCAGGCACCTCATGACTGCGGCGCAGGTTCCTCTCTGCAGGAAAACATTGACACGAAAACGCCCTACCCCTGGGATGGCGTAGGCGAAATCAGTCTGTCCCTCTTTCTCAAATTCCGCTCTGTGGTGATCATCCATGAGCGGCAGAAGAAGCTCCTTCAGCACATCCGGTGTAAGGTTTTCTCCCACTACTGGAGTCAGAACTCCATCCACGCGGTAGCATGGCGGTCGTCCCACTGTAAAGTGGATATCTGATGCGTTATCTTCCAGTGATGTCTTTAAGATTTGTTTCAGATCATACATATATTCTATTCCTCGTAAGAAGCTTTCAGCATTTCGCTGATAGATGTTGTACCGTCAAGAACATATCGGATTCCGTTTTCGCGTAGAGTCCGCATTCCGCCCTGTTTGGCGGCTGCGATCATTTCTTCTGTTGAAGCATTTTCGGCGATCAGCCTGCGCATATCGTCACTGACCTCCATGATCTCGAACACACCGGTACGACCAAAATATCCGGTATTGTTGCAGAGCTTGCAGCCGACTGGCTCATAAACTTCGGTCTGTTCTGCCTCAGAACGCCTCAGGATACGCTTTTCTTTATCCGTTGCAGGCCTTTTCTGGCGGCAATGCGGGCAAAGCTTTCGTACAAGTCGCTGTGCGATTACTCCGATGATCGCATCTGCAACCAGATAACGGGCAATTCCCATATCTGCGATTCGGTTCAGTGTACCAACTGCATTGTTTGTATGCATAGTCGACACAACCAAATGTCCTGTAATAGAAGCCTGAACAGCAATAGAAGCAGTCTCCTTGTCTCGGATCTCACCGATCATGATGATGTCCGGGTCCTGACGAAGAATGGATCTCAATGCCGAAGCAAAGGTCAGGTCTACTTTGTTGTTAACCTGTATCTGGTTGATTCCTTCGATATCCGCCTCGACAGGGTCTTCTACGGTAACGATGTTTACCTGCTCTTTGTTCAAAGCACTTAAGGCGGTATAAAGAGTAGTGGATTTACCACTTCCTGTTGGTCCTGTTACAAACAGGATTCCGTATGGTTTAGCGAGCATATGCTGCAGAGTTTCCATCTCGACCGAATCCAGTCCGAGTTCTTTAATCTCTCTTGTCAAATTCAGTTTAGAAGAGATTCGCATAACAATCTTCTCGCCATGCACGGTCGGGATTGAAGAAATTCGGATATCATATTCACGGCGGTCAACCATAACGGTCATTCGGCCGTCCTGCGGTTTTCTTTTTTCAGATATATCCATTCCACCCATAATCTTGATTCGTGTGGAAATTGCCGGAAGAAGGCTATTGTCATAGACCATCCTCTCATAAAGGGCACCATCTATACGGTATCGAACGCGAACATTGGATTCAAGCGCTTCGATGTGGATATCACTTGCTCTCTGGCGGACTGCCTGCTCAATCAGCGAGCGGACAAGCTGTACGATAGGAGCATCGCTGATGTCTGTCTCGTCTGTAATCTCTTCTATATTTCCACGGAGCTGTTCACGCTCTCGAGTAAAACGGCGGGCAGCATTCATTGTCTCAGATGCACCATAGCATCGGTCTATTGCAGCCAGAACGTCTCGTGGTGTAGCGATATAAGGCTCCACCTGCAGATTGGTTACAATTGAAATATCGTCAATGGCAGCCATATCCATTGGGTCAGCCATAGCCAGGTGAAGAATATTGGCATTATATGGATCCAGTTCAAAAGGAATACACTGGTATTTTTTTAAAAGTTCAACATTTACCAGATTACGAACATCTTTTGGAATCGTGATTCCGGTAAGCTGTATTGATTTGAGCCCGAGCTGTGTCTGAAGTGCACGGGCGATCATTTCTTCCGTAATAAATCCATTCTCAACCAGAACTTCACCGATTTTTTTACCGGTTCCTTTCTGCAGTTCCAGTGCTTTTTTTAAGTTTTCTTCAGTAAGAACGTCCTGCTTGATCAGTAAATCACCAAGCCTCATTCTTTCACGTCTCATTGCCATTGGGTTATCTCTTCCGTTCTGCGTATTTGTTGCTGTTTTTTGCAGCATATCCATATTTATGTCATAAAACGCCAACATAAATAGTTATATGCAATATAATGTCGATTCATAAAAGTCAATGAATCGGACATTTTTGGTCCAGAAATGCACGAAATTTCACAATTATATTTTGTATACAATAAAAGGACCGGGCTGATTACCCGATCCTGATCTGATTTTTATGATTGTCTGGTTTCTATATTATTGTATGTACAGAAAAATTTATTTTTTCTTATTGTGGTAGATCAGTAATCCTGCTACTGCAAGTACTGCAATCACTGCGATCCATGTAAATGGGTTCTGATACCATCTGGATGCGGTAACTTTTACATTCTGCCCGGACGCCTCGCGGATGTCCTTTGCGTCAGTGTTTTCTGCTTCAGGCTCTTTGGAGTCTTTTTCTGTATTTTCAGCTTCATCTGTTTCTTCTGTAATTGCCGGTGTTGGTGTCTCGGTCGCTTCTGCGGCCTCAGTTGGTGCCAGTGTCTCGGTTGCTTCTGCGGTCTCAGTTGGTGCTGGTGTCTCAGTTGCCTTTGCAGTCTCTGTCGGGGCCGGTGTTTCAGTTGCGTCTGCAGTCTCTGTCGGGACTGGTGTCTCAGTCGCCTTTGCAGCTTCGGTTGGTGTTACACTCACTTCTGCCACCGCATCGACACTCTCCTCTACAGTATCCAGATGTTCTGCTTTCCATTCTTCTGTTTTCTCCAGATCTACCCAGCCTTCTGTTCCATCAACTCTGGTCACGCCCCAATGGCTTCCATCCACCATTTCGGCATCCTGTGTGATATGAAGAGTCTCGCCATTTTCAATATCGCGCACTCCCGGAACTTCGCCATATTTTTTCCCAGGTCCCTGGTAGAGCTTCTGCGTTCCTTCTTCTGCATATGCGTTTACATCATAATCAGCATTGTAATTCACATGGTCCTTGCCTGCGATATACAATTCGGAATCAATTGCTTCTTTACGGGAATCTGCCGGACGGCATTCATCAAGTGGAGCATATCCATACATGCCATGATATTCCGTGTATCCCCAGGTGCGGTTATTCTCGGTATCCTCTACTTCGCCCTCTATATGAAGTGCTGTTCCATTCGGGATCTGCTCATCATTCAGCTTCGTAGATTCCAGATCCGGCTGTGAGTAGATGTCAATTCCTCCTGCCTTTGATTCTACGATCATATAATAGTCTGTCGGATAATCCGGTTCTGTCTTACCTGTCTGTACATCTGCCATGACGTTCACACTCATCAGAAGTCCCAGTATCATGACCAGAAAACTTTTCGCCAGTTTTTTCATCTTATTTTATCCCCTTCACTCCCGATAATTCTTTACCTATCATACCATAGACCCACCCCAATGATAATCCTTTTTTATCATAAAAAAATGTAAAAATCGATAAAAAACGGAAGTTTTTCGACATATAGTGTAAAAAAATAACGACCCCGGAGATAGTTCCGGGGTCGTCATTTATATCATGGCATTTTGTCTGATTATTTGTACAGAGGTCCGTAGTTCTTGCAAGCGCGGAAATCTGCACCTTCTTTGTCCATTCCGAATGCATTCCATGCTGCCGGACGATAAATATCTTTTTCCGGAACGTTGTGCATGGATACCGGGATACGAAGCATAGAGCACATTGTGATCAGGTCAG
>ERZ857745.1329-NODE-1329-length-31194-cov-3.565593_pt1 | contig 31194 bp, 20 predicted proteins | sample MGYA00519699_ERZ857745 | MGnify/ENA primary metagenome ERZ857745 (study PRJEB31778, sample SAMEA3449357) | human gut metagenome | biome: human gut; feature: human-associated habitat; material: faeces | place: United Kingdom | collected 2010/2012 ...
AAACTGTATGGTGATGTCAAAGATTATGTGCATGCATTAACAAAGGATGCTCCTTCTACCATCTTTAAAAATCTGCCGGCGAAGACCGATGCAGAACCGGATGCTGGAATGTATTACATTGCAGAATGTGATGACAAGGGTACTCCGTTCTCAGATGGTACAAACGGCAATTATACCATTTATTATAATGTAAATGGTTCGGACAGTGCTGCTGTTTATGGTGCAGTGCTGCTGGATGGTCGGTTTGATACTGCTCCGACTGGTACAGTTTCCGTTACCAACAAGACTGTAAGTGTTGCACGGACATTGGTCAAGAAAGACCTTGCAAACAAGGACGGTGCTGCCCTGACGGGTGCAGAATTTGCAATTTATACCAAACTTGCATATGAAGCATACCTGAACGGACAGGAAACGACTTTGACTGCAATTGAAGAACACATTACAGACAAAATCACTGCTAACCTCGCAGAAAATATGGAATATGTTCTGGTAGAAACCACCGCTCCGACTGGCTATGCTACCATGACACCAATTTCTTTCACCGTCAACGCAAACGGTCAAATCGTTTTGTCGGATGACACCAGAGAAGATGTTGAGGTTCACAATAATGACGTTGTCGTTGATACAAACGTTTGGACTTCCGAGTTGACTGCTTATGACTCGAAGGAATCTTCTATCACCATCGGCAAGTACGACATCAAAAAGCAAACGGAACTTGCAGGTGCAATCCTGACCCTGACCTCTGAAAATGATGTCGATTGGAGTAAGGTTACACTGGAAAACAGCACCGCTGTTTTGGATGGAAATAAGAAGCAAATTGGTATTCAGTGGATTTCTACCGGTACTGATGCTGTCATCAAGGGATTGCCGGATGGCGATTACACCTTGGAAGAAAACGGAAGTGAATTTACTTCTGAAACCGATAAAAAGACCTATAAAGTCGCAAAAGGTACGGCAACCTTTACGCTGACCAATGGAACAATTACCAATACTACAGGAACAACAGACACAGTTGACGCAGATGCAGCAGATAGCTACTTCTATTACAATGGAACAGAAAGTAATATCAATCTTGCAGTTTGTGATGCTGTGATGGGAACAACCATTGTCATCAACAAGTATGACATTGACATCGAGGAATCCAGCAGAGTCAATCTGCCGGGTGCAACCATGAAATTAAAACCGGCAGATGGACAGACGATTGATTTGTCAAAAATCACTGCTACAAATGTCGATTTGAAATACATGGAAAGCTATATCTCATGGGAAACAAAGGAAAACGAAAGTGCAACGCTTGGAAATGTTCCAGACGGTAAGTATATTTTATCGGAAGTTTTTGCTCCGAATGGATATACAACTGTAACCGATTTTACATTTGAAGTCAAGGATGGCAAGGTTATCACAGCTTCCAAAGAAGATGGTTCGATTACCATCAAGGATGGCAACACCATTTCTGTCAACGATAAGCGAACAGAAGTAAGCATTAGCAAGGTTGATGCTGCAAATGATAAAGAGTTGCCGGGTGCAACGCTGACACTGACCAGTGATTATGTCACAAAGGAACAGTGGCAGAAAGTTGTAGACAACAACACCGACCTTACACTGACCGATAATGGCGATGGTGTTTACTGGGTATCTGGAGAAGAGCCGAAGAACATTGTTGGTCTGCCAGCTGGCACTTACACCTTAACAGAAACCGCTGCTCCGAATGGCTATGCTTATTCTGAAGACATTACCTTTATCATTGGCTCTGATGGCAAGGTTGTTGACAAAACAACTGGTGCTGACTTGAATGGAACAGTTGTCATGAAGGATTATCGGGCAGAACTGACCATTTCCAAGAAGGATGGCAGTGATGCGTTCTTGGCTGGTGCAACCTTGCAGCTGCTCAGCAAGACCACAGATCCGCTGAATCTGGACGATGTTCAGATTGATGGAAAGCCGCTGACCGAAGATCAGAAGGTAACCGTAGATGGCAGACAGGGCATTCAGTTCGTTTCGACAGATGCAGAAATGAAGATTACCGGCTTGCCGGCAATCGAGTATGAATTGTCAGAAGTTTCTGCTCCGACCGATTACTTGAAATCATCAGATGTACAGAATATTGATTTAACAAAGGCAATATTTGATGATGAAGGAAATCAAATTCCTGTTTCGCAAAAAGTTATCAACAACAAGTTGGGTGAATTGACCATTCAGAAGGTCGATCAGGATGGCAATGATTTGACAGGTGCAACGCTGCGATTAAAGGCAGACGATGCAAATGTTGACTGGTCAAGTGTAAAGCTGAATGGCAATGCAGTAGCAGATCTGATTTCCGCAGAAGATGCAACCGTTTTGGTTTGGACTTCTACCGGAGAATCCATGACCTTTAAGGGCTTACCTGCTGGAACTTATGAAGTTTCTGAAGTTTCCGCTAAGGCAGGTTACCTCGCAAGGACACAGAAATGGGCTGTAACCGTTTCTGCAAATGGTGCAATATCTGTAAATGATCAGGTATCCACAGACGGTCAGGATAGTTCGATTATTACCATTACCAACGAAGCAAGCACCATTCAAATCAACAAGGAAGCACTGGATGGCGGAAGCATTGCAGCAGAAGAAGCAGAATTTAGACTGACTGCAAAGGATGAAAATGCAACGCTGAACGGTGTTCAGATTGGTGCAACCACGATTACAGAAGATGCGGTATCTGCAACATTCAATGGAAATGTTACCATTTCTGCATTGCCGGATGGCACGTATGAACTGGAAGAAATCACCGCTCCACGAGGATTTAAGACAATTTCGACCTTTACCTTTGTTGTAACAAACGGCGTTGTAACGACTGTAGATGAAACAACAAACGGTGAAGTTGAAAAATCCGAAGATGGAAAGACCTTGACCATCAAGGATGAACGGACAAAAATCCAGATTGACAAGAAGGACATCACCGGACAGGAAGAAGTTGCAGGAGCAACTCTGACCCTGACCAATGAGAACCTGACCGCAGAACAGTGGGAAGCAATTGCTGCTGCAGACAAGGATTTGACTGCATCGGATAATGGAATTGAATGGAAGTCTGGCAATGCCGCTAAGGAAATTGTTGGTTTACCGGATGGCACATACACATTAAAGGAAACTGGCAATGAATTTACTGCAAATGGTAAGACTTATCTGGTTGTAACAGATACGCTCACCTTTACGCTGGAAAAGGGCAAGGTTACCAACGTAACTGGTGCAAAGGATACATTTGGCAGCAAAACAGATGATGGTTATTTCTATTATAATGCAGATTCCGATGCAAATCAGAATTACATTGCTGTTTGTGATGCTGAAAAGCCAGAAGTAACAGAAACTACAACCACTACCACAACTACCACAACTACCACGACAACAACGACTACCACAACAGAAGAAACAACCACAGAAGCATCCACTACAACAGAAGTCACAACAACCGAGGAAACCACTACAACCGAGGAAACTACTACAACAGAAGTCACTACAACTGAGGAAACCACTACAACAGAAACCACTACAACCGAGGAAACTACTACAACAGAAGGCACTACAACTGAGGAAACCACCACAACAGAAGTTACCACTAGCGAAACAACAGTTGCAACAGAAACATCCACTGCAACTTCGGAAACAGAAGTTACAACAGAAGAAACCACTACAACCGCAGAAACGACTTCTACGGAAACAGAGGCAACCACTACAACGACAATCACAACGACTGTAACGGTACAGGATGTTGTCATTGCAAAGAAGGACATCACAGGTAAAACTGCTGTTAAGGGTGCTGCACTCACCATTAAGGATGCAGAGGGCAAACTTGTAGACAGCTGGACTTCTGATGGAACAGACCACACCATTGCCGGCGATAAGTTTACCATTGGTGAAACTTATACACTGGAAGAAACCGCTGCTCCGAATGGCTATGTATATGCAGACAGCATTACCTTTACTGTTGGAGAAGATGGAACGATCACAGTGGATGCAGCAAATGTGGATGAAAATGGTGTCATTGTCATGAAGGACGATGTGACCAAGGTATCCATCAGCAAGAAGGACATCACTGGCGACAACGAAATCCCAGGAGCAACCCTCCAGATTAAGGATAAAAACGGGGATGTCGTAGAAGAATGGACATCGACGGACAAGCCGCATGAAATCAACGGCAAGCTGACCGCAGGTAAGGAATACACCCTCCATGAAGAAAATGCTCCGAATGGTTATGCATATTCCGAAGATGTGAAGTTTACCGTAGACGAAACCGGCAAGGTAACGGAAGTTACTATGAAGGACGATGTCACAAAGGTATCTATCAGCAAAAAGACAATGACTGGTTCGGATGAACTGGCTGGTGCAGAACTGAAACTGTACTATGTAACCGAAAACGCACTGGGCGAAACCACTGAAACTGAAGTCGATGCTTGGACATCCGGTAAGGAAGCACATGTCATCAATGGCAAGCTGATTGCTGGCGGCAAGTATAAACTGGTAGAAGTGACCGCTCCAAAGGGCTATCAGGTTGCAGAAGCAGTGACATTTACCGTGAACGAAGACGGTACTCTGACAGAAGTAACGATGCGTGACGCAGCTGAGGGCGAAATCGCCATCAGCAAGCAGTCCGTCAACAGCACAGAAGAACTCGAAGGTGCAAAACTCAAGATTACTGATGCAACTGGCAAGACCGTTGCAGCGTGGGTATCCGGTAAGACACCGAAGCTGGTTCAGCTGGATGCTGGCACTTACACTTTGACAGAAGAAACCGCTCCGGACGGCTATGTATTGGCAGAATCCATGACCTTTACCGTTGACAAGAACGGCAAGGTTACAGTAAAGAACGAGAACGGCGAAGATGTGGATGCTGGTGGCATCATTGTCATGAAGGATGACACCACTAAGGTATCCATCAGCAAGCAGGACATTACTGGCGACAAGGAAATTCCAGGAGCAAAGCTTCAGGTCAAGGATGAAACCGGTAAGGTCATCGAAGAATGGACTTCCACCGACAAGCCGCACGAAATCAACGAAAAGTTGGTTGCTGGCAAGACTTACACGCTCCACGAAGAAGGTGCACCGGATGGCTATACTTATGCCGAAGATGTCGAATTCACTGTGGATGAAAAGGGCGAAGTCACAACGGTTGTCATGAAGGATGCGGCAACAGAAGTTTCCATCAGCAAGCAGGATATCACCGGAACGACAGAAGTAGAAGGGGCAACCCTCCAGATTCTGGATGAAAACGGCAAACAGGTTGCACAGTGGATCTCCACGAAGAATGCTTATGTTCTGAAGGGTGTTCTGAACGCAGATACAACCTATACCCTGCACGAAGAAAACGCACCGGATGGTTATGCGTATGCAGAAGACATCACCTTTACGATTGACAAGACTGGTAAGGTCACCGTCAACGGCGAGGATGTCAATGGTCAGGTTGTCATGAAGGACGATGTGACCAAGGTAACCATCAGCAAGCAGTCTGTAACTGGCAGCGAAGAAGTTCCGGGAGCAACCCTCCAGATTCTGGACAAGAATGACAAGGTTGTTGAAACATGGACGTCTGGCGACCAGCCGCATGAATTTACAGGCAAATTGATTGCAGGCGAAACCTACACACTGCATGAAGAAAATGCACCGGAAGGTTACGCTTATGCAGAAGACATCACCTTTACGGTAGAAAAGAATGGCACTGTTACAGTAGACGGCAAGGATGTCAATGGTACAGTTGTCATGAAGGATGACGTTGCAAAGGTAACCATCAGCAAGCAGGATCTCACCAGTGGCGAAGAAGTTCCGGGAGCAACCCTCCAGATTCTGGATCAGAACGGCAAGGTTGTAGAAGAATGGACATCCACCGATCAGCCGCATACCGTACAGGAAAAGCTGACCGCAGGGGAAACCTACATCTTGAAGGAAACCAATGCACCGGATGGCTATGGCTATGCGGAAGAAATCTCCTTCACTGTAGAAAAGAGCGGTAAGATTACCGTAAATGGCGAAGATGTTAACGGTCAGGTTGTCATGAAGGACGATGTGACAAAGGTATCCATTAGCAAGAAGACCTTGACTGGTTCGGATGAACTGGCTGGTGCAGAACTGAAACTGTACTATGTAACCGAAAACGCACTGGGCGAAACCACTGAAACTGAAGTCGATGCTTGGACATCCGGTAAGGAAGCACATGTCATCAATGGCAAGCTGATTGCTGGCGGCAAGTATAAACTGGTAGAAGTGACCGCTCCAAAGGGCTATCAGGTTGCAGAAGCAGTGACATTTACCGTGAACGAAGATGGTACTCTGACAGAAGTAACGATGCGTGATGCTGCGGAAGGCGAAATTGCCATCAGCAAGCAGGCAATCAACGGCACGGACGAACTGGAAGGTGCAAGCCTCAAGATTACCGATGCAACTGGTAAGACCGTTGCAGAATGGGTATCAGAGAAGACACCGAAGCTGGTTCAGCTGGATGCTGGCACTTACACCCTGACAGAAGAAACCGCTCCGAACGGTTATACCGTTGCAGAATCCATTACCTTTACTGTAGACAAAACCGGCAAGGTTACCGTAAATGGTGATAATGTTGGCGGCGTGATTACAATGAAGGATGATACCACAAAGGTTGCTATCAGCAAGCAGGATTTGACTGGCTCTCAGGAAATCCCAGGTGCAACGCTCCAGATTCTGGATCAGAATGGCGATGTGGTAGAAGAATGGGTATCTGGCACAAATGCACACTACATCGAAGCAAAATTGATTGCTGGCGAAACCTATACGCTGCATGAAGCAGGCGCTCCGAATGGTTATGCATATGCAGAAGATGTTGCCTTTACCGTTGGTACAGACGGCAAGCTGCAAACTGTAACCATGCAGGACGACACCACAAAGGTATCCATCAGCAAGCAGGATTTGACAACTGGCGAAGAATTGCCAGGTGCACAGCTCTCCTTGTATGATGCAGATGGTCAGCTGATTGAAAGCTGGACATCCACCGATCAGCCGCATTATCTGGAAGGCGTTTTGACCGCTGGTGCAACTTACCGGCTGGTAGAAATCACCGCTCCGGATGGCTATCTGACCGCAGAAGATGTGACCTTTACTGTCAGCGAAGATGGTTCTGTGGATGAAGTTGTTATGCAGGATGAAAAGACCCAGGCAGAAATCAGCAAGCAGGACATCAGCGGCAAGGAAATCGCTGGAGCACATCTGACGGTTACTTACACCGCAAAGGATGGCAAGACCTACACGCTGGATTCTTGGGTATCCGAAGAAGGCAAGTCGCATACAATTACGGGCTTGCAGGTTGGTACGATTTATACCTTGCAGGAAAAACAGGCTCCGGATGGCTATGAACTGGCAGAATCCATTGACTTCCTGTTTGATGAAAACGGCGTTCTGAATCTGGTAACTTACCAGAAGGATGAGGCTGGAAACATCACCGAAACCGTATATACAGCAGTTGACCAGATTGTTATGGTAGACGTTGCAAAGACAACAACCGAAACCACTACAACAACAACCACAGAAACAACAACCACCACCACAGAAACTACTACCACAACAACAAAACCGACTACAACCACGACAACCACCACCGAAGCAACTACCACAACGACAAAATTGACTACAACCACAACCACTGTTACAACAACGACGACACAACCGACTACAACCACTGTTACAACCACAACGACTGTAGCAATCACAACAACAATCGAAGAAACAACCACAACAACCGAAGAAACAACTACGACCACTGAAGAAGTAACCACGACCGAAGAAGTGACGACTACCGAGGAAGTAACCACGACTGAGGAAGAAACGACCACCGAAGAAGTAACCACGGAAGAAACCACAACCGAAACCACCATTCCGGAACGGACAATTACGATTCATAAGATTGCTCCGACTGCTGCATCTGCAACACAGTCCGAAGACGGCATCTATACGATTCAGTATGACCCGCACGATATGGCTGGCGTAACCTTCGGCATCTATGATGCAGATGGAAATCTGGTAGAAACCGTAATTACAGACGAAAACGGCTATGCAGAAAGCAGCATCCTGAATGGCGATTATTACACCGTACAGGAAATGCAGACGGTCAGCGGCTATGTGATGAACACAGAACCGTACGCAATCGACTTCACCACCAATGAAGGCGACACTGCAAACTTGGAAATCACAAACGATATCATTCGTTGCCAGATTCACCTCTCCAAGCAGTTGGAAGGCAATGCAGGTGACATTACCATGGTACAGTTTGGCTTGTATACCGCTCAGGACATTCCGCTCCTGGATGGTACAGTTGTTCCGAGTGACAGCTGCATCGGTATTGCAAATGCACAGGAAGACGGCACAATCTTGTTTGAAGATACGCTGCCGGCTGGTAACTATTATGTAAAGGAACTGGCAACCGCAGATGGCTATGTATTGTCGGATACCATTTATCCGGTAGAAGTCATTTATCCGGAAGACCAGACCATTGCAGATATTACCTTTGAAGTCAACAACGGTGATCCGATTATCAATTATCAGACAACTACCACAACAACGACTACCGAAGAAGTTACTGAAACACAACCAGAAGAAACGACTGTTACAACCGTAACAGAAACAACAGCCTCTACTGGTACAAGTGATGTACACGGTGGTACAGATTCTAAAACAACAACTTCTACTACAACGACAACAACAACTACCACTACTACGACAACGACCACAATTACAACTACGAAGGATGATTCTTCTTCGACAACGAAGAAGAAAACTACATCTTCTTCTGGTTCTGGCAAGACTTCTTCCAGCGGCAGCAGTAGCAGCAGCACGAAGACCACACCGAAGACAGCAGATGACCGGATGCTTCCGATTGTCATCACTGGCGGTGCAGCATTCCTGTTTGCAGCAGCAAGCAAGCCGAAGCGGAAGAAGAATCAGAAGGTGTAAACCGACTGACTGGAGGGATTTGGTAATCAAATCGCTCTGACCGACAACTAGGAAAATAGACAGCAGAAAGACCGTTGGCAGAAATGCCAGCGGTCTTTTGTTTTTCGGTATGCTTTTTTGGGTTCTTGTGAAAAGGATATTGACGAACATGCTGAAACTATGGTACAATAGACAAAATACAAAAGAAAAGTTCCTCGATTTTGGGGCAATTGTAGGAGAATAGAAAGGGTTGTTTTATGAAATTTCCATATAAAGGTATTTTTGCGTTTTGCAGTGCGGTCTGTTTGTTTGCTGTTTCCATGCCGATTTCTACAGTGGCAGCATCTGCGGAAACTTCACCTCGAAAGGCCGTGCAGGCGGATTGCGTTTCTGACTTTGCGGATGCCGATTCCGAGGACGGGTATCTGCCCTTACAGGGAGCAGCTATCGCCTTTGAAAACAGCGATGGGGAACAGCCGCTGTATGGCAGTGCAGCAGAAACGGATACTGTACCGGAATCCTATGATTTGCGGGAGCAGGGTATTATCACTTCTGTAAAAGATCAGGGTTCTGATGGTATGTGTTGGGCATTTGCAACGCTGGGAGCAGCAGAAAGTCACCTGCTGAAATATTATGAAACCGATTTGGATAATATCAATGATATGGACTTGTCCGAAGAGCAAGTTGGCTATTTTCTCTATACGCCCGACCCGCAGCCACTCAGCCCAACTTATGGCGATGCCATTATTCAGGCAAAAAAGGGAGCGTCCGGCGGAAACGCCCTGCATGCATCGTTTTTTCTCAGCACTGTCGGCATTCAGGAAGAAGCCTATTTGCCCTATCAGGGCTGTTCTGGTTTTCATTCGGAATATCAGCGGAAACAGGCTGCCTATCGAATGACTGGTTCAGAAACGATGCTCAGCGTGCAAACAAATAGCGAACGGGAAACGATTAAAAAACGCATGATGCAGAACGGCGGCATTTATGTTGCTTTTCATAGCAGTGGTGCAAATTATTATGACAACGGAACGACATATGCATATTATCAGAGCGATTCCAGTTATTATAATGCAAACCATGCGGTTTTACTGATTGGCTGGGACGATAACTATGCAAAGGAAAACTTTGACCCGAAGGAACAGCCAAAAAATAATGGTGCGTGGCTGGCAAAAAACAGCTGGGGCGATGGAAAGCTGGATGATGGCTATTTCTGGATTTCTTATGAAGATACCAGTCTGGGCGAGTATGCAAGCTTTACCTTTGAACCACGAGAAGATAGCGGAAACATCTATTATTATGACGGTGCAGGGTATAGCGTTGCGTATTCGTTTGATTCTGTGGCAAATGTTTTTCGGGCAGAAGAGGACGAAACGCTGTCCCGTGTGGGCTTTTATCAGACTAGTTATAATGGCAACAATCCAAAATATCAGATTCAGGTTTATCGCCTGTCAGAAACAGCAACTGACCCGACCGATGGCGAACTGTTATTGGATACCACAGGGCATTCCGGCGGATTTGGTTATCAGGAAATTACCTTGCCGGAAACGGTTTCTTTGCAGAAGAATGAGCGATTTTCTGTGGTATTGTCGATGAAAATCAAGAAGAATCAAACCTGGCAAAACGGCTATCTGACCATTGAAGAAGATTTCGATGCCAATAATTATAGCATGCAGTTTTCTGCCCAGCCGGGACAGAGCTATATTTGGGATCAAGGCGGTACAAGATGGCAGGATGCCACACAGCTAACCGGGGAAAAGGGTGCGTTTCATAACGTGAATTTGCATGCAATTATGCTGCCGAAAGAACAGAAACTGGATACTGCACAGCTGCAAGCGATTGAAGCTTGTGCAAAAACCGCAAATGAAACAGATATTGCAGAAGTAGCCGCTACCGTATTAGAATTGTCGAAAGAAGAAACCATGCAGCAGGGGCTGTTGAATCGTGTTACGGCTGCATTGATGGGGCTGTTGGAAGAACAAGGAACGATTACTTATCCAGATTATGCATACCCACATGCAAAATGGGGCGATATCAATGAAGATGGCGTGGTAGATGTGGAAGATGCGGTTTTAGTGCTGACAGCTCACGCAAAGAAAGCCGCTGGACGGGAAAATTCTTTGCGGTATTGGCAGCTGATCCAAGGGGATGTGAATGGAACTCTGGACGATTTGACAGTAGAGGATGCTGTAACGATTTTGACGTATTACGCAAAGCAGGCAGCAGGACAGGAAGCAACCTTTGCAGAGCGGCAAAATTCTGTGCCATAAAAATATCAGCAATCATGCAGCAACATCGCAAAATTGCACGCCGCAGGCGACTGCGGTCGAGCTGGCTCAGCTCGGCGGAGGGGGTGATTCCCCACAGTGTGGGGAAATGTCCCGAAGGGACAAAAGGGTAGGGCTTCCTCTAAATAGGGGGACAAGCTGTCCCCCTTAACGAACGTATTGATGAGATGATATTGTAATCTAAGAGAAGCAGGGAATTGCTGTTCGCCATTCTAAAAACAAAAAAACTTCAAGCAAACTGCAATCTAAGAAAGATTCATAAGCAATTCGGACAACGCAACTCCGGCGAACAGCACAAAGGCAGACAGCGAAGCGATTCTGCCGAACCGCACGCAGATGGTTTTCCTAAGAGCACTGACCAACAATCACACGTCCTTACAAAAAATCATTTGCAATGCATCCGAATTCAAGCAAGATTCATAGACAATTCGGACAACGCAACTCCGGCGAACAGTACAAAGGCAGACAGCGAAGCGATTCTGCCGAACCGCACGCAGATGGTTTCCCTAAGAGCATTGACCAACAATCACACGTCCTTACAAAAAATCATTTGCAAATACAGCCGAACTATGGTATAATAACAGTGTTATCCGTATAACCGTTTGAAAACCATAGAAAGGAAGTTTTAACCATGGGCTTTTTCACGAAAAAAACAGTGATTATCACCGGAGCAGGCAGAGCCGTTTTGAGTGACGGCAAGTGCGGTTCGATTGGCTACGGCATTGCAACTGCATTTGCAAAAGAGGGTGCAAACCTTGTCATTACCGGTAGAAACGTACAGAAGTTGAACGATGCAAAAGAAGAACTCGAACGCTTGTATGGCATTTCGGTATTGCCTGTACAGGCAGACGTGCACGCTGGTGCAGATAATGCAGCCGTTGTCAAGCAGGTCGTGGAACAGGCAATTGCTGCATTCGGAGCAATTCACGTGCTGATTAACAATGCACAGGCTTCCGCCTCTGGTGTAACCTTGGCAGACCATACCACAGAACAATTCGATCTGGCAATGTATTCTGGTTTGTATGCAACTTTCCACTATATGCAGGCTTGCTATCCTTATCTGAAAGAAACACAGGGTTCTGTCATTAACTTTGCGTCTGGAGCAGGACTGTTCGGAAACTATGGACAGTGTGCATATGCTGCTGCAAAGGAAGGTATTCGTGGTTTGACCCGTGTTGCAGCAACAGAATGGGGACGGGATCATATCAATGTCAATATTGTTTGCCCGTTGGCATGGACGGCACAGCTGGAACAGTTCCAGGAAGCATATCCGGATGCATTTGAGAAAAATGTGAAGATGCCGCCGATGGGACATCTGGGTGATGCAGAACAGGAAATTGGTCGTGTTTGTGTGCAGCTGGCATCACCGGATTTCAAGTATATGACTGGCGAAACCATTACGCTGGAGGGCGGATTGGGATTGCGTCCATAAGGGGAATCAACAAAATTCATACAAAACAGACAGGGGAATGCAATTGCATCCCCCTGTTTTTTGAAAAAAGAAGTACGATAATTTGCAGAAAATTCAAGTGGCTACTTTCTTTTTTGCAAGATAGACGTTTTTCTTCTTAAAAAAAGAAAAAAAGAGAAAAAATGCTTGACTTTTCTGTCAGACTGTGATATACTATATAAGTCGCTTGAAGAAAACGACGAAGTTCATCAACGAGGTGTGGCTCAGTTTGGTAGAGCACTACGTTCGGGACGTAGGGGCCGCAGGTTCGAATCCTGTCACCTCGACCATATTTTTAAAAGCACGCTGGTTTTTATCAGCGTGCTTTTTCGTTTATAAGTCCATTTTTGAAACAAGAGGGGAATGAAAATCATGTTTGTGGAGAAAGATGTTTTTGAAAGAATCTTGTCGCTGTATGATGCGGAAGATTTGGAACTTTGTGAGGCATATGCTGTAGATGCTCATTTAGGGGAGAATCTGCCGGAATTTACAACCGTTTATCGGGCAGAACCAGAGCATTTCTGTTTCGTTATAAATCCAGATCGGATTGGTAGGAATTATTTCAAGCTTTATAACCATCGTTTTCCGGAGGAAGCAACGAAGATGGCGAGAATTTGTTTTTTTGATGCCAGCTATTGCAAAGAGGGGTCGCTTGGCAAAAAGACATTCTGGATTTTGAATCCGGAAGAGAAGCAGCAGTTGCTGCAAATCTTGCAGCGTCCTTGCGAAGCAGGGAATACCGTCTGGAAGAAGCTTATCGAAACATTTTGCTGGGAAGCAGACGAAGAGCGAATTCCACTCGATACACCCATACCAGATTATACAAAATTGGAAGGATAATCATGCCGCAGGCAAACTGCGGTCGAGCTGGCTCAGCTCGGCGGAGGGTGATTCCCCACAGTGTGGGGAAATGTCCCGAAGGGACAAAAGGGAAGGGCATCCTCTAAAATGGGGGACAAGCTGTCCCCCTTAACGAACGTATTGATTAGACTGTATTGAAATCTAAGAAAAATAAGCAAGTTGCTGTTCGCCATTCTAAAAACAAGGAACATTCTAATAAACTGTAATCTAAGAAAGATTCATAAGCAATTCGGACAACGTAACCCACGGCGAACAGCACAAAGGCAGACAGCGAAGCGATTCTGCCGAACCGTACGCAATCGTTTTTTCTAAGAGCAACTGAAAAACGACCATTTTTTCAATCAAACGACAATTCTGCAAAACTCTGTGCTTGACACGATATAAAAAATGTGTTATAATCAATACAACCATATTTGTATGCAGGCAGAGAAAATTCCTGCAATAGTAGGGGGACTGGGTTATAGCCCAGCAGACGAAAACAAGCATCAAAGATACAATGGAGGCGAAATCCACATGGGTATTTTTTCAAGAATTGGCGATATTATGAAAGCAAATGTCAACGACCTCATCGACAAGGCAGAAGACCCGGAAAAGATGGTCAAGCAGATCATTCGGGATTTGCAGCAGGAAGTTGCAAAGTCTACACAGGCACTCGGCAAGGCAATGGCAAGCCAGCGGATTGCAGAACGGCAGTATAAGACTGCATTGCAGTCGTCTGCTGATTGGGAATCTAAAGCAAAGGCAGCCCTTGCAGCTGGTAATACGGAAATGGCAAAGAAAGCCCTGTCCTATAAAGTTAAGGCAGATAACGACGTTGCATCCTATCAGCAGATGTATGAAACCATTACCACACAGACCGATGCCATCCGGAATCAGGTTGAAACCTTAAAGGCAAAACTGGAAGAAGCAAAGAGCCGGCAGGCAATGCTGATTGCCCGTTCCCAGATGGCAAAGACTCAGAAGAATCTGGCACAGTCTATGGGCGGTATCAATACTTCCAGTTCTATGGATAAATTTAACCGCATGGAAGAAAAGATTATGCAGCAGGAAGCAGAAGCTGCTGCGTTTGCTGAAATCTCCGGCAATAGCAATGCAGACACCAAGAGCTTTGAACAGATGGAAGCAGATACCAAGGTGGATGCAGAATTGCAGCGTCTGATGGCAGAAATGGGCACTTCTACCAGTGATGCAGATTTGGATGCACAGCTTGCTGCATTGGAACAGGGAGGTTCATTATGAGCAAGGAAAAGGATTCTGTAAAGAAAGAACGGCTCAGTATGTTCTATAAAGTTGCACCAGTTGTCGGGGCATTGGTGCTTGCAATGCTGTCCGCTGTCTTTATCGTATGCCGGACACTGAGCAATCGCTCTCACCACGAAAAGTGGAAGGATTACGACGAATGCGGCATTTGAGCCGTATAAAAAAATCCAACAAGGAAACAGGGGTGCTTCCGAATCGAAGTGCCCTTTTTCTGACTTTTTTAAAATAGAAAGCTGTCTATTTTTAGAATCAAGTCGATTGAATTAGTAGGATTGTTTTTCATATTTTTGCCATCATTGACAGAAACAAAAGATTTGTGTTATACTATTAATTGTGTGCATTCGATTTCAGAAGAAATCGAAACCACGCTTTTTCTCATTCATTCACCTAAAACCCGTTTCAGAAAGGACGATGATTCTCATATGCTGACAAAAGAAGCCATTTTAAAAAGACCAGAACTGCAACAGATTGTGCAGAAATACCGACACAACATTGAGCGAAGCGAACAGCTTGCTCTGCAATATCAGGAAAACTATCAGATTAACCCGTCTTTCTATGAACAGTACGATGTAAAATGCGGTCTGCGGGATGCAGACGGCAGAGGCGTTCTTGCCGGACTGACGGGGATTAGCAAGGTACAGGCAACCAAGTTGGAAAACGGCGTGCAAGTACCAGCAGAAGGGGAATTATTTTATCGGGGCTATTCCATTTCGGATTTGGTGAATGGATTCATTCAGCAGAATCGGTTTGGATTTGAAGAAATCATTTACTTGCTATTGACTGGAGAACTGCCGAAAGCAGACGAGTTAAAAGCCTTTCACGAACTGTTGGCAGACTATCAGAACTTGCCAGCTCATTTTAAAAGCAGCGTCATCATGCGGATGCCAAGCGATAACATCATGAACGGCATGGAAAAGTGTGTGTTGGCACTGCATTCCACCGACCCAAAACCGGATGACATCAGCATTCCAAATGTCATGCGGCAGTGTCTGGAACTGATTGCCCGTTTTCCATCGCTGGCAGTGTATAACTACCAGATGACGCAGTACTTCCACAAGGGCAGCAGCATGGTATTGCGGAAGCCAAAGCCGGATAAAACCATTGCAGAAAACCTGCTGACCATGATGCGGCCAGACGGCAAATATACGCAGCTGGAAGCACGGCTGTTGGATTTGGCATTGGTGCTTCATGCAGAACACGGCGGCGGAAACAATTCTACTTTTACCATGCATGTGGTAACATCTTCGGGGACGGACACCTATTCTGCCATTTCGGCTTCTTTGGGTTCGCTGAAAGGACCAAAGCACGGCGGTGCAAATCTGAAGGTCATGGAAATGTTCCAAGATTTGAAAGCCCATGTAACAGATTGGAACAATCGGGATGCGATTCGGTCATATTTGACCGGACTGCTGAATCGGGAGGGCTTCGACCACAGCGGCTTGATTTATGGTCTGGGGCATGCAGTTTATACCGTTTCTGACCCAAGAGCACGTATTTTGAAAAAGTTTGCAGAGATGCTTTCGAACGAAAAGCAGATGCACGATGAATTTCAGTTGTATCAGACTGTGGAGGAAATCGCAACAGAACTGCTGTTGGAACGCCGCAAGACAAACAAGGGCGTTTGTGCAAACGTTGATTTTTACAGCGGCTTTGTATATGAGATGCTGGGCATTCCGATGGAACTGTATACGCCAATTTTTGCGATTGCAAGAATTGCAGGCTGGTCGGCACATCGAATCGAAGAACTGACGAACTCTAATAAAATCATCCGTCCGGCATATCGTCCGGTTGGATTGGAACGAACCTATGTGCCGTTGGGACAGCGGTAAATTTTTGTGGAATCGGAGGAAGAAAATATGCCATTTATGCAGTTGAAAACGAATGTTGCCGTTACAGAGCAACAGGAAACCTTGTTGAAAACCTCATTCGGCAGTGCCATCACTGCTATTCCGGGGAAATCAGAAACATGGCTGATGGTGGGAATTGAACCGCAGTACACCTTGTATTTTCAGGGCAGCGATGCACCAGCAGCTATGGTAGAAGTCAGCATTTTCGGTTCGGCTTCGGATGCAGCCTATGCAGATTTGACCGCTCGAATCTGTAAGATTGTAGCAGAAACGCTGCACATTGATGCAAGCCGGATTTATGTGAAGTATGCAGAGATAGAGCACTGGGGCTGGAACGGCTCGAACTTTTAAAACAACGTGTTTAAAAATGGACAGAAAAAAGTACCTTGTTTACGAAACAAGGTACTTTTTTGCATGCATAGAAAATAAAACGTCCATCTTTAGGAATTGAAAGCAAGCAGATGGATATGCTATGATAAACAGGAAATGCAGAAAAAAGGGGTTGAAACCTTGATTCAACAAGTACAAACAACAGCAGCAAATCCTGTAGAATCTGAACAAATTGATTTGCCGGAAGTGGTTTTACAGCCGCTGCCGATGAATGCAAAAGTAGCTGAACAGCACCACTTTGCACATGATTTACTGGAAGAAATGCTATTCAAACGGGGCATTTTCAAGCCCTATTTCATGGGAGAAGGAAAACATGGAAAGCCGTTTTTGTTAGAACATCCGCAGATTCAGTTTAATCTGAGCCACTGCAAAAATGCGGTGCTCTGTGGCATTGGCTCGAAACCGTTAGGCGTAGACGTGGAAACCATTCGACCGATGCGGGAACGTGTATTGCGTCGAGTTCTGACCGCTTCAGAGCAGCAGGAAATTTTACAGTCAGAATCACCAGAACTGTGTTTTTTGCGGTTCTGGACACTAAAAGAGAGCTTTGTAAAGGCGTTGGGCGTTGGGATTTCCTATCCGATGCAGACGCTGGCATTTTCCCTGCGAGAGCCACTTGCAACGGAAGGAATGCAGTGCCATGTACGGCAGGGAAGCGGCGAGATTCTCGTTCCGATGCAGGAATATGCTGCAGCCGGAGCAGGGGCAGGATACCGATTCTTTCAGGGTATCTGGGAGCAGAAACAAGTCTTTTCCGTTTGTATTCCCAAGACAGAATAACAGAAAAAGGGGGGCAGAATGGTGATATTCTGCCCCTTCTTTTTTGTGGAATATCCGAGAAAGAAATTAATCCATATCCTTGTAGGTGTCCCGATATTCATCTTCGGTGACATCTTCTTTTGCGTCAAAATCTTCCTTTGCTGCTTCGTCTTCCTCTTCTTCTTCGACTTTTCGGTCAACAGTTCGCAGAGCAAACAGAGCAGCGTAAGAATAAGCTGGCAGAACCAGTTCATTTTCCTTGCAGATACCAGAAGCAACATTGCTCAGAGCATAGTTCTTGAGAACATCCGAATGCAAGCTGAAATGCTGGGTTTGTTCGCTGCGGTTCAGAATCAGAATAACGCTTTGACCGTTGTCCCGATGGAATCGGGAGAATACCAGCAGTTCATTTCCAGTCAGCAGGAATTCCAGTTCACCGTCCACAAAAACAGAACTGCTCTTGCGGAGAATCCCCAGTTCTCTGGTGTATTCGAGCAGGTCTTCATCCTCGTTGCCCCATGGGAAGCAGCGGCGGTTGAATGGGTCTTTCCAGCCCTGCAAGCCGACTTCGTCCCCGTAGTAAATACTCGGAACGCCCGGCAGGAAGAATTGCAGTACCATGGCAGCCTTTAACAACTGTTTGCCACGCTTATATTCTGCATCGGATAGCCAGTTTTCTGCCATCCAGTCTTTCGATTTGTCATCGCAGTTCTGACCGCCAAAGCGGTTGATTGCCCGTTCGATGTCATGTGTGGAAACAAAGTTCATCAGGACATCAACGGTCTGCTTCGGGTAATTTTCCAGAATGCCCATAATCCAATCTTTGAATGTGTTGGCATCCATACCCTTGATATAGTTGATGATGGCTTCCCGGAACGGATAGTTCATAACGCTATCCAGCTGGTCGCCGAGCAAATACCGCCGCTTTACGCCATAGCTTTCCTTATTGGAAGCATCTTCCCAGACTTCACCGATGACAATTTTTTCTTCGCCATTCTTCTTGACGCACTTTCGCAGAGCATCGAGGAAGCCATCCGGCAATTCATCTGCAACGTCCAAACGATAACCAGCTGCCCCAAGGGAAATCCAATAATCCAGGACACCGCCATCACCGCAGATATAATTCAGATAATCCGGATTGGTTTCAACGACATTCGGCAGGGTATCAATGCCCCACCATGCTTCATACTGGTGGTCGCCAAAGAACGTATACCAGCTATAATACGGGCTATCTGTAGATTGCCAAGCACCAACGGTATCATACCGACCGAACTTGTTGAAGTAGATGCTGTCCGCACCGGTGTGAGAGAAAACGCCGTCCAAGATAATAGAAATGCCATGCTTTTCCGCATCTTCGCAGAGTACCCGGAAATCTTCATTTGTACCGAGAAGCGGGTCAACATTCCGATAGTTGGCAGTATTATAGCGGTGGTTTTCGTGGGATTCAAAAATCGGGTTCAGATAAATGCAGGTAACACCGAGCTTTTCGAGGTAGTCGAGCTTGCTGCGGATACCCTCCAAATCGCCGCCGAAATAGTCATTGTTCCAAACGTGTCCGTTTGCATCCGGCTTGTAGTACGGTGTGCCATTCCAGTCGTCCCGCAGTACCCGGTCAGTCGGAACATTTTCATGCGGCTTTCCGCTCTTGCAGAATCGGTCAGGGAAAATCTGATACATGATACCGCCCTTGAGGAAGTTCGGCGTTTCATAGTGCTTTGCAAAGACGGTCAGCTGATACAATTCGCCGTGGTCGAGAGCTGCTTCGTGAGCAGTGCCACGCTTGATATAGTGCCGAACACCATTGCTGGTATAGGCAAAATAATAGTAATGCACACCGGCATATTTTGGACTGTAAGTGACAGTATAGCACTTGCAGCCGTCCTGTTCGCCGTTGGCATTCATCGGCAGAAAGCGTTCTTTAAAGCCAGTGCGGAATAATACCATAACTGGCGGAAAGTCTGGTGTTACACCAGCCGGCAGATAGATGGTGAAATTGCAGTCAGAACGTCTGCGAATTGCACCGAACGGGAATTTATAGTTTAAATCCCAACTGTCATACATACATGGCATAGAAAAAATCCTCCTTCAAATTTCAATCTGGAACGGGCTTTTTTAAAAAGAAAAACGTGGGAGAAAGCAGCAGCTGCCCGACCTCCCACGCTTTTGGACATTAGAAAAAGAGAAATATTAGGGTTTACTTTACGCCCCAAATATCTCTTGCATATTCATTGACAGCACGGTCAGCAGAGAAGATGCCAGCACCAGCGATGTTGTGCAGGGACATTTTTGTCCACTTTTCGGTATCCTGATACAGTTCAGAGCTCTTCTTCTGAATTGCTGCATAGGAATCGAAGTCTGCCAGAACCATATACGGGTCAATGTTCTTCAGGGAATCTGCAACTTCTGCGAACTTGCAGCCGTTGATGCCAGCATACATCCGGTCGATACAGCTGTGAATAATCGGATTCTGTTCGTAGTATGCACCCGGATGGTAACCCTGTGCCTTGAGGGCGTTCACTTCTTCGGTCTTCATACCAAAGATGAGGATGTTATCCGAACCAACTGCGTCGCCGATTTCGATGTTTGCACCGTCCAGCGTACCCAGTGTGATTGCACCGTTCAGCATCAGCTTCATGTTACCAGTACCGGAAGCTTCTGTACCAGCCAGAGAAATCTGTTCAGAAATATCACTTGCCGGCATCAGCAGTTCAGACAGGGTAACCTTGTAATCTTCGAGGAAGTAAACGGACAACTTCTCGGAAATACGTGGATTCTTGCGGATTTCTTCGGACAGTGCCCAAATCATCTTGATGATCTGCTTTGCCAGATAGTAACCCGGAGCAGCCTTTGCAGCGAAGATGTAGGTCTTTGGAGCAAAGTCAGCGTTCGGATGATCCAGCAAGTACTGATACTGAGCCAGAATGTTCATGACATTCAGGTGCTGCCGCTTGTATTCGTGCAGACGCTTTACCTGTACGTCGAAGATGCTGTCTGTGTTCAGAAGAACACCGCTCTTCTGTTTAACATACTTTGCGAAGCGTTCCTTGTTTTCCTTCTTGATTTTCCGCAGCTGTTCCAGAACAGCCTTGTCATTTTCAAAGACATCGAGCTTCTTCAGTTCGCTGCCGTCTACCAAGAACTTGTTTCCAATCTTTTCCCGCAGCAGCTTGGTCAGACCCGGATTGGACTGATACAGCCATCTTCTGTAAGCAATACCATTGGTAACATTCTTGAACTTGTTCGGGGTATCCAGATATTCATCATGGAAAACAGATTCCTTGATGATTTCGGAGTGCAGCTTAGAAACGCCGTTGACGCTGTGAGAAGCCATTACACACAGGGTTGCCATGTGAATCTGATTGTCCTTGATGATGGACATTCTAGTGGTCTTTGCACTGTCGCCACCGTTGCGTTCCATCAGGCTTGCACAGTAACGATTGTTGATTTCTACGATGATCTGGAAGATTCTCGGAATAATTTGCTTTACAAGGTTCACATCCCACTTTTCCAGTGCTTCTGCCATAACGGTGTGGTTGGTGTAAGCAAAGGTGTTGGTAACGATGTGCCAAGCGTGATCCCAAGTATAACCGCAGTCATCCAACAGAACCCGCATCAGTTCCGGAATGGCGAGGGTCGGGTGCGTATCGTTGATGTGGATGGCAACCTTTTCGTGCAGGTTATCCAGTGTACCGTATACGCTCATGTGGTGGTTTACGATGTCACCGATGGCAGCAGCACTCAGGAAGTACTGCTGACGCAGACGCAGGGACTTTCCTTCGAGGTGGTTGTCGTTCGGATACAGAACCTTAGAAATTGCATTTGCCATGGAGTTCTGGCTCAATGCACTTGCATAGTTCCCTTCGTTGAAGGACTTCATATCAAAGCTTGGAGCTTTTGCCTGCCACAGACGCAGAGCAGAAACGCCTTCACTGCCGTAACCAGAAACATACAGGTCGTACGGAATTGCCAGTACGGTGTTGTAGTTGTGGTGAGAGATGTAGTGATAGGAATCCTGCCAGTATTCCTGAATTTCGCCTTCAAAGTGTACTTCAATGGCTTCATCCGGTTTCGGGTCGAGCCATACAGAGCCGCCCGGCAGCCAGTTGTCCGGGAATTCCGTCTGCCAGCCGTCCTGAAGTTCCTGACGGAAGATACCGTATTCATAGCAGATGGAATGACCGGTTGCCGGAATGCCCTGTGTTGCCATTGCATCCAGATAGCAAGCAGCCAGTCTGCCCAGACCGCCGTTACCCAGACCAGCATCCGGTTCCTGTTCATAAATCTGGTTGATGTTGATGTGATAATCATCCAGGATGGAAGTCACATCGTCTACCAGTTCGAGGTTGTATAAAGTTGTCTTGAGGGAACGACCCATCAGGAATTCCATGGAAAGATAATAAACTTTCTTTCCGCCGATGGAATTGGTCTTGTTGACGAAGTGCTGCCGCATATGCTTCAGACGCTGTACCATCATTGCAGACAGAACCTGATAAATCTGGCTGTCGGAAGCTTCATCCGGGGAAACGCTGCAATCCAGCTGCAAACGGTCGATGAACTGCTGTTTCAGTTCCTCTTTTTGCGTGAGTTGTTTTTTCTCCATAAATTTTTTCTCCGTTCCTCGATGCATGAAAAAATGAATCCTAGTATTGCCGTGCGAGAATTGCCGGCAGGGGAAGCGGCACCTGCATCGTTGATACCACTAATTATATTTATATTATACTCTGTTTTTGGTGCATTTGCAATTGCTGTTTTCGCCAAACTTTTCCGACAGGAAGGGCAGAAAATACAGCAGGCATCAAAGAAAACGGATAAAAAGCCAACACATAAAATAAAAGTGTTGGTTTATTATCCCCGCAAATGCTTTTTTTATTGTAGCATGGAATTGTTTCGGGTACAAGTAAAATTCTGTAAATTCTCATGCGGATTTCCAAGATCAGTGGGGAATTCTGGAAAAAAGAAGACCCGGATAGAACCGGGAATTGTTGGGAAAACGGCGATTCTCGTGTGAAATCAGCATGAATTTTTGTATTTCTTGCACAAAATTGTCGAATTTTTTGGATTTCCAACTGTACTTTCTCGATAAAGAACGGAAAAAACCGATGAAAAAGTCTTGCAAAACGGTTACAAGTGTGCTATAATAAGGGCAGTACGGTACAGAAATGAACCATCTTTTCTGCCGTGGGGGACGGCAAGTTTTTATCAAAAACAATGCCGTTTTCTTTTGCAATGCAGGCGATCGGGACAGAGAGAAACCCAGAAGCTCGACAGGCTGTTTCCGACAACGGTAGGTTTTGCAGGACAATGCACCCTGTTGCAACGAATCCGGGCAAGTCTGCTTCCACGTTTTTCCCTGCATCGAACAACTGCATTGCCGACAGACCGGACGGCGTGTTTCGGCTGCCGTACAAGCGATGCAGCCATAGACTGCTGTATACGCACCTGAAGTGAATCAACAAAAGGAGTATACGTTATGTTCAAAAAACTTTCAGCAGTCGCTTGTTCCTGTATCACGGTTCTTCTGCTGCTGTTATCTCTGATTGGCGGTGCAGTACATACTGCGGCAGCAACCCTTGACGAGATGACATCTACTGCAATCTCCTGTATCATGTCCCATGAAGGTTCTTATGGCTCAGTCAACCGCAACGACTGCGGTGCCGTTAGCATCGGAAAGCTGCAATGGCACGCTGGTCGGGCACTGGGCTTACTCCAGAGCATTTGCTATAATGCTCCGGACTTGTCCCAGTCCACTCTGGGCAGCACCCTTTACAATGAGATCCTGTCTTCTCCAAACTGGAATTACAGAACATTCACAGTTTCTGAGGGAAGTGCCGTTGCAACACTGCTGACAACGGATGCTGGTGTTGCAGCACAGGACGCACTCGCTTATTCCGATGTACAGGGTTACATCGTTTCCGGTCAGAATAAGGGACTGGTGAGCGAAGGTGCATTGGTCATGTATGCCGATATTTACAACTTTGGCAGCGGCATCGCTTCCAGAATTGCTTCCCGTGCAGCCGGCTATGCTGGTTCTTACGGTGCAGTTTCTCTGGATGATATGTATCGTGCCGCAATGAATGACAGCTACAATTCGGACGCTGCGTTTGTACAGCGTACCAACATGGTTTATCAGAGCCTTCTGAGTATGAACATTGGTGACGGAGATACGGAAACCACCGCTCCAGTTACCGACCCAACCGACGAACCGACACAGGAAACAACTACTGTGGTTACTTCTGATTTTTCAGACAGCTATGCAGGTACTTATGTTGTCACTGCTTCTGCTCTGAACTTGAGAAGTAATCCGTCCACATCCGCTTCTGTTGTTGCAACCCTGCCGAGAAATGCAGTGGTTACTGTAACAATGGCAAATGGAAGCTGGGCAGCCGTAACGTATGAGGGCAAGGACGGTTATTGCTCCATGGATTACCTGACGGTAATGCCGGATGTGACAACCGTTCCGGAAGAAGAAACAACCACCACTACTACTGAAACCACAACCACAACGGAAGAAATGACAACCATTTCTGAAGAAATCACTACAACAGAAGAAACAACCACAACTACAGAAGCAATCACAATGGAAGAAACGACAACTGTAGAAACGGACGCAGAAGTAACAGAAACGGAAACTTCTGCAACCGAAGAAACCGTTGTTACAACGACCACCGCAGCTGCAATTGATGACAACAAGAATCATGGCGTTGCTGCAACCCTGTATGGGGATGTCGATGGTGACGGCGAAGTTACTGCAATTGATGCCGTTCTTCTGCAAAAGCATATCAATGGTATGGTATTTTTATCCCATGAACAAATGGCAAATGCCGATTGTGTTGCAGATGGCGTGCTGGACGAAGCAGACGTTGCTGTTATTTTACAGCACCTGATTGGTCATTACACAGCACTGCCGATTTATTAATGCAAGCTCTCTTACAAAAATGACGAAAAAAAGACCTGTGCAGCCGGAACGAATCGGCGGCAAAGGTCTTTTTTCTTTTGTTTATTTGAAATAAAACCAAAGCAAAAAGCGGCAGAAATGCTGGATTTCTCAAAACGAAACAGTCGCAGGCAATGTGAAAAATCCGTTGAAAGCGGTTTTTATTTTTCAGAGAAATTCTGTAAAATGGGGAAAAACAATTGGAAAACAAAAATTCCCAGCACAGTTTGTGGAAAATCAACCGTGCTGGGAATTCTATTTGTTTCATGTTTCAGAAAATCGCTTATCTTCTTCTCCGCTTTGCAGCTGGCTTTTTGGTGCTTGTTGCAGCAGCGGTTTTCGGTGTGGTTGTTGTTGCAGTTGTGGTAGCGGTAGCAGCTTCTTTCTTTTCTTCAACAACCGGAGCGGTAGCCTTTGCAGGAGTTGCAGCAGCTTTTTTCTTTTCTTCTACGACCGGAGCGGTAGCCTTTGCAGGAGTGGTTGCAGCTTCCTTCTTTTCTTCAACAACCGGAGCAGCAGCCTTGCAAGTGGTTTCAGCCTTTGCTTCTACCACTGGGGTTGCAGTGGCCTTGCAAGCGGTTTCTTTCTTGGTTTCAGCAGCAGTTGCCTTGCAGCAAGCCGGCTTCTTTTCTTCTGCCGGAGCAGCTTCCTTTTTCGGAGCTGGTACAGCAGCAAACAGCTTTGCAGCAGATTCCATGCAGCCCTGTACAAATGCCTTTTCCTGTGCAACAGCTTCCGGCAGTGTGGTTTCTCTCCGCAGCAGTGCAAACAAGGTGCTATGTGGCAGAGTAACTGCGGCGGTGTGGTCGTAATAGTTATACGGCTGTACATTCAATACCCCATCGGTTACTTCTGCATAGAAGATGCCGCAGCCATCCTCCGTTACTTCAATCTGAATGGCAACATGACCATTCAGACCGCTGACATCGGCATTTTTAAGTCCAGCTTTTGCAGCGTCAAACATTTCAAAAAACGTCATAAAAAATCGTCCTTTCTGCATGACAACGCTCTTTTTTTGCGGTGTCGCTTGTCGGTTTGCAGGTTTGATTTCCCGGTTGGAAATTCTTCTGCATATTGTTTATAGTATAGCAGAATTCTGGGCGAAAGTCAATGTAAATACAGATAAACCGTGAAAAAAACGTGGAAACATTTATCTTGTGTCGAAAAAAGAACCCTGCTTTTGTGCATAATTACAGAAAAAGCGACAGAACCCGCAAAAAGTGTGCAGAAAGTTGAATCTCTGAAAAAAATTGTAAAACCCCCTTGACAAATCCCGAAAAATCCGTTATACTTGTAAAGCAGTCTACCTTTACAGATAACGGAGGGCTGGACATGGCAAAAGATTTGCGAATCATTCTCTTATTGGATTGCTATGGGGCATTCTTGACCCCCCGACAGCAAGAAATGATGACGCATTATTACAGCGAAGACTTGTCGCTTGGCGAAATCGCCGCCCTGACGGGGACAACCCGGCAGGCTGTGCGGGATAGCGTAAAACGCAGCGAACAAGTACTAAATGATATGGAAGAAAAGCTGCAGTTTGCAGAAAAACTCTGTGCACTGCGGAAAAATTATGCGGCAATTGCCCAGACAGCGGAAACACTGGCAGCCAATCGTGCCGAACCTGCGGTACAGTATGCCTGTGCTGCGATTTGCAGCTGTGTGAAAGCGGGCTTAGAGCTGCTCTAAACGAAAAACGACAGCAGGGAGGGTTTCACCATGGCGTTTGAAGGATTGTCAGATAAGCTTGGAAACGTGTTCAAAAAACTGCGTTCGCACGGAAAGCTCACAGAAGCAGACGTAAAGGAAGCCATGCGGGAAGTCCGGATGGCACTGCTCGAAGCCGATGTCAGCTATAAAGTCGTAAAGGATTTTGTAGCAAAGGTTTCTGCCCGTGCGGTCGGAGAAGAAGTGTTAAACAGCCTGACTCCGGCACAGCAGGTTGTCAAGATTGTAAACGAAGAATTGTGTGCCCTGATGGGCAACAACAATGCACGCATCAATTTCCCGTCAAAGCCGCCGTGTGTGATTATGTTCTGCGGTTTGCAGGGTTCTGGTAAAACGACCCATGCAGCAAAGCTGGCAAAGATGCTGAAAAAAGAGGGACATTATCCGCTCCTCGTTGCGTGTGATATTTATCGTCCGGCTGCGATTCATCAGTTGCAGGTTGTTGGCGAACGGGCTGGCGTAAAAGTATTTGAAATGGGACAGATTTCCCCGATGATTATTGCAAAAGAAGCGATGAAGTTTGCAAAAGACCACGGGCATGACGTTGTCATTCTGGATACTGCCGGACGCTTGCACATCGATTTAGAGCTGATGGAAGAATTGAAGCAGCTGAAAGAACTCACGCATCCGGATGAAATCATGTTGGTTGTTGATGCAATGACCGGTCAGGATGCTGTCAATGTTGCAAAGGCATTTGATGATGCGTTGGGAATCGACAGCGTTTTGATGTCGAAGCTGGACTCTGACACCCGTGGCGGTGCAGCTTTGTCCGTTCTGGCAGTAACCGGCAAGCCGATTAAATACGTCGGCATGGGCGAAAAGCTGGATGATTTTGAACCGTTCCATCCGGAACGAATGGCATCCCGTATTCTGGGGATGGGCGATGTGCTGACGCTGATTGAAAAGGCAGAAAGCACCGTCAATGAAAAAGATGCCAGAAAACTGGCACAGAAACTGGAAGAAAATAAGTTCGATATGAATGACCTGCTGGATCAGCTGCGGCAGATTCAGAAAATGGGGTCACTCAAGTCGATTATTGGAATGCTGCCGGGTATCGGCGATAAGATGAAAGATGTCGATCTGGATGACAGACAGTTTGTCCGAATCGAAGCAATGATTACTTCAATGACCAAGGCAGAACGGGCAAAGCCCTCCATCATCAATCCATCCCGCAAGCGGCGAATTGCAGCCGGCAGCGGTACAAAGGTGGAAGAAATCAATCGGCTGTTAAAGCAGTTCGAGCAGATGCAAAAGATGATGAAGCAGTTCGGCAGCAAAAATGGAAAACTGGGTCGGCGTGCCAGAAAGCAGCTTGCCGGCATGAATCTGGAACAGCTCCAGAACAGTATTCCGGGTAACATTCTAGGCGTTCCGCCGGGGCTGATGCCGAAAAAATAACATGCATTCCCGCAGGTTAACTGCTGGAGATAGATTGCACGCTTTCGGAGCGTGTGCCAATAAAAAATTACAAGAGTAACATGGAGGAAACCAAAATGGCAGTAAAAATCAGACTGAGAAGAATGGGTGCAAAGAAGGCTCCTTTTTATCGTATCGTAGTAGCAGATGAACGGTACCCGAGAGATGGCAGATTCATCGAAGAAATCGGTTCTTATGACCCGACCAAGAATCCGGCAGCAGTTGTTGTTGACGCTGACAAGGTAAAGCAGTGGCTGGGTAACGGTGCACAGCCGACCGATTCTGTAAAGTGCATCCTGAAGAAGGAAGGCATTCTCTAAGAAGAATGGATGAGCCGGAACGGAATCGTCAGTGCTGACATCCGTTTTCCCTTTCTGAGAGAAGGAGGAGCATCATGCAGGAATTATTACGGACAATTGTAGCTGGTCTGGTAGAAGACCCGTCTGCAATTGCAATTACCGAAGACGCACCGAATGAAGAAGGCGTGATTGTATATCATCTGCACGTTGCGGCAGACGATATGGGTCGTGTCATCGGCAAGCAGGGCAGAATTGCCCGTGCGATTCGGATCATCATGCGTTCTGGTGCTGCAAAGAGCAATCAGAAAATTGCAGTTGAAATTGATTGAATCACCGCAGAACAGGCGTACCGGAAACGGCACGTCTGTTTTTATAAGCAGAACTTTTTGAAAGGAGCGATTCCCTTATGAATCCGAAAAAGATTGGAATTACCATCGCCTCAGCCTTGTTCGTCCTGATTGGCGGCATTACCGGCGTGCAGTATTTGCAGGATTCGCCGGAAGAATCATCTTCGTCTGATGCTCTGCCTGCTTCCGGTTCGGAAACCACGGCTGCCGCAACCGAAACCTATCAGACCACCGCAGCGACCGAAACCACGACGGTTTCCATGCAGACAACAGCACCAGCACAGACGGAATCTGCTCCGGCAATGACGCTGGTTTCGGATGCAAAAGGGGCATCCTATTATACATTCCGAACAGATGCATTATTGGAAAGCCATTATGAAAAGCATGGAATTGAAATGGGGTTTGACAGTGCAGCCGCCTATGAAGCGGCAGCGAATGCCGTCATTGCAAATCCGGAAGTTCTGCACAAGTATGAATCAGAGGACGGCGACGACGTGTATTATTTAGCCGATACCAATGAATTTGTGGTGGTTTCCGTGGACGGTTACTTGCGAACCTATTTTGAACCGTCCGCCGGCATGGCATATTATGAACGGCAGTAAGGAGAGAGAAACGCAGATGAAATCGTATTTAGAGATTGGAAAAATCGTCACCCTGCATGGGCTGCGTGGCGATGTAAAGGTACAGCCTTGGTGTGATGATGCGGAATTTCTATGTGAATTTCCGGTGTTATACTTGGGAAAAGAGAAGAAAGAAGTGGAAGTATCCCACGCTCGCTCACAAAAAAACATGGTGCTGCTGCATCTGGAAGGCTATGACACCCCAGAGCAGGCAGAAACCCTCCGCAATCAGATTTTATACCTGAATCGGGAAGATGTTGAACTGGAAGAGGGAACGTATTTCATTCAGGACTTGATTGGTCTGGATGTTATAGATGCAGACAATGGAACGGCTTACGGAACACTGAAAGATGTCCTGCAAACCGGAGCGAATGATGTCTATGTCGTACAGGCAGAGGGTGGAAAGGAACTTCTGATTCCAGCCATTCCGGATGTCATTGTAGAAACAAACATAGAAGAACACTGCATGAAAATTCGACCATTGGAGGGCTTATTGGATGCAAATTGACATTGCAACCCTGTTTCCGGAAATGTGTGATGCGGTTTTACAGGAGAGCATTCTCGGCAGAGCACAGAAAAGCGGTGCGATTTCCGTGCAGTGCTGGAACATTCGGGATTATACGCTGAACAAGCACAAGCGTGTGGATGATGTGCCATATGGCGGCGGACGAGGCATGGTCATGCAGGCAGACCCGATTTATCGCTGCTGGGAGGCAGTCTGTGCAGAACGGGAGTCTAAACCGCATTGTATTTATCTTTCTCCGAAAGGCAGCGTGTTCACGCAGCAGAAAGCGGTTGCATTATCGCAGCTGCCGCATTTATTTTTGCTTTGCGGGCATTATGAAGGAATTGATCAGCGAATTTTGGATACCATAATAGACGAGGAGATTTCCATCGGGGACTATGTGCTGACGGGCGGAGAGCTGCCAGCCTTGGTTCTGACAGATGCCGTTGCAAGAATGTGTGAAGGCGTGTTGCCGGATGCAGTCTGTTTTGAAGAGGAGAGCCATTATAACGGCTTGCTGGAATATCCGCAGTATACCCGTCCAGAGGTCTGGCATGAGCAGGCTGTTCCACCAGTTTTACTGTCCGGACACCACAAAAATATTGAAACTTGGCGGTTTGCTGCCAGCTTACAGGAAACCAGAGAAAAACGTCCGGATCTTTATGCAAAGTATGTTGACAAAAAATAGAGAAAAACAGTTACCCCATTTTAACAAACTGTGAGTGAAAAAAATCAACAGTTTTTAGTGTTGTGATTATACACAAAATGGGTCGGATTGTGTAACAGCGTTTGCGACAATGCATAGAATTTTTTTGGAAAAGCACCTTTTTTCGCAAATTGTGCGTTGACAGACCTGGGAAAATCCGCTATAATGAAAATAGTGAAAGGCACTGGCAGCCAAAAGCTGCAATGAAGTTGGGAAAGTAAATTTTCAATATATAAGATGGGAGAGTTTGTTTATGTACAGTAAAGATGTAATGGTACAGAATCAGGTTGGTCTGCATGCACGTCCCGCTACTTTCTTCATCCAGAAGGCAAATGAGTTCAAGAGCAGCATCTGGATCGAAAAAGACGAGAGACGCGTGAACGCCAAGAGCCTTCTCGGTGTTTTGTCGCTCGGCATCGTCAAGGGCACGACGGTCACCCTCGTGGCAGACGGCGCAGACGAGCAGGAAGCGATCGACACCCTGACGGCGCTGATCAATTCCGATTTCTCCGAGTGAACCCAACAACATGAAACCGAAACAGGGGCGTGTCTACAGCACGCCCCTGTTTTCCTGACCGCAGATTTTTCGGCACAGCAGGAGAACGCTATGGAAAAACTCCGACCCGAACAGCTGCGCGAAAAGGCCAATATGCTCCCGCTGCTGCCGGGCGTGTACATCATGCTCGACGAGCACGGCGAGGTCATCTACATCGGCAAGGCAAAAGCGCTCAAAAACCGCGTCACGAGCTATTTTCGCGGCGAGCACCTGCCGAAGGTGGCGGCCATGGTCGCGCACGTTGCGGATTTCAATGTCATTGTCGTGCAGTCCGAGTTTGAGGCGCTCGTGCTCGAAAACTCGCTCATCAAGCTG
>ERZ857745.1335-NODE-1335-length-31105-cov-19.272367_pt1 | contig 31105 bp, 17 predicted proteins | sample MGYA00519699_ERZ857745 | MGnify/ENA primary metagenome ERZ857745 (study PRJEB31778, sample SAMEA3449357) | human gut metagenome | biome: human gut; feature: human-associated habitat; material: faeces | place: United Kingdom | collected 2010/2012 ...
GGGAGTGGGAATGAAAGTTAAGAACAAGCCTTGACACAGTTTAAATTACACCCCCGAATGGAATGAAACATCACCTGGAGTTTCATCACTCAATGTTGTATTCACTTCATTGCCAGAGCCAGAGGCAGCCAACAGACTCACATTCTCCAACTTAACAATATCCATAGATGGTTTGATGTATTTCTTCATTATTTCTTTTTTTAAAGTTCATATTCCTATTGATCATATTAAGAAAGCTTTGCTATTACTTCAAAACAATCTTTTTGCCATTCTTGATTACAATACCCTTGTAACCCTTATCCACAAGCTGACCTGCAAGATTATACATTGGTGCATTGTTGCCAGCAGCCTCATTCTTTACAGAAGTGATACCGGTAGTAGAACCAGAAAGATCTCCTAAGCTATAGAATTTTGCCGAACTAGCAGAGTTTTCAACTTCGAGATAAGCACACTTAGCAGGGATTGTTTTACCAGCGGATGCCTTATAAAAACCATCCTGACCCTTTACTGTTGCCAAGCCATAGACTGTTTTTTTGTCAGTAGAAGTAATTGTACCATCCGACAACTTCAAGTCAGAAGTTACATTCTCCTGCCAACCTTCAGCCTTTGTCAAACGATAATCAGTATTAGCCTTACCCTTCAGCAAGACAGCGACACCAGCAGGGACAACGCCCTTAACTTCATTCATCACGATTTTGGTCTTCTCTGCATTGAGTTTTACCGTATATGCCTTCAAATCATCAAGTTTACTATAATCTACAGGATAATAAGCTGCATATGTAGAATAGCCAGAAGGAGAAATGGTAACAGTCTCCTCAGGAACATTTAAAGCCACAATCTTCACACTCTTGATAGAGATAGCACCCTCGTACTGACCAACATTAAGCAAAAGACGCTTAGCGTTATCACCAGAACAAGTAACTGTCTTTGTGAAGGTCTGATACTTGTCTTTAGTCAAATTGATATCCTCGAAATCGCCACATCCATGATAGTTATCTGGATTCTGCAAACCTGCTTTGATGGAGCCATCAACAGACCCCTTTGCTACCATTGTTAACTGAATCTTAGCACCCTTAGGATAAACATTTTCGAAATCTACCTGCACATTATAAGGATATTCCTGCTTGGTAAAGGTAATAACATCAACGCCATCTTTGATTTCAGACTTAAAACCTTCACCCCAACCACCAATGGCTTTTGCATCTTTCTCAGAGAAATCAAGATTAGCCAAATCTACAGATGGGATATAAGTAGCATTTTCATCGGCTATCTCAAAGTTTGCACCTTTTTGCCAACCTAGATAATAAGCTGTCTTTGTATTATCATCTGCTGCAACTGTTGCATTCTCAAAATCCTCAGAAAAGAGGAGATTATCTTCTTTATCATACACTTTAACATTGTCTATATAAAGAATCGCATCCTTAGGCAGTTTACCAATATTCAACAAAAGAGCAGATGCAGCATACTCATAATTCTCCAAAATTTCCGGATTACAATTTTTGGTATTACCATCTTTATGATCTATCTCCATTCCTGGCTTTGCAGTACAGTGGGAGTGACAAGTAACCGTGGTCTTACCAGGGAAGTTTATTACTGCCTCTGACTTCGCATTAGTCAAGGTAAGTTCCTCAGTATAATTGAACACTGCAGAAGTATTCCACTCCGTCTTATGCTCTGTCTTATCGTCAATAGCCTCTGTTCCGATTTTGAATTCGGTACCAGCTGTAGTGAACACATCAAACTTCACGACATAAGCCTTGCCCTTCTCTAGATTCTTAAGGTTGATAAAACACTGTCTACTATAAGGTTCCCCAGGATTGTCAGCGGTGCCAGTAATCTTCAGCACCTTGTTAGCTGCACTCACGCTGACAGCCATAAAAGCAGCTGCCACTAAAGTAAAAAATTTCTTCATTTCGTTCAGTTTAAAAAATTTATAATTGTTTGTTATTTAATCACGATTTTCTTACCACCATGGATATAAATACCCTTGGTAGGACGAAGAACCTTCACACCTTGAAGAGTGTAGTATGCCTTATCCGCTGATTTCATCATGGTTGCCACAGCTGGCTTCTCGATGCCTGTTGATGCATAGGCTTCGCTGGCAAGAAAATAGCTTGGACCATTCGGGTTGGTGCTCCAGCCCTGAATATTGCGGGCTGAGAAATCGGCGTTGGCTATCAGATTCTCTGATGTTCCTTCCTTCACCAACACCATGTCGTCAATATCGAGTGTACCACCGTATTTGCCAAATACAAACTGGAAGGTATCCAAGGTGAAGTTGGCTGTGAAATTCCAGGTCAGCGTCTTCCAGTTGCCAGCCTCTACCTGATAGGCTGCCAGATACTGCACATCATCACTTCCACCCCACTGGTTCTTGTTGGCACTTGCATTCCAGATAGGCCAGAATCCCAGTTCAGCGCAATCTGCTGAAGTTCTCATCTTCATGGTCAGCGTATACTTGGCACCCTTCTCCAAAGCCTTTGGCAAGGTGTAGACAGCCTGACGGTCCCAGAGGTTCTCGCCCACAGTACTCTCGTAACGGATGAAATAGTTGCGGTTTTTCACAGGTACCGGATGCTGGTTCAACTGATGATGCTTGAAGAAGTTCCACAGTTCCTGGGTAGAATTTACCCCGTTAGGATCATTAGAATGCCAATGTCCCTTACCGTCAATGGAGATAAGGGTCACTTCTACATCATCGTTCACATTATTATATATAGTACGGGTAGCTTTGGGACCTGTGCTGCCGGCAGGATAAGGACGGATTACCTGCGGATTGCTTGTATCACAACCTTCGTAGGCAGCCCACTTCTTTACATATTCCTCAATGCTAGGATAACCGCCAGCCATGTGATGAGGATCGCCCGAATATTTGAATACATCATCAGCGGTTCCGTGAATATGCATGATAGGCACCATGCGGTTAGCTCTAGGCTGCTTACCGATATCCACACCGCTTACAGGTCCGAAAGCAGCAATCTTATAGCCAAGCGTTTCCAGGCAATGATAACCCAGCCAGCTACCCATAGAGAAACCCGAGAGATAGATACGGTTCTTATCCACATGGTGCTGGTTTATCATTTCTTGGATGACAGTCTTCACAAACTCCACATCAGAAGTACCGTTAGTGTCCCACATCTTGTTATTAGCCAGCGGATAAGTAACGATAAAGCCCTCCTTATCAGCCATCGCGTTCCATTGGGTCTGCTTCTGCTGAAACTCAGGGTCCTGATTAAAACCATGAAGAGAAATCACCAGAGCTGGTGATTTCTCTACATTCTTTGGTACATAAGTGAGGGTCTTGCGAGTAGAAGTCCCCACTTTTACATCTTCCCAGGTCTGTGCCGCCATTTGTAGGCACAGAACCATGAGGAGAGATGCGAGCATTGTAAAACGTCTCATCTATTACTTGATAACCATCTTTTTACCATTCTTGATCACAATGCCCTTGTAACCCTTACCTACCTGCTGACCAGCGAGGTTGAAGCACTTGCCATCCTGAGCAACCTTCAGATTCTCTACCTTAGAAATGCCGGTAGGTGTATCAACCAACCAGGCACCGAGCACAGAAACCTTTGCAGGATTATTTTCTTGGTCGATATACTGGATACCCACGGTCTTGATGGCTACACCTTCCTTGGTGGTGAAAGTAATCTCATCGCTGCCGTTGAATGAAGGCCACTCAGATGTCTTATCCTCGTAATCTACACACATCTGAACATTTGGGGTTGGCTCAGCTAGTTTCACCTTGACTGTAACATTACTCTTGCCAGCCAAGCCATTGATAGCAAGCTGCTGGTACAGTTTATCAAAAGAAACTACACCCTTATAAACAACTGTGTTATCAGTACCAGCCCAACCTGTGAAGGTGGCATTAATTTTCTTTTCAGTAGCGTCGGCACCCACCAGAGTCAGCTTCTTCACCTTCAGGTTCACCTCCTCATCATCGGTATGCTGCACGCTTACACCTACGATGTAAGGATGCTCCGGGTCGAATACCAATTCAAACTTCTTGGTAGTTCCATCGCCCACAGCACGACCATAAGCAGGAGTAGCATCACCTTCAGCATCAGCAGAAGCCTTCCAAGTATAGTTTACTTGGCAGTTGGCAGGAAGCGGATCTTCGAACTCGAGGATATACTTAGGATAATCTGCAGAGTTGACATTGCAGGCAAACTCTGCTGCTCCCCACTGCTTGGAGATAGTGAAGTCATAAACATCAGTCTCGCCGGCAAAACCTGCATTCCAGCCACCACCCAAAACAAGAGGAGTCTCTGTCTGAGCATTCACACTTACAGCCATGAAAGCTGCTACAATCAAAGTAAATAACTTTTTCATAAGCTTTACAATTTGTTATTAAGTTAATAAATCCAGTTATAAAATTGAGAAGTTTCTCAAATCTGATGGCAAAAGTAACAGAAAAGGCTGAAAAAGACTTTGCGTGGTATAACAAATACTTTGTGAGAAGTACCAAATAGGTTTGATAGCCAACATTATAACGAAAATGATACACCATCAAACCTATTTGAAGAGGAAATCAGGAAAAGTCAAATAAACAAATATTCCAGATTCCCCAAATGTTTTTACCCAAAATATTCCAGATTCCCCAAATGTTTGGTCAAAACAGAGGAAAAATATACAGATGAGCCTAATACATCACGTCCTTCTCTGGGAATTTGTTATATGTTAAATATCAATTACTGAATTATCTTTTTCTGATAACATTGCCTTTATAGTTATGTTTATCGCTGCCCAGAAAGGTTGAATGTCTCGCCATCCTAAAGGATGAAACTCTCGATGTTAGAGATGCTTTTGGATTTAAAAAGCATCCCATAGCACCGAATGGGAAAGGTCCATCTGTATAGGTTTCCTCATTAACTAGTTATTCTACCTCGACAGCTGCGGCTGCAGAAGCCACCTTGATGGGACAGCCAGGGGTGAATGGTGATTCGCAAGTGTTTAAACTTCCTCATCAGGATTGAAGTGCTCAAAGAAGCTGGTTCTTCGCTCTTGTAATGTACTTGTTTCCTGACACAAAAAACGACAGGCAAAATCATACATCGGAGTAGCAGCACTATGCTCACTGGCATCAATAAACTCTAGATTATCAACATAATAATTTACCAAGTCGGCATCCTCAGATAAGTCGGCAGCAAATAAAAACAGATACTCACATCCTACTATTTCCATTAAATCAAGAATCTTAGGTACTATGAATTGCCAAAACACAACAGTTCCTAACTTTTGCTGTATCCCTGTTTGATTCCAAAAATCACGATGAGCTTCGTTTGCGCAGAAATGCACAATCTCAACACCTGCAAAAGTGATACCTACGTTCTTATTATTCTCACCAAAGATTTTCAAAAGTTCCTCTGAATCCAAAGAAAGATGAAGAGCTCTTGCAACCTCCAGTTTTTTCAATCCCTTCTTAGTTCTTGCCTTTTCAAGTATCGCATTGATCGCATCTTTATCTGTTCCTTGCAATGAAGGATCTTTGCTCAACTGAAAAATATGCTCATAAAAGGCTTTCATATCTAACAGACGGTCACCTTCCAGAAACTCATCGTACAACAAGCCACACTTCAATGAGAAATAAAACAATATTTCACCAGAATTGTTCTTTACCAGATAATAAGCAACTCGGTGATTCGCATCATCCTCATAGGCTTCATTTTGCAGCGTATCGACAATACTGGGATTCCTTCCATTATAAAAGTCATCCACCAATCTGAAATTATCAATATTAGAGGACAATCTTTCACATTGTAAGGACCCTAATATCAGTTCTTGTTCTTCTGTTATCCTCATGCTCTTGACATTTGAAAATCCTTATACTGGGCTAATAAGAATCTACGGATATTGATTCTTTCTGCATCCTTGCGAATATCCGACAAATCTATATCAACATCACATGTATCGTAGGGTGAATAGCCCTCACGCGCCTTCTTCCAAGAATATTCGCCATGACTCAAAGTACTGAGACTCCATGACTGCTTGGGAGCATACTGTTCAAAGACCTTATCAAAAACACCTTGATATTTTTGGAGACTTTCTCGGGATAGAGAAAAACTTAATGAGTTATCTTTATAGTGCTGACGAATTTCAAGTATAACAGGACCATATTTCCATGCCTTGAATTTTGCTCCAAACATGGGTTCTCCTAACTGAACCAAGCATTCACGCTGAGTGAAATAAAGCAACTTGTGCAGCTTCATCTCATCAATGCGAGTACCATATTGATGCTCGTAGCGCTGGCTGATATAGGATGCTATTTTCACGACATCTTCCATAATTGTGTTCCTTTCTTTATTGTTTACATGGTGCAAATATAAGGGAAATATCTGAAATAGCCAAGGTATTTCCGGTTTTTAACACATCAGGAGGAGTTTCTTGTCCCACAGATTTCTTGAGACCTGTCATCGTTTTGGGCGGATGATGACCCTTGTCATCAGGAAGTTATCATTTGAACTTCCATTCGTCGAATGTGATATTGTTTCCTTTCAGGACAAAACAGAGGTCCATTGTGCCTGTCATATTCTTTTGAAGTTGGGATTCTATGAGTTTCATTTGCGGGGTACCGACTTTGATTGAAGCTATGACTTCTCCGTCCGGCCTATCCCGGCGAACTTCTATGATTCCGTTTCCGGATGCCTTAATTTCCAGACTGGAAGGTACTTTGTTGAATTCCACACCTCTGACAGCAATGATGCCAGTCTTGTTGGGAACGGTAACGGCATACATGTCCCCGATGCTTTTTCCATTTGTGAACTTGACACCTTGTGTGGCTGCTGTGGTTTCGGCCTGCTGGATGATGAACGGATTCATAGGCTGTATCTGTTTTACGCCTTTCAGAGTCTGATTACCCATGTGGATATTCACAGTATTCTCGTCAACTTGTATTTCATCGACACAAACATTACGAAAACCAGCTGTTGTATTGAAACTATGTTGCAAACTCATTGTGTGATAGAATACATACCATTTCCCGCGGAATTTGTGTAGATGTGTATGATTGTTGCTGTAGTCAAATCCATAATCTCCAGGGTTTTTCATATAGTTGTGCTGGTATTTCCAACTTTTGGTTACCAGCGGAGTTTTGCTAGTCATGTAACTCATGCAACAGGTGGTTGGTTTCTCTGTCGGGAGAGGCCAGTCGCTAAAATCTTGCCAATCTATGTTATAAGTATAAACGTATGTGCCGTTGATGTAGTTTAATTCGTTAGCTTCGAAATGATGGGGAGCCCTGATGGGCTTTATCGGGCCATCCACACTAATCATGTCTTTTCCCAAACGCATAATGCGAGCACATCCTCCGCCTACTGTCAGCCAACCTTTTCCTTTGTCATCGATGACTACACCCGGATCGAAAGCGGCTTTGCATTCTCCTGCTATGCCGGGAGTGTTTGTGTCTACCAAACTATGATTCAGCGGGCTTGACCACGGTCCTATGGGGGATGTGGATGTCAGCACTGCGGTTCCACCCCCGCTATTGGAGAAATAGAGGTAAAAGTGAGTCTTGCCGTCCGCTTCCTCACGTTTTGCGATCGACGGTGCCCATGATGTTTGTATCCATGGGGCGATGCTGTCTGTTTTAATAATTCCGTGATAGGTCCAGTTTGTCATGTCATCGGAAGACATCATCACCAGAGATTTGATGTATTCGTAGGAGTTTTTTCCGTAACCGCCTATTGAATCATATTGTTGCTGATCGTTTGTTGCGTACACATAAATTCTGCCATTATATTCTACTGCAGTTGGATCCGCTGTAAACATAAAATCCAGCAGGGGATTTCCATCTCCTGTGGTGAGTTTAGGGGAAACGTCCGGCATGGTTACATAAGGCACGGAATCATTTTGCAGGGACGGTTTTTCTCTGCCCCACGCATTTTGCTGGTGAGATATCATACATGCAGCAATGGCCATTAATAAAACAGGGGTCTGGATATTTTTCTTTTTCATTCGTATATGATTAAATTGTTTATTCGTTGCAAAATTACAAGAATAATCCGACATAGGCTTTGCGCCATATATCAAATACTTTATCAAACGTATCAAAATGCACTGGGAGGGCAGGTTTGTTACCTGCCCTCCCAGTACTGAATGATTACAAGCGTAGGGCTTGATGCCTACAAGTGACGTAAGTAACATTGGGTATAAACTAAAGTTACATGGCACCCTATTAACAAGGCAAAAATAGCTCAAAAATGTCCCTAATCCAAAAAATCAGTACGAATTTTCGGATTATAATCCAAAAAAACAGTGTTATTTTTTGGATTAGCGAATATTTTCATTACCTTTGCAAAAAATTTAAACATAAGAATAAAATGATAAGAAGGAAACTACAAGAAACGATAGAGGCCAGAATGTTTGGTGGTAAAGCTATTATTATAATAGGTGCCAGACAAGTAGGAAAAAGTACGCTTTTCAAAATGATACTTGAAAAACGTACGGAACCTATATTGCAATTAAACTGTGATGAGCCAGAAGTAAAAGAAATGCTATCCCAGGTGAATAGCCAAGAACTAAAATTGCTCATTGGCAAACACAAGATTGTCATGATAGACGAGGCACAAAGAGTAGAAAACATAGGGCTAACCCTAAAATTGATTACTGACAACTTCCCTGAAGTACAATTACTGGTAACAGGCTCTTCCTCATTTGAATTACAAAACAAGCTCAATGAGCCACTGACCGGCAGAAAGTTTGAGTATCATCTCTTTCCATTGTCCACTGGTGAATTACTCGAATCTCAAGGCTTACTTACAGTAAAGCAAACACTAGAGAATCGCCTCATCTATGGCTCATACCCAGATGTCATCAATCATACAAAAGATGCAAAAGACATCTTGTACAATCTGTCCAATAGTTATCTCTATAAGGACTTGCTCACCTTAGAGAGTATACGGCGACCTGCATTGCTTAGCAAGCTACTCACTGCTTTAGCACTGCAAGTTACTAGCGAAGTTTCATACAATGAGCTGGCACAGACAGTAGGTACGGACAGCAAAACCGTGGAAAAATATGTAGACTTGCTAGAAAAATGCTATATCATCTTCAAGCTAAATGGTTTTAGCAGAAACCTGCGCACAGAACTGAAACGAGCCAAGAAGTTTTACTTTTACGACAATGGTATCCGAAATGCCATATTGCAAAACTTTGCGCCTTTGGCCCTTCGACAAGATGTTGGTGCCTTGTGGGAGAACTTCGTTATCAGCGAAAGAATAAAAGCTAACCAGTATGAAGGAAGATATGTAAACAGCTATTTCTGGCGAACCAACCAACAGCAAGAGATAGACTACATCGAGGAAAGCGACGGACAGTTTACTCTCTTCGAAATGAAATGGAATCCAAAGAGAGCAAATACTCAGTTTCCTGCTTCCTTCCTAAACACATACGATGTGAAGGATAAAACGATCATCACTCCCGAGAATTGGCTAGAGCACCTATAAGAAACAAAAAAGTCCTTTCACCTTTCATCTATCTGAAATGCAAGAAGATAGATGAAAGGTGAAAGGACATCTAAACAACAAAACTATTTTTATTTTATCACAAAACCTAACTACTTCATCACAATTTTTCTACCCTTGTGAATAAAGATTCCGCTTGTAGGATGGCCTAATACATCACGTCCTTCTCTGGGAAGCCAAATTAAAGATTTTGGCACGAAAACGCAAAAAGGTTGACCGTGTCATCACAACACAGCCAACCTTAACGACTAACATCTTTTTTCGGTTAATCTTTGTATGATAAACCTAAAACTAATGTCTTTTAGAGTAATTACTTGGCTTCCTTCCAATATTCTGGAGCACCAAGACCTACAGCGAAACCTGCATAGGTATGCTTGCGAAGATAGTTGAGATCCCAGAGACCAGTAGCCAAACCAGGACGCCAACCTGAATCCTTAGGAGCATCTGTAGCACACCACTGAGTGATGCCATACTGCTGAGCAGCAGGAATAATCTCGAAGTACTTCTGGAGAACGAAGGTGTAGAGGTCACGCATTTCCTTGTGTTGTTCCTCGGTCATCTGATCATAAGTTACTTCTTTGCCAGCGGCATCGACATAACCCATATCAAGTTCAGAAATCTTGCAAAGCTTGCCACTTTTAGCCATCAACTCCAACATCTTGACGATATGATCTTTCTTACTTTTCTGAGTGTTAGGATCAGCATAGCAAGAGATATGCATCTGAGATGCGATACCATCAATCTTGGTAACACTATCAGCCTCCCAATCATTGATCCACTTAATCAAACTCCTCAACTTGCCATTGTCGTCCCAATCGCTCTCCAAGTTATAATCATTGATGAAGAGTTTCAATTTGTCAGGGTCACCATTATGGGCGGCAAAACTCTTGCGAGCATCAGCCACGGCTAAGCGAACATATTCGAGGTCGCCGAGATAATCCTGCCAGTAGAAGCAGTTCTTCTTGTCGTCAGCAGAAGCTGTAGCAGCATGCTGCAAGTCGTACTTGCCATCACCATCTTTATCGTCACCAGAAAGGGCCTCGTTCACAACATCCCAAGATGTAACATAACCATTAGTAGCCTCCATCATACCATCAATCCACTTGCCCATTGCATCAGTAAGAATAGATTTCTTCTCTTCGTCCGTAAGAGGAATAGAATTAGACTTAGTAATCTTGCAAACTCTAACAGAATGAACATCCAAAGTAGCATCAGCTGTCTGAGGCTTAAGAATGATGTCATACTTACCACCTTCTACTTTAGGCATTTCGACTTTTACCGAATGACGACCTGCAGCGACAGGCACTTTGGCTGTAATAGCTTGAGCTGTGCCACCCCAACCATTTTGCATGGTGAGATCTACACCACTTGCATTCTTATCAGAAGTAAGGTCTAAATAAACAACATAGTCACCTTCATCTAATTCATTATCGTCACCTGGCATAACAAAGAATTGAGACCAATCGCCTGTAGGAACAAAGTGGATAGCTCCATTAATAACAGGAGGTGTACAACCCATAGCATAGAATGGGAAATCACCATCAGTATAAGTTTCCTTATGAACCTCGGTCTCGATTTCCATTACCGGAGCCTCAGAATGAGTAACTTTTACCCACTTACAAGAAATGTCTCCTGCAAAATCTCCTGGTTGGAAAACGACAAAAGCTTTTTCTGTTGTTAATCCACTAAATGTTACAGATTGCTCTTTCCACTGTGTAGAAACAGACATTTTCTGGGATGTTGTTGCTCCCCAGTTACCCGTCTGCACATCAATCTGTCCATCTTCTGAAGCCTTGATCATAGCTGTTACCTTATATTCTCTCTTGGCATCAACATCTACAGGATAATTGTCAACTACAAAATACTGATACCATTTTCCAGGATATTTGCTAATCAAAATTCCATCTTTGATTTCAGGAGTATAGTCCATTACATAAAAAGGGAAACTATTCATTTTAGAAAAGTCGGTATAAGCATCTACCTTATCAACTTTCTGACTAGGGTCTACCTGAATTTCCTTATCTGCAATAAGTTTACTAAGATACTTCTTGTTCTGCTGAGAATGCCAAGCAAGCGTATGACCATAGATGGTCAAACCTGCATCCTGTGCATTTGTAACGAAATCCTTAACAGTATTAAAGTCAAAGGTTCCATCATTTTTTACACAAGAAGCATACTTCATGGCGTTGCCTGCTGTCATCTCCTCGAAGTTGCTACCAGCCAAGCAATATACAAGCTCCTGTTTGTTGAAGTCGGGCGCAGCCAGTGCAATACCCAACTTAAAGTCGGGATTGCACTTGCCAGAAGCCTTCATGTCTTCGACATATTTCTTCAAAGGCTCGTAGTTGTTAAGATACTGATATTCCTTCAAGTTCTTGGTCATATCAGTTCTGTACTCCGAGAACTTGTCATCAGCACATGATGACAAAGCCAAGAGAGCTACCAAGCCTAAACCAAAATTAATATTTTTCAATTTCATAATAATCTACCTATTATTAGATGATACTTAATTGATAATTACCGCAGCTTACTTTACGATATACTGAGTATCGAAAGTTGGTATACCATTGGTATTACCACGAGTTTGAGCTACAAACTGGTCGGTTGTCTCTACCTTGACAGCACCGAAGTCTACGGTATACTGGAGAGTCAGGATGTCACGATCCTTGTTGCCCCAAGCCAGCTTAGCGCCCTTCTCCACAAACTTACCTGTACCTGTAGCAGTTACGCCCTCTGTCTCGGAAGAAACAGTGCAAGTACCATCGTTAGCAAAGGTAAGCTTCAAGTTGCAAGTATAAGACTTGAGGATATCCTTACCCTCAGCATCCTTGCCCACAACTCTCTTGACTGTGAGAGGATAGATAGCCTCTGTAAGGCTCTTGGTAGTAATCTGGCAAACCTCGTCCTTCTCAATAGTTGCACCCTCACGCTTCTCTTCTGTGGTCTGACCATTCTCAGTAATCTTATCTGTACCACGGCGCAGATAGAATCCAGCCCAAGGGTTCATGTATTTCACACAATAGAGCACATAGTTCTTAGGCAATATCTTCCACGCATCGCTATTGGTCAGCGCAGGAGTTTCACCCTCCTGGAAAGGAGTACCCGTCAAGATCTTGCCAGCACCCTTCTGATCTTTGATGATCAGAGGGATGACATAAGTATTCTTTACAGAGGCAGGATCAGCGAAGAAAGCATCGTTGAGCTTCACCTGTAATCTTCCCTGCAAGTTGCCACCATAAGAGATGGTGTTACCTGCCAAGGTGTAATACTCTGCAGGCATAGGCTTTACAGAAGATACGCCATCAGAGAAATAGAGGTTGTCACAAAGCGAATTATCTACAGCCACATCCAGTGTGATGTCCTTACCATTGTAAGCACCACCCATGGTAGACACGATGTTGATAATATGCTCGTTGTCCTTGGTATTGTCACGATTCTCGTCATTGCCCAACACCAATATACGCTCCACGTTTTGGTGGGCGAAGTAGACTGATGTGCCACCCTCGTAGTCGTCAAACTCAGGCGTGCCGTTCTCACAAGAGCCGAAAGTCAGAGCCAAGGCTCCGAGTGCAGCCATTGAGAAATATTTATTCATCTTCATAGTTTTCATCATTATAAAATGTTAGTCGTTTGTAATTTCCATCCTGCATTCTGCTTCAGCTGATCCCACTTGAGGATTTCAGTCTGTGGCACAGGACCGTAATACATATAGTCGTCGTATTTTCTTTCCTCTACTGTGATATCCTTGAACTGTGGAATACCAGCCTCTGTAGAAATCTCCACGCCATGAACAGCCTCATTGATAGGAGCCTTCCAGCGGCGGAGGTCATTGAAGCGCTTGTTCTCGAAGCAGAGCTCAATACGACGCTCATTGCGAATCAACTCACGCATTTTAACCGGGTCGTTAGCGCACTCATCAAGATAAGAATCATCTGTGATGCCTGCACGATGACGTATAGCCTTGATCACATCGTATGCAGAATAAGCATGTGTGCCATTGCCCTTAGGTCCCCAAGCCTCATTGGCAGCCTCAGCATAATCCAAGAAGATCTCGGTATAGCGGATATACACAGGATAGTGATACTGTGCGTTCTTGGCATTTGGATTAGGATTACAATCCTCACGAAGAAGCTTCTTCATATAGTAACCAGTACGCGTAGAGTTACCAATCTTATTCAGTCCATTGTCATTGTTGGCAGTGGTGATGTCGGTATTGATGGTTGCACCCTTATACTTGCAGCCATTATAGATAATGTAGAGATCCAAGCGTGGATCACGATTGCTGTAAGGATCCAAGTCATCATACTCACTGCGCTCATCTGTGATAGGATAACCATTGGCAGCAGGGAAAGCATCCACCAAGTTCTGGGTAGGATTGATACGTCCCTTACCATAGAGAGATGGAGGGAAGTTGTCAGCCTCCTGGTTCAAACCGAGGTCCCAATCATCTGCACCATTAGTCTTATTACCACGCCAGATAATCTCCTTAGGGCATGCACCAGACTGCAAATTATTAATCTCATTAGTCTGAGCATACCAAGAATTACCTGTTTCAGACAAGCCGCTTACGCCACCTATCAAATCGAGCAAGCTGGCTGCATCATCAGCAGCACGCTTATAATCCACATTGGTACCCTTATTAAAAGCAGGGCTGGCAGCAAGGAGAGAAACCTGTGCACGGATAGCCTTGGCGATACGACCGCTCACACGACCACGCATCAGAGAACCCAATACACGGTTATAGTCCTGATAGTTGTCCACACCCATAGCAGTGTATTTTTCTGGCACAGGATCTGACTTAGTCAAATCATTGTAGTCCAAAGGCAGCAACTGCTCAGCCTGGTCCAAGTCGCTATAAATTTGATCCAAGCAAGCTTGGAATGTGGCACGTGGCTGATTGAAATCAGAAGAAGTATCCTCTGGCTTTGTCAAGTTTGGCACACCCAGGAGCTGACCATCCTCAGTCCAACCACCATGGTTCATCAAGAGATAATACATATTGAGAGCTCTCAAGGCATAAGCCTCACCCTTACGGCTCTCACAGAACATCTGCTGCGCACCCTTGTCCTTAGCCCAGTCTACCTTGTCCACTTCCTGAAGGAAGATGTTCAAGTACTGGATGCTAGCACGACAGCTAGCCCACTTGCTCATAGGGTCATCATAGGCAGCCCAAGAACCAGTAGCCATTTTCAGGTAGCTGTTAGACAAATCATTGCTTACAGCATCATCGGTTGCCACATCAGTTACACTTTTGGTATTATAAGGAAGCATGGCATAAGCATAGCCGAGAAGTCCCTGAGCATAAGTAGGCTCTTCGTAAATCTCGTCCAAGCTACGGTTGTTTTCCTGTGCAGGCTCAAAGAGATCTGAGCAAGACACCAGCGAGAGTGACAATGCAGCTAATATAAATAACTTATTAATTTTCATTTCTGTATACATTTAATAATGATTAGAATGTAGCCTTCACACCTATATTATAATAGCGTGTCTGAGGAGCACTACCTATGTTCATCTCCAATAACTCACGGTTCTTAGAGATAGTGAGCAAGTTGGCACCGCTTACAAAAGCAGACAAGCCCTTAACCCAAGTCTTCTGGAAGAGCGTGCCAGGCAGGTCGTATGTAATCTGTACCTTAGCCAAGCGGAAAGCGTCTGTGCTGTACATCCAGAAGTCTGATGTCTGATAGTTGTTGCTACCTGAGAGTGTGGTAAGACGTGGATAAGTAGCAGTCTCCTTGGTTGCTTCAGTCCAGCGATTGCGAACCACAGCTGAGTACTTGCCGTCACCCTTTACCCACCAGTAAGAATTGTTCTTCAAGCCATAAGCACCGAAGTTGCCAGTACCGAGGGCGAAGAATGTGAAGTTCTTCCACTTAGCAGTGAGGTTTACACCCAATGTGAATGGAGAGCCATACCAACCACCCTTGCCCAGGAACACCTGGTCGTAAGTGTCGATCTTGCCATCACCGTTTACATCCACATACTTCATATCGCCAGGCTTCACGTCACTACCCAAGCGGCTCTGGTCTGGAGAGTTCTTGATTTCTTCCTCACTCTGGAAGAAGCCAGCAAACTTATAACCCCAGATACCATCGATAGCCTTGCCCTCACGGTTTTGGTAATCCCATACGTTCAACTCATCACGCTTGGTAGCCTTGGTGTTATAATAAGTACCTGTTACGCCGAGCTGCAAGTCTACATCACCCACCTTCTTATTGAAGTTAGCTGCGAAGTCGAAACCGATGCGGCGATTATTGTTAAAGTTGAGCACAGGCATGAATGAAGCATCAGGATAGCCTGGCTTAAAGTGAGAAGGATAGAACGTTGGAGTAGAAATCAGATAACCCTCCATCGAGTTAACGAAGAAGCTAGCATCCAATGTTACCATCTGCTGCCACAAGGAAGTCTTGAAGTTGACAGAAAGTTCCTTACGCTTGATGAAGTCGAGATCCTTGTTGGCAGAACGCTTAGAGAATGTGTACTTGCCAGCAGAACCATCATACCATCCATAACCATCAGCTGTCTGCCAGTTGGTGTCATAGAGATAGTATCTGTTGTCATTTACTGCCAAGTCAATATCCTCGTTGATGATGCTACCAGATACACTGATCATCATATCGTCTACCACCTTGCTGTTCTTCAAGAAGTTCTCGTTCTTGAGTCTCCAACCCAATGAAAGTGAAGGAGAGAAGCCTACACGATGACCTGGAGCCAACTGTGCAGAGTGGATAGCTGCCAAGCCGAAGTCTGCATAATAAGTCTTGGCGTAATCATAAGATGCATCCAAGGCAAGATTAACACTTGATGTCTTGTGATACTCACCTGATTTAGACTGCTGATAGCCAGAGGCAATCAACATCGCAGAGAGGTTATGTACCTTATTAAATGTATTGGCGTAATTGAACTGAGCAGAGAAGAGCATGGTCTGATTGTCCACACTATTAGCGATGTTCTGTACACCAGACTTCTTATCCTCACCTTCCTTCTTCAAAGCTACGATCATATCCTTGCCGTCGATGTTTGACCATGTTGGGATATAGATGGCATAGCTATTATTGAAAGATGTGGTGTAAGAGGTAGCATAGTCTACTGCGAAACGAGTCTCGAAAGACAAGCCCTGCAACAACTTGTGCAGATTGATGTTAACACCTGTATCAAACTGGAACTGGCGGCTAGTATACTTGCTCTTACCAGCAGCATAGTAATCTGCGAAGATGTTAGAAGAGTTAGCCTGTGTACCAGCCAAGAAGTACTTGCCATCCACCAGCTTAGCCACACTCATCAAGTCCCAAGCAGCCTTGGCATTAGGAGCTATCATGTCTGTAGAGATCAATGGGCTAGCATTCTGTGGGAAGTTAGGACGCCAAGTAGCAGCTGCATTCCAATAATCACCAATAGCAGAATGTGAATCATAGAATGTGGCATTGGAGTTGACCCAAGCCTTGATGTCATCTGTGATGTTGACATCTACATTACCACGAACACTGAAGCGCTGAGTGTTATTGTTCTTAGCCTCACCAAACTTCAGGAAGTCGCCCTGGCGATAATAGTTGATGTTGCTATAGAAGTGAGCACGCTTACCACCACCACTAATCTCAGCAGTAGCCTCGTAGCGACTATTCATCTTGCGAAGATAGTCAGAAGAGTACATATCGAGATTAGGATAACGATATGGGTTGGTGCCCAAGCCATGATTGTAGATATCCTCAGCAGAGTAGAGAGGAGTCAAACCGTCATTGGCACGAGCCTCGTTGTAGAGAGTCATATACTCAGCAGAGCCCAGATACTCAGGGAATGACTTAGCCACATTGAGACCAGCGTTAGCCTGCACCTCAACCTTCAAGCCATCGTTCTTGCCACGCTTGGTGGTGATGAGCACAGCACCCTTAGCTGCCTTGCTACCATAGAGCACTACAGCTTGCGCACCCTTGAGGAATGTAATCTGGTCAATCTCGCTAGGCATCACGTTGGTTGCCTCACGAGGCACACCATCTACCAATACCAAGTATCCTGCATTGTCAGCATCCATACCCCAGAGAGAATTGCCATTCCAACCACCCACGTAGCCCTGCATGTTGTCAAGGCTATAAGTGTGGTAGTTTTTCTTCATCAATCCCTCTACATCGACTACCGAAACGCCGCCCAAGATGTCACCCTTGGCTACCTTGCGATAAGCCACATTGACCATCTCCTTGTCGGCAGCAACGGTATCGGTTTCGTTCTCAGCAGCAGTTTTGGCATCGGCAGCCATAGGAGCCAATGACACAAGACCTGCCAACAGGAACTTTGAATTATATGATTTGAATTTTGAATTCATACTATCATTCTTATTTTAGTATTACTATATAATGTTATTTTACCAACCAGGATTCTGACTAAGCTCTTGATAGAGATAAACATCCTTGATAGGCAATGGGAACCAATAGTGCTTGGCTGTGAAGTGACGAGTCAAGATCGCTTCCTGGTGGAAGCCAGCCACCTGAGCATCAGCTGGGTCATTATTCTTGTAGAAATCGGCACCCTCCACACGGTCAAACTCATCAGAGTACTTTACATTGTAAGGAGCCTCGGTCAGGAGCAACCAGCGCTGCAAGTCGTTGAAACGGAAGCCCTCGAAAGCAAGTTCCACCTCACGCTCACGGCGAACCTCGTCCATGAACTTATGTGGATCAGCTACATACTCTGGAGCCACATGACCAGCGCCACAACGATCACGAAGGGTATTGATGGCATCCTCAGCAGTCTTGCTAAAGTTAGTAGCCTTGCCAGAAGCACCACCAAACGCAGCACAAGCCTCAGCATACATCAGATAGATGTCAGCCAGACGCATATATGGCAAGTAACAGTGGAATGCTGAACCCCAATCGTAGTCGCGATCCACCTCATTACATGTATGAGGCACCAACTTCTGAATGAAGTAACCTGTACGGCTGCCATTAGCCACTGGACGCATATTTCCACCTGTATACAACTGGCAGTACTGCAAGTTAGCCCACTGACCAGGAGTACCATTCAGATACTTGAAGCCATCAAACACGATGTCGTGATAGAAGCGTGGGTCACGGTTCTTATATGGATGAGTAGGATCGAAACCACCTGCTATGTTAGGAACCAACTTGCCATTCTCTACGATGTAAGCGGGCTCACCATTAGCCATACCGTAAGCAGCTATCAAGTTAGCTGTAGGCTGGTGAATCACATTGTCATGTCCAACCACTTTGTCAACCTTAGGACCAAACACCTTAGAGGTATTCCAGTTAGAGCCGTTGAAGTCTGCAGATGGACCACGGAAGATAGCCTCAATAGATCCAGGCATTTTCCAGTTCTGCTTCTTGGTATAGAAGATATCAGAGAAGCAAGAGTTAGCATCGGCAGAACGCTCATGATTGTAGATGTCCTTATATTTGAACTCAGCCAACCCATACTGTGTCTGGCCCCCCTCAACCAATGTGAGCAACTCACCGAAGACCTCAGCTGCCTTCTTGGCAAACTCCTCATCATAGTCGTATGTCTTGCCATTCTTGCTAGCTCCTACCTGTGCGCCATCCTTCATCAATGGGCTGGCAGCCCAGAGATAAGTCTTGCCCAGATAACCGAGTGCCATGATCTTGTTGATACGAAGGTCGTTCTTGCCCTGTGTGGCAGCACCATCATACTCATTGTCCCAGTTGATAGGCAACAGATCGGCAGCCTTGCGATAATCAGCAGCAGCCTTCTTTGCACACTCCTGATAAGAGAGACGAGGCAAATTGAGCTCTGAATTGAGATCCAAATAGGTATCAATGTATGGCAAACCACCAAAGTACTGCATCAACTCAGTGTGCCACCATGCACGGAAGAAGTAAAGCTGACCAGCAATGAGGTCTTTCTCTGCCTTGCTAGCTACCAACTTATCGAGATTAGCCAAGCCCTGGTTAGCCTTACGAATGCAATACCAAGCATGTGGCCAAAGTGAGTGGTTGAACTTATCTGTAGATGTAGGGTTGCTGCCATCCTTGTAAAGCCAGTTACCAGTGGTCTGCCAAGCACGGAAGTTGCCCAAGTCTACCTGGTGTGTCATACGGCCATCAGCCTCTGGGTTGAAGATTTCATCATCACCCCAGTTCCAAGAAGGACACCAGTTACATTTTTCCTTATCAGGGATACAGTTGTAAATCTCCTCTACATAACCCTGAAAGTTACGGAAGTTTACAAATGCGTCATTTTCTGAGACTGTAGAATCTGCCTCCTTGTCAAGATAGTCCTGGCAAGAGTTGAGCGAGGTACCGAGAGCCAGCGAGACGCATCCCATCAACAAAAAATTCTTTATCTTATTTTTCATTTGAATGTTCATTTTAATATTACAATGAGAATTTAACACCTAAGTTGAAGCGGCGTACTGTAGGATATGCTCCAAGGAAACCGCCACCACCGAGGTTAGCCTCACGGTCATCAGGCATACGAGTCCAAAGCCAGAGGTTGTTACCATTCAAGTATACCTTGAGGTAGTTCATACCGAGAGCCTTGATCCATCCCTTGGTCCAAGTATAAGCAATCTCTACGTTCTTCAGACGGATGTATGAACCATCATAGAGGAACTGAGTACCATTGCTGTAATCAGACTGGGTAGCACCCCAACGAGGAATGATAGATTCTGGAGAAGACTCATTCTTGTCCCACCAAGTACCAGTGTCATAAACATTGTCCAACTTATTGCCAAAGCTTGTCAAGGTTACGTCACGAGTTACATTGGTTACACCATAGAACTGAGCGAAAGCAGAGAAGCCCTTATACTCGATACCGATAGTGGCATTGTATGTATTCTGAGGGCTTGAGCTATAACCTACTGGAGCTGAGTCCTTGCTATCTACCACACCATCACCATTGAAGTCTACGATGTAGTAATCGCCTACCAAGCGGTGGTTGTCGTTAGACTCATGAGCTGGAGAACCTATCAAGTCATCGATGTCGTTGATAAAGCCACGATCAATGTATGAGTGATACTGACCCATAGAGTAGCCTGCCTCCTTCTGATAGTTAGGAGTGAGCTGAGCGTCATCCTTCAAAATTACCTTATTCTTGGCATGGGTCATATTGATGTTACCCCAGAGGCGGATGCCATTGGCAAATTTCTTGTTGAGCTTCAACTCCAACTCGTAACCACTGGTACGAACCTTACCCTTATTGATAGTAGGAGCTGTAGTACCAAAGTAAGATGGGATGGAGCGGTTATCACCAAAGATCAAAATGTCGTTACGACGGTCGCAGAAGAAATCGAGCGAACCGGTAATCAAACCACCCAAGAAACCATAATCAATACCGAAGTTGGTCTTCTTCACAGTCTCCCACTTCACATCTTTATTACCCAATGTATTCTGGCGATACCATGTGTAGATACTGTTGGTATGGTCAAGATCCATCACTGTGTTGCCTCCGTATGCCCACTGGTTCATGTAAAGCCAACGACGAGAAGAGTCGAATGGATCGCCCAGGTTATCATCACCAATCTCACCGTAAGATGCACGGAACTTCAACATATCAATGATGTGCTTGTCACGAAGATACTTCATGAAGTTTTCCTCAGTGATGGTCCAACCGATAGCTCCAGAATTGAAGAAGGCGAAGCGATTGTCCTTGCTAAATTTTTCTGATCCGTTGTAAGCACCGTTATACTCGATGTTGTAACGACCAGCATAGCTATAAGTAGCACGGAACGCCCAGTCCTCACGGTAAGTAGGCATCACACTACCACGTGCATTCTCCTGACGAGAGAACAAGCCCATGGCTGTAACATCATGCTGTCCGAACTTGCGAGCCCAGTTGAGCTGCAACTGATAGTAAAGATTGCGAACAGTCTGGTTGTTATCAACCGAACCACCTGAAGTACTCCAGTTAACGCCCTGTTTCCAGTCGAACTTATTGTTTGACTCATATACCTGACCATATGTTATATTGCCAGTCTCCGGATCAACATACTTGGTCTGAGCTGTATTGTTCAAGTCATTGATACCACGGCTCGTCTCAACAAACACGTTGTCCCAAGAAACGGTACCACGCAAGTTCAAGCCCTTGGTGATGAAGTCGAGTTTCTGCTCCAAGGTAAAGTCGGTATTGATACGAGTAGTAGTAGCCTGCGCTGTACCACCGATGGCGAGATTCTGAGCAGAGTTACTTACGTTAGACGCATTTGGATAATAACCCCAAGAGCCATCGCTATACTGAGGCAAGAATACATCTGGAGCGATGTTATAAGCACCAGCCCACTGCTGACCAATCTGCCACTCGCTATTGCTCATGTTGCTCCAAGGAGCCTTGCGCACACCATTAGAACCAGATACATTTACCTTTAATGTAGTAGTTTTAGTGATAGAGAAGTCCAAGTTACTGCGCACATTGATACGATTGTATCCATAGCCAGAGTTATAGTTACGTCCGTTATCATACTCACGGAAGAGGTCACCCTCGTGTACAAAGTCGGCAGAAGCAAAATACTTCACGAAGCTTGTACCACCGCTCACATTGACATTGGCATTATATGACATGGCGCTCTTCTTGAAGAGGGCATCCTGCCAATCCACGTTAGCATAACGCTCACGCTGCTCATCCGTAGTCTGGTTACGATAGTTCTCAATAAATGATTGAGGACGGATGTAAGACCAAGATTCAGGAGAAACACCCAACTCATGCTCCACTGCCCTGTTGCGGAACATCAAGGCATCGTATGAATCATACTTGTTAGGCAACTTAGAAGGAGCCTTCAATGTAGCGTTGAAGCCTACATCAATCTTAGCCTTGCCTTCCTTACCACGCTTGGTGGTAATCAAGATGACACCATTGGCACCCTTCACACCATAGACTGCTGTAGCGGAAGCATCCTTCAATACGGAGATACTCTCCACTGAAGAGATATCCACGCTGCTCATCGGACGCTCGATACCATCGACGAGGACGAGAGGGTCACTGTTGTTCCAAGAACTAGCACCACGAATGATGATCTGTGGCTCCTCCTCACCAGGCATACCATTGCCCTGAACAGTTACCACACCAGGAAGGTTACCAGTTAAGGCAGCACCAATGTCGCTGACACCGGCAGCACGTTCCAGCACCTCACCTGTGGTCTGTGCAATAGAACCTACGACAGAAGCCTTCTTCTGCTGACCATAACCAACGACTACAACTTCGCCGATGGCATTGTCGTCTTCCATTGAGAGTTTGAAATCTCTCTTCTTACCAATCTTTACTTCCTTGGTCTTCATACCTACGTATGTAAATACGAGGATAGAATTCTCTGAAGGAACACTGATACTGAAATTACCATCTAAGTCGGTGACCGCACCGACGCTGGCATTACCTTTCACTTTTACAGTGGCACCTATCAGAGGCTCACCTGTACCGTCAACAAGATTACCCTTGACCTGGATCTTCTGTGCCTGAGCATTCAGGCTGCAGAAAGCTCCCACCAAGCATAAGGCTGCTGTCCGTTTCATTGTTAACACTTGTTCAATCATGTTCTATTCATTTTTGATTTATGCTTTAAAAATTTAGGCGTGCACAAAAACTGTTTATTCACGGCGGCAAAGGTATAGATTTCTTTCGAAACATACTTTGCGTGGTGTAACAGAAAGTTTATCATTTTAGAAAAACCTTGCGAGAACGTATTTTTCCATTACTTAACAGTTGTTTTATTATATAAACACCTGCAGTTGGCTTTTCAACTTCTTTTCCTTCTATATTATAATATAAGGTGGAAACCACGTCTGTCTGGGTTTCTAATTGTTTAATTCCTGTTGTATTTTGTTTCAAATACCATTCCTTGTACCAGTTGAAGCAAGCATAGGAGCAGCACTCCTCAAAGAGACCATGTTTCTTGGCATTTTGCAAACCAGGCTGTACCTTTCCCGTCTTCAGATACTCATCAATGTCGTAATACTCTTGTGGATGAGTGATGGTCATGCCGATGTTGCCAAAGTAGTCGTGAACTGCCTTCCATGCCAAGCCCCATTTGGAGGTGGAGCCTGTAGCCCAAGTGCCGAGATTAGGAGCTGTCCACTGTCCCCACTCATTGTAGTGCCCTTCGCTTGCCTTGTCAGGATCCTCTGGGCTCCAGTCTATCTCTGTTACCATGATAGGCTTGCTTGTTACCATAGGCACCTGCGCCTGGAAGTTCTTGATAAAGGTATTGTGATCACAGTTCTTATCTGTCATGTTGCCATACCAGCCTGAGTAGACATGCACTGCGTAAGAGAAATTGTTCTCCGTATCGGTAATAGGATATTTTGAATAGCCCACATAGTTGCTCTGATAGCCAGAACCTGGCACCCAGATAATACCCTTGAAGCCAGTGGCACGAATCTCATCTACCACAGGCTGGAAGAAATCGCGCAATGCCTGATCAGAATTCGTGCCATTGGCGAGGTGTACTCTCACCGGCTCGTTGGCAAGTTCGATGGAGATGAGACCAGAGTTCTGCTGGATATATTCATCAGCAGCGAAAATGCTCCAAATCGACTTCAGATAGCGATTGTACTTATCACCTACGCTGATGTCCTGAGGGCATACGCCAGGTGGACGTACGATGACATAGAGTCCGTGAGCGATGGCATCCTTGATGAGAGGAATATAGAGCTTCTGGAGAAAAATCTTGTAGCGAGACAAGTCGAAAGCCGAGATATCTGCCTCGTTTTCAGCCTTCTTGTTTGGGTCGTTAGTCCAGCATGGATCCATGTGCAGGCGGAACACGGTGCAGTAGGCTCCCTGCTCCTTGTCTGTGATGGCCGCAAACTGCTTGGTGAAGTATTTCAAGCAAGGCTTGATATCTGAAACAGAATAATCAGCCTTCCACTGTTGCCATCTCCAACCGTTGAAGTAACGGTTCGGTGTATCCATCACACCATGAAGAACCACAGTTTTACCATTTGCATCCACCAGGTTCTTACCCTGCACACGAAGTGCCGGCAGATTATCGGCAGCCAGTCCCGCCATTGACAGCATAGCCATAGCGAGTGATATTAACATTTTCTTTCTGTTCATTGTTACAATTATTTTTAGATTTATCATTTATTGTCAGTCACCTTATTATATTATGAAGGATTGCCAGGTTCCAGTTTACAGAAAAGGATGCTGGTCTTTTAAAATAGAATGGCGCGTAATCACTACGCACCATTCCCGAAAACCAATTAATCATGATTCTATATAAAAACCATAATATCAAAATCTTTTAGAAATTCTAAACCTATTCTACAAACTATTATGTATAAACCTAACTAACCTAAATATTCAAAATATATACAACTTAAAAACCGATGCAAAGATACTCCTAATCTGTCATATATACTTTATAATAGGTAACCAATAGTTTTTCTCCCGTATCACATGTAACATTATCTTTACTTTACGTAACATTTTAACATCTTTTTAGCAGAAATTTATAAAAAACATACATTTCCGTGCACTATTCTCCCATAAATTTTGTATTTTTGCAAACGAATATAAAAAAGCCAAAAGACAATGAAACCAAGAATCATGATGATTTCCATGAAATCAAACCTCAGAACAATGAGATACATCGGTCTTTTACTGATGTTTATCTTCTGTCTCACTGCGCAGAACATGGTGGCGCAGCGAGGAAAACTTTTCAATTCAGACAACCAGCTTTCGAGCAACCTTGCCACTCAGGTGTTCCAGGATTCAAATGGTTTCATTTGGATTGCCACCCGTAACGGCTTGAATATCTATGATGGCTATAACTTTATGGTCATCAGAAAAGCCTACAACAACTGTAACGGGCTCAACAGCAACTATATCAACTGTATAACACAGGATAAAAAGGGGCGTATTGTGCTGGGAACAAACAAGTCGCTACTTATACTTAATGGTAAAAGGTTCTGCAACGTACCTATGCTCGATTCAAGAAATAAGCCTATAAACACTTACGTTAACCAGGTAAGCCGTTTGCACAATGGCGATATTGCTGTCGTTACCTCCGGTTACGGCATCATGACCAAGAAAATAGATGCAAACGCCTGTTACACCATGAAAGGAGAAGTGGAGAACCTGAAATACATACATAAGATTCTGGAAGACAAACAGGAAAGGCTCTGGATTATCCTGGAAAACGGAAAGCTGTTACGGAAAGAAAAGAACGGCAAGCTTGTTTCACGCATCATGGGAACAGAGCAACTTAACACACAAGATATCAGGCAAGACGACAAGGGCAACATTTATCTTGCTACCAAGAATGATGGTGTTTACCTTCTCAAGGCAGGTTCAACCGCCTTCACCAAGATAGCCGGCATAGGCAATCTTCCTATTGACAACATCTATATCAGCCGCGACCAGCGTTTGTTTATCGGTTGCGATGGTATGGGTATCTTCGTGTATAATCCTGTAACAGGATTCTTGCAAAATAATCCTCTGTTCTGCCATGAAGTAAATCTTGCCAAGAGCAAGATTACCAGCATTATAGAAGATTCTACGGGAAACATCTGGGTGAGTATGCTCCAGAAGGGCGTATTCATGCAGTCGCAGGCTCAATGCGATTTCAACTATATGGGCTACCGTTTGGACAGCCGCAACGTGATAGGCGAAAACAGCATCACAAGTCTGTGTGCCAACCAGGGCGATCAAGTCTGGGTGGGCACCGACAAGGATGGTCTTTACCTCTTTGACATAAAAACCGGTAGCATCAAGAGCCATTTATTAAGCAACACCACGGTACTGGCACTCTGCAAAGACAAGAAAGGCAGAACATGGGCAGGAACCTATACTGACGGCATCGGATTGATAGATGCGGGGGGATCTTTCCATCCATTCAGCCTAGGCATTGGCAACCAGGCGGGCATCTTCGATATCCAGGAAGACCCGCAGGGCAATGTATGGTTTGCTACCATGGGAAAAGGACTTTTCCGCCTTTCTCCAGATGGAAGCATCAAGCATTGGAAAACACAAGATGGTGCCGACAACAACCTGAAAAAGAACAGCATTCCTAATGATTACCTCATAAATCTTAGCATCTCAAAAGATGGTAAGCGGGTTTTCGTAGCCACTTCTGTGGGTCTGGCTTGCTATGACCAGCAAAAAAACAGCTGGACTTCCACTTTCGGTGGCGTCAACTGTCTGAGCAAGGGCAGTTTCTCTCATTGCGTTTATTCTGACAGCAAGAACCGCGTATGGTTTGGCACTGAAGACGGCGCAATCTGCTATGATCCGAAGAAGGGATATGCTCATCCGAAGATCTATAACACAGAACTTGGACTTTCTGACAACAGCGTAACCAGCATCATAGAAGATTACAAGGGTAGAATCTGGATAGGAACTACCTGTGGTTTAAACCAGATAGATACAGAAAAAGGTACCATCAACAAGTACTACTCAGACAATGGCTTGCAGAGCAATGAGTTCAGCGATGCAGCAGCCTGCACGCTCTGGGGAGGAAAGATGCTGGTGATGGGCGGAACCGGCGGTATCAACTGGTTTGATACGGACAAGGTTAAACAGCATCCTTGGCAGGCAAAAGTTACCATATCAGGATTTTTTTTGGGCAACAAGCCTATATACCCGGATATGGAATCGGGCATCTATACTATCACCGACAAAGGCGCCTACAACAGCGACAAGTTCTCCTTATCTCATGAAGACAACACCTTCACCATCCACCTGTCTACTCTTACATATAATAATGTAGAGCAGATCAGTTACGCCTACAGCATCAATGGTGAGGATTGGCGAACCATACAGTCTGGCATGAACGAGCTGTCATTCTCACACATGCCAGCAGGTACCTATAAGTTCCGTGTCAAGGCCATCTGCAACGGATACGAAACCCCTGTCAAGGAGTTCTCCATCATCGTTCACCCAGCCTGGTACGCCAGCATCTGGGCAAGAATTTGCTATCTGCTAGCCTTCCTGGGGCTCAGTCTGCTCTACATCAAGCACCGCAAACGCAAGATGGAAGACCAGCTCATATTGCAGCAGCATATCCATGCGGAAGAGATGGGCGAAGCAAAACTGAAGTTCTTCATGAACATCAGCCACGAAATCCGTACCCCATTGACCCTTATCCTCACTCCGCTGTTCACGCTGATTAAGGAAGACAAAGACGCTCACCGACAGGGCATCTACGATATGATGCGCAAGAACTCGGAACGAATCCTGCACCTGATTAACCAGATGATGGACCTGAGAAAGATTGACAAGGGACAGATGGTGATGCACATGAGCGAAACCGATATGGTTGCCTTTATTGGCGATGAATACAAACTCTTCTGCCAGCAGGCGATAGCCAAGAGCATCCACTTCACCTTTGAGCACGAAGACGAGACCCTCCCGGTATGGATAGACCGCGACAACTTTGACAAGGTATTGATGAATGTCCTGTCAAACGCCTTCAAGTTTACTCCTGCAGGCGGCAGAATCCGTATCACCCTCTCCCACTCGCCTCATCATGTCCGCATCGCCATCAAGGACAGCGGCAAGGGCATTCAGGAGGAAAAGCTCGAAACGATTTTCCAGCGCTTCTATCAGAGTACCACCACTTCTAATGACAGGAATGTAGGTACGGGAATCGGTCTCGACCTGACCCGCTCGCTCGTGGAACTGCACTACGGAACCATTACAGCCGCCAACAACAAGACACTTGATGAAGCCGACTGGAAGGAAGGTAGCCAGTTTCTCATCACGCTGCCTCTGGGCAACGAGCATCTGAAACCGGAAGAAATGATAGATGCACCGGAGCCACAGACTGCTGAAGACATCAAGGAACTGGAAGAAAACATGGAGGAAGGAAACGAAGAGAATGCTGCCGATACAGCCAATGACGCCGAAGAAGATTTCAAGAGCAAGGCAAAGAGCACCATCGCTGTGGTAGAAGACGATGAGGCAATACGTAATTTCCTGAAGACCCAACTACAGGAAACCTACAATATCCTTACCTTCTGCAACGGAAAGGAGGCGCTGCCGGAGATTATCAAGCAGAAGCCAAGCCTCGTTATCTCAGACATCATGATGCCAGAGATGGACGGCAATACACTCTGTACCAAGATCAAGAACAATGTGAACACCAACCACATTCCGGTGATTCTGCTTACAGCGATGAGCAGAGAGGAAGACCAGCTGACCGGTTTGCAGTCGGGTGCCGATGCCTATGTGGTGAAGCCGTTCAATATGGACATTCTGCGCCGCACCATCATCAACCTGCTCAACGTGCGCCGTACTTTGAGAAACAAGTTTATGGGCAACGAGAGACAGAGCGACAAGCAGATTGCGATAGAAAAAGCCCTTTCGCCAAAAGACCAGCTGATGGAACAGGTGATGAAGGTAATCAATGATAACATGGATAATGAGGACCTGAGTGTGGATATGATTGCCCGCGAAGTAGGACTGAGCCGTGTGCATCTGCACCGCCGAATGAAGGAACTGACCAACCAGACGCCACATGCCTTCATCCGCAATACCCGTCTGCAGTATGCCGAAAAGTTGCTGAGCCACTCTAACAAGACGATAACAGACATCATGTTTAGCTGCGGTTTCTCCAACCCAGCCAGCTTCAGCACCATGTTCAAGAACTTTTATGGCTCTTCGCCTCGCGATTATATGCAGGCACACCGGAAAATCTAGCCTTTTCACTGTAGAAAAGGCCAGATGTTTCCCATAATAAAGTATTTGTTACAAATAGAGAAGCTTATGATACGCCTCGCAAAGTGTTGGTAACATTCTGTGGGGGTATATTTAAAAGGAAAGCGGTAACTTTGCAGCAGAATTCTGAATACATGTTTCAGCCATGAGTTCAGATACTCATTCTGTAATTTTAAACCCAATAATAAAATGAAAAAAATTGCAATCTTATCGCTTTCCCTGACGCTTGCAGCCGCTGCACAGGCGCAGACAGCTGAGTTTGACTATTTCAAGTATGCGGGAAATGACGCTCGCTTCAATGTTGAAATTGACAAGACTCACCAGTATTACAACCCGGTACTGGCTGGTTTCTATCCAGACCCATCACTCTGTCGTGTAGGCGACACCTACTATCTGGTAAACTCTTCGTTTACCTTCTTCCCAGGTGTGCCTCTCTCAACCAGTAAAGACCTGGTCAACTGGCAGCCTGCCGGTCATGTTCTCGACCGCACATCACAGGTTCCATTGAAGGGCCAGCAGGTATCAGCCGGTATCTTCGCACCAGCCATCAGCTATAACAAGAAGAACAAGACCTTCTATATGATTACCACCAATGTGGGAGCCGGCAACTTCTTTGTGAAATCAAAAGATCCTTCCAAAGGCTGGAGCGAGCCTATCTATCTGAAGAAGATTGACGGCATCGACCCTAGCTTCTTCTTCGATGACAACGGAAAGGGATATATCGTACATAACGGTCCGGTAGTTGGCGGTGCCGACTATGAGGGTCAGCGTGCTATCCGCTGCTTCGAATTCGACGTGAAGGGCGACAGCATTAAGGGCGACTTCAAGGAGATTCTGCGTGGCGGAACCCATGTAGAGGCGCGTCCTATCTGGATTGAGGGTCCTCACCTCTTCAAGAAGGGCAAGTTCTATTATCTGATGTGCGCAGAAGGTGGTACAGGCGGATGGCACAGTGAGGTTATCCTGCGTGCCAAGAATCCGATGGGACCATGGGTAGAATGCCCTAACAACCCTATCCTTACCCAGCGTACCGGTCTCGACCCTAACCGCAAGGACCCTGTATCAAGTGCCGGTCATGCCGACATCGTAGAAGATGGCAAGGGTAACTGGTGGGCTGTATTCCTGGCTTGCCGCCCTTATGAAGAGGATATGTACAACACAGGTCGCGATACTTATCTCCTGCCTGTAACCTGGAAGAATGGATGGCCAGAGATTCTTGCCAAGAATACTCCTATCTCTACCGTTGGAGAGAAGGCTGGTTTGAAGCCTGCCGCAAAGAATGAGTTCTCAGGCAACTTCTCTTATGTGGATAACTTCGATGTAGATAACAATAAGGTGGGTCTGAAAGAGTTGAATCCACGCTGGATGTTCCTCCGTGACTTCGTTGACTGTTACAAGGTAGAAAACGGCAAATTGAAGTTCAATCTCCTGCCAGGCAACATCTACAAGCGTGAGCCGATGTCTGCCATCTGGGCACGTCAGCAGCACGGCACCTTCACAGCTGAGACAGAAATCAACTTTACTCCTCGCAACGACAAGGATATCGCAGGCTTGGCACTTCTCCAGAAGGAAGACCACAACTTCGTATTGGGTAAGACCATGAAGAATGGCAAGCTGATGATTACCCTGACCCGTGCCGAGAAGAACAACGTAACTATCGCCTCTGCTCCTATCAAGGGAGGTAAGCTGAAACTGAAGGTAGAAGGTCATGACAGATATTATGATTTCTATTATGCTGAAGAAGGCGGCAACTGGCAGCTTCTTGCCAAGGGTGTAGATGCCTCTAACCTGAGCACCCAGAAGAGCGGTGGCTTCCTCGGTGCCTGCATCGGTCTCTATGCTTCTTCCAACAAGGAATAAAGGAATAAAAGATATAATTATAAGGTATAAAAAAGACTCCCCGAGATTTCGGGGAGTCTTTTTTATGTTTTGCCTTTATATAAGATTTATTTACTGAAGTTTCGCAAGTTTTGCCCCATACGCCCTGAAAGGGCAGAAGCTCCTAGCCCAGGGAGGGCACTGAAAAA
>ERZ857745.1336-NODE-1336-length-31089-cov-19.327415_pt1 | contig 31089 bp, 27 predicted proteins | sample MGYA00519699_ERZ857745 | MGnify/ENA primary metagenome ERZ857745 (study PRJEB31778, sample SAMEA3449357) | human gut metagenome | biome: human gut; feature: human-associated habitat; material: faeces | place: United Kingdom | collected 2010/2012 ...
CGTTCCTCATAATCAACAAATTGTGACAATTCGACAGTTTTTCACATACCGCATTCCCCTGTTCCGAAACCAAAATCTTAATATACAAAAGAAAAACAGAATTCATTACGAATTCTGTTCTTTCCTATAATTCAATTGTAAGGTATTTTAATCCACCATATTTAACTTGATAACGATAAATATTATACATAAGTTCTAACCACTCTGTATCTGTAATCTGCTTTTTGCCAATACAATCAATCATCATGTTTTCAGACTTTTTTAAACACTCCATATTCTGAACCCACTTTTTATAATTCTTACTATTCGGCTCCAGTGCCATGTCTATGAGATCATCATACTTCTCATTTACAGCCTTATATATAACTCGAATATTCTCAATTGTAGGCTTTTCGATAGTATCAATGTAATCAAAAAATCTCATATATATTACCACTCCTTTGCATCGAACTACCCACATTATAAACCGCAAATATATACCTTGTATAGAAAAAAGTGTCAATTAAGACACTTTTTTGAATATGTTTATGATCTGCTTTTCCAATACATTCACATCAATTGGCTTAGAAATATGCCCATTCATACCTGCTTCCATTGCCATTTTCTTATCTTCCTCAAACGCATTGGCCGTCATAGCTAGAATTGGAATACTTGCCTTTTTTACATTCTCAAATTGACGAATTCTTCTAGTCGCCTCATACCCATTCATATTTGGCATTTGAATATCCATCAAAATCAAATCATACAAATCTGCATCCACTTCAGACAACCGATTTATACAAGCTAAACCATCCTCAACACGATCCAACATTAGACCACTCTGTTCAAGTATGGCCATCGCAATCTCGGCATTTAAATCATTATCTTCCACAAGTAAAACACGCTTGCCTTCTAAGATGGATTTTTCATCCAGAACATCCAATTCTTGATTCAATTCTATAGAATTCTCATCCGCTATTCTATGCTCAAAAGTAAGAGTGAAACAAGTACCCTCACCCAGTTTACTCTTGACACAAATCTCTCCATCCATCATATCCACAAGATTCTTGACAATCGCCATACCTAGACCTGTACCCGAAACTTTTCCAATCGTTGTATTGTATTCTCTAGAAAAAGAATCAAATAAAGTTGGAAGATAGTCTTCACTCATACCAATACCCGTATCTTTAACTTGCGTTTGAATTCTAACATAACCCGATCTTGTACAATCAAGTTCCTTCACATCAATCGCAATATGACCACCATCAGGCGTATACTTAAACGCATTTCCCACTAGATTCATTAAGATTTCAAGAATCTTAAAACCATCCCACAACACATGTGTATGATCAACATCCACACTCGTTGTAAATACGATATTCTTTTCTTGTGCACTCGACTCGAATACGTTCTCGATTTCTTCTACTACAAGCCCGATTTGCTCGGCTCCTTCTTCGACAACCATCTTACCACTCTCAATACGCGCCATATCCAGCACATTATTAATGATTGAAAGTAATAGCTTACCACTCTGCTCAATCTTATTTTGATAATCTACTAGGATTGGATCTGTCAAGTACTGCTTCATCAACTCATTGTAGCCAAGAATCACATTCATAGGCGTACGAATATCATGCGACATATTGTTTAAGAAATCCGTTTTCGCCTTATTCGCCTCTTCCGCCACAATATATGCCTCTTTTAATTTCGCCTCCTGCATACGTTCCTTCTTGATCAAATCATCAATGTTTCTTGTACCAATCACCGCAACACGACTACGATCCTTTTTATAAACATACGCAATACGTGTCTGATGATAAAGAATACGATCACCCATTTTAAATTCATAGGTCATTGAAAAATCATCTTGATTTGAACATAACGCATCTAACGAAAGCTGATCTAAGAAATTTTCACGACTTTCATCCGTCACAATCTCATCGGCATAAGCCGGCAATAATGCACACCACTGATTTTCATATTTACGACAAAAATCCGCAATACGCTTACCATTCTCACCCACTTCACGATATGAAAAGATTTGACCACTATCCAACTCCAACAATAATACGGAAAAATATTCTTTACCAAGACCCTCAATAATCTCTCTTTGAAGTTCTAATACTTTTTCCCTCTTTACAATTTCATCAATCGGACGAAAACCCATTATAATCTTAAAATGATTCAAATCCTCATATAGAAATACTGCCCTTGCCCCTAAATTCGAAATTCCATTCTCATCCGGAACAATTTGAAAATGCCATTCTAAAGAACCCTGTTCCTTTAATGTACGCATTAAAGACCCATTTGATAAAATATCCATATAATTTGGACAAGAATCCTTCATCAATACATTATCATAGAAATAATTTAAACTTTCACTATAACTATGCCAATTCGTTTCAGCACAACTCGCATCCTGCTTAATAACCTCAACCGTATCTTGTTTCAAGTCACAAAGCACTAAAGAAGTATAATCCATAGTCAAAGCCGATAAGATATTATTCTGTTCCTTTTCTCGAATAAACTCTGTCACATCCGAAATATGTCCATGCAGTATAGAATTCCCCTCTTTCTCTATACTCTCACTTACATAGTGATATCCATCTTTTCCTAACAAACGAAAAACAGAATTGAATAAATCCATCTCTCTATCCTCTGGATGCACCATATTCATTAATTTATTATCAAATCGAGTTTCAATCTCTTCTTTTGACCAACCAAAAATCTCTTGAAATTTTAAACTCACATATAAAAAGGGATATCCATCCTCCAATGAACACCGATGATATCCACCGATACGCCCACACACTTCTTGAATTGTCAAATCATTATCTATTATCTTCATAGCCATTCCCCTAATAGTACTAACTCTATCAAACTCTCAATCCTATTTCAATCCACTAAAAACTATGGTTATATTCCTATTAAATAAAAGTAAACTCATTTGACTATATAGTAACATAAATTACGTTTAAGTTAGATGTATGCGTTTACACTCAATTAAAAAGTACAAATTGTACTAAAAAGTGCAAATAAAAAAGGTACATAAAGTACCTTAATTGCTTCTACGCTTTTTACGACTATGAATATTCTTAGACACACTACGAATATTTAATAGTGGAGCCAAGAAAATGATAATTGGATAGATTTCCAAACGACCAATCAACATCGCAAAAGATAAGACAATCTTCGAAAAATCCGAGAACATGGAAAAGTTTCCCATTGGACCACAAAGACCAAATCCTGGACCTACATTGCCAATACAAGTCATTACCGATGTAACCGTTGTCTCAAAATCAAAATTATTGAATGAAACCAAAAACAACAAGACACCGACAATAATAATGAAACTACAAAAATAAGCCATAATCTGATTGACTACTTCTGTATCCACTACTTTACCATCCATTGTGATGGCTTCTACTTTTTGTGGATGCAGTAACTTTTGAATATCCAATTTGATTTTCTTTACAATAATCAAAAGACGACTGACCTTCACACCACCACCAGTCGAACCAGCACTCGCCCCACAGACTGTTAATAAGAAGAGGATCATCTTACTAAATTGTGGCCAGACACTATAATCACAACTCGAATATCCCGTTGTCGTTATAATTGAACCCACTTGAAAACTAGCCAAACGAATGGATTTGAATACATCAAAATTATACATGGATAAAATATTCAATGTGATACAAGTAATTGAGAATAAAATAATACCTAAATATGTACGCAACTCTTCATTTTTAAAGACCTGTTTGAAATCTTTGATTAATAAAAAGTAATACATATTAAAGTTCACACCAAATAAAATCATAAAAATCGTAATGATCACTTCATAATACGCATTGTTGTAGGCACCAATACTCGTGTTTTTAATCGCAAAACCACCGGTACCCGCTGTACCAAACGTATTACATAACGCATCAAACAATGGCATCTTGCCAATCAATAGTAAAATGACCTGAATGATAGTCAATCCCATATACATGGTATATAAAATCATAGCGGACTGACGCATACGAGGTACTAATTTACCAATGGTAGGACCAGGCGCTTCCGCACGCATGATATGCATATCACGATCATTTGACTTTGGAAGTAAGGCCAAAATGAAAACCAAGATACCCATACCACCAATCCAGTGTGTAAAGCTACGCCAGAAGAGTGTGGCATGCTTCAAATTCTCAACTTCCGTTAAAATACTGGAACCTGTCGTTGTAAATCCAGATACAGCCTCAAAGAAACAATCCACAAAAGAAGGAATTTCACCCGACAAATAGAATGGTAATCCACCAAAGAAAGAAACAACAATCCAGGCAAGACCTACCGCAAGCATTCCGTCTTTGGCAAAATAAGAATTCGTTCTCGCCTTTTTACGCATTAAACCATAGCCTAAAACCAAACAAATCCCAATCACAATCAAGTAAGAATCATATAATCCTTCTTGATAAATCAAATCCACAATGACCGGCAACACCATTAAACAGGCTTGTGCAATAAGCACCATACCCAATACGTTACCAATCATAGTCCAGTTGAGTTTATGTATATTATGCTTAAGATAGTAAATCATTGATATCCCTCAACCCTGCAACCTTACTAATAATAATAACCGTATCCGATAGTTGAATACGCATATCACCCGTTGCCACCTTAGAAACACCTTTATGTGTTACATACGCAATGATAATACCCTTACGAATATTTAAATCCTTAATTGGCACATCAATAAAACGACAATTGTCACGCACTCTAAATTCTAAAGCCTCTACCTTGTCATCCACGAGCTTGATCAAAGATTCAACGTTTGATCCAACCGTATTCTGCATAGCACGAACATACTGCACGATTTGGTTTGCGGTAATAAACTTAGGCGTAATTGAATTTTCAAGACCCAACTTTTCCAACAAGAAACCTAAAGAAACACGATTTACCTTAGGAAGCACATGCGTAACACCATGACTTTGGGCAAACATCGAAATAATGACATTCTCCTCATCATTATCTGTAAGAGCGATAAAGGCATCCATTTCCTCTAATGATTCACTCAATAATAATTCGTGATCCGTTCCATCTCCATGAATCACTGTTGCCTGTGGGAATTTTTCAACCAAGTTGATACACTTCTCTTTATTCAACTCAATAATTTTAACGGCCATACCCAATTCAAGTAACATGCTCGTCAAATAATATGTGATACGACCACCACCAACAATCATAACCTCATTGACTGTACGATCACTTAAAATACCAATCTTAATAAAGAAACGCTCTAATTGCGTTGTTGAACCCGTTAATGTAAGACGATCATTTTCATAAATCACCGTATTTCCATTTGGAATGATGACTTCACCATCACGCAAAATCGTCACAAACAAGACTTCTGTCTTAAAACGACGATTGATATCAACCACACGCATATTTATAAGTGGGGAATTTTCTGTTACCTTAACTTCAGCAAGTTCAATTCTTCCCTTCGCAAAAGACGATACTTTAATGGAATTTGAGAAACGAATTGCGCGCAAAATTTCACGAGCCGCCGCCTGCTCTGGATTGATACTCATACTCAATCCCAATTCATCTTTAATCAAACGAACTGTGTTATTGTATTCTGGATTACGAATACGAGCAATGGTATGTCTAGCACCCAATTTTTTTGCCAATAAACAACAAATAATATTCACTTCATCCGTTGATGTAGCCGCAATCAACAAATCACTCGAAGGTACACGTGCTTCCAACAATGTGTCTAAACTAGCCCCATTTCCTTGCACACCAACAATATCTAGTTGATTCATTGTACTTGATAATACATTCGCTTTATTTTCAACCACTGTAATATCATGACCCTCTTGATTCAATTGTTTCGCAATCGCAAAGCCAACTTTCCCATCGCCAACTACAATAATTTTCATATTTCCTCCAAAAAAAATAAATTCCGATACGGAATCTATCTCAAGTATAATACAAATCAATATTAAAAACTAGTGATACAGAAAATATGTTCAATCTCCTTGCATTTTCAATTCATAGTGATATACTAGGCTATGCTGGATAATCAAATTACCCTTTTACCGCTTATCCAGCGTTTCCTATTTCTTGAGCTGATTTACCCGATCAGCTCTTTTTTTCGTTTTACAATCGAGTATAATGCCCTTAGAAAGGTGCATGATTATATTTTTAAATTGCACTACCTTACCCGCGTCTTTCTATAGACGCTTTTTTTTAAAGGAGGATTATCATGAATCCACAAATACTTGAAGCTTTATGTACAGATTTTACGGCCATATACCAATGCGACCTCATCCAAGATACAATCGATATCGTACGCTTCGACAAAGGAACTCATACCGATATGGCCATACAAACCATGGATCCCTATACACTTCACTCCTTTCATAAAATGATTCAATATTTTGAAAACCTTTATATTCAAGATTCTGCTCAAGAAAGCTTATGGAAAGAATTTGAACCCCAGGCATTAATGGAAAAACTAAAAGACAACCCCATCTATTGCTACCATTGTCGTTTAAAACCAAATCAAAACGGTAATGAGTACCATTCTTTTCGAGCCATTAAAACCAACGCATCCACATCCAGCTTTGAAGTTGTGATTGGCGTTAAAGTCATGGATGATCTCATGGAAAAACAATATAAGAATGAAAAGCGCCTTCAACAACTCCTTGAAGAAAAGAAACATCAAAAAGAAGAATTAGAAATTGCGTATAAACAAGCTTCTGAAGAAGACTCCATCTTGTTGGCATTATGCAATGACTATAGTGTTGTCTATGTATGTGATTTAGAAAAAGACGATTTAAAAGTCATCAAAGATACCAATCCACATATTGCGGCGGGTTCTGAATTTAAATATTCTACGACCCTAGACATATATAGTAAGACACAATCGATTTATAAAGGCAATGAATCCTATGTTGAAAAGTTAGAGCGAACCAATCTAATACAAGCCATGAAAGATAGGGATGAACTTTCTTTACAATTTTGTATCAATAAAGACCAAGCCAATCCATCCTATATGGAAACGCGTGTTGTGAAAATCAAATCCGATACCGGCTTTAAAATCATTCTAGGCTCACGTCATATTGATGATATTGTCAAAGAACGTGAAGAACAAAACAAGCAATTGAATGAAGCCCTAAAAAAAGAGCGCACATATAACGAAATCATTCATGCGATTGGTTCAATTTATAAAAGTATCGCCACCATTGATCTAAAGAAACAAACCTATACCGTACTATCCTATAAGAGTTCCGACAAGAAAATTACGGAAACCGATTTTAAAGGAAGTATGGAACAATTAAAACAATACTTTTTAGCTAAAAACAGCACATCCCCTTTTTTGTCGATGAAGTCTTAGAATTTATTGATCTAGACACAATCCCTGAGCGTATGAAAGGCAAAAACATTCTTACCCTAGAAACAAAAGGCCAAGATGGAAAATGGCATGCCTGCTCCATCATCCCACAAACCTATGACAAGAATCATCATTTGACAAATGTATTGATGACTCTATCTGACATTGATGATTTTAAGAAAAGAGAGCTCGAAGCCAAAGAAAAACTAAAAGAAGCCGCCATTGAAGCTAAGCGTGCAAATCTTGCCAAGACAAACTTCTTACGAAGAATGTCTCACGACATACGTACACCATTAAATGGCATCGTAGGTATGATCAACCTATCTGAAAGATATTCAAATGACACAGATAAGCTCTATGATTGTAAAGAAAAAGTATTGACCTCACTTGACTACTTGTTGTCATTGATCAATGATATTCTAGATATGAATAAAGTAGAATCCGGTACACTTGTTTTAGAAAACAAACCATTCAACCTAATTGACATTCTTAATAAAATCATTGCGATTGTTGAAACAAACTGCGAACAGCACGACATACAATTCTTTGGCGGTAAAGATATGAGCAAAATTATCCATCGTAATTTTGTAGGTAGCGGCGAATATTTAAACCGCCTATTGATGAACATTGCGAGTAATGCGATTAAATACAACCGTGAAGGTGGCTCTGTTACATTATATTGCACCGAATTATCGAGTGATGATACACATGCCCTATATGAATTTGTATGTAAAGATACAGGACTTGGTATGAGTGAAGATTTCCAGAAACATGCCTTTGAACCATTTACCTGTGAAGGTAAACCAACCACAACCGGATATAATGGTACAGGATTAGGTCTATCCATTGTCAAAGACATTGTAGAAATGATGCATGGTACGATTCAAATGGAAAGTAAAGAAAATGTGGGTACAACCTTTAGGATAATTCTTCCTTTACAGATAGATCCAAACCCACAAATCATAAAACCCATTCAAACTAAGTCATTAAACCTAAAAAATAAGAAAGCACTGCTTGTTGAAGACAATGATATCAACCTAGAAATCGCAACCATTCTTTTACAAGATCTAGGGCTTGATGTATCGACTGCTCGAAACGGACAAGAAGCCATTGATCAATTCAAAGAATCTAAGCTTTACACTTTTGATTATATTTTTATGGATATTATGATGCCAATTAAAAATGGATTAGAAGCTACAAAAGAAATACGTGCCTTACCAAGAAGCGATGCGAAAAACGTACATATTCTTGCGATGAGTGCCAATGCATTTGAAAGTGATATTCAAGAATGCATAAAAGCAGGTATGGATGGACATATCGCAAAACCAATCACTATGGAACTATTAAAAGAAAAATTAGCGAAATGAAAAGGGTGAGATCACCCTTTTAGTCTGCATATGGCTTTAAATAATCTGCATTCAAAATTAAAATCTTATTATCGACTATACGAATTACATTCTCTTCTCTTAATCCACGCAAAATACGGTTGACACTATTTCTTGTAGAAATACCACAGAATCCTGCAATATCATCATTTGTGACCTGCATATCAATCAATATACCTTCCTCGTTTTCTTTTCCAAACAAAGAAATCAAATTATAAAGAAAGGCATAGATAGCGCCACTCTTTCCATTCATTGTCATACATTTTTGGCGGTATAGAGCTCTTTGTAGATTCTCACGATAGTATGCCTCAACATACTCTTTTAATTTTTCATCTCGCTTTACAGCCCTTGAGAAATCTTCTCGACTTACCAAACAAAAAGATGCCTCTTCACTTTCAACACGAATTCTTATACGATACGCAACATCTTCACGAAGTGTGTCACACATTAACGAAAGAAGATTGGGTCCTTTGGCGTAAGTTATATTATATTCACGTCCATCCTCTAAAATGGAACTCACCTTTACGACACCTTCCTTTAAGAAAATCATCTTTTCTAAACCGCACATTATAATATCATGGTTCTTTTTTGAAACAATTGGGACTTCCATCTTTTCCAGATATTGAAGCACATAGTCACAATTCATCTTCGTCACCTCTATCATTATTTCCATTGTATCATACTTCAGTAGAATCTTGTTAGCAATTGATATTTATTATATTACGTGTTCCTTATATATACAATTTTGGACAATTGTTTTTGTATAATACACAACAAGATGATATACTTATTTTTGCTGGATAGCGTGTCCATAAAGTAATTTGCATATCCAGTTTCCTATGAATAGAGCTGAATTATTTGCCACATCATCTAGTTCAGCTCTTTTTTCATTTCAAAATCCATGATATAGTAAACAAAACTGGTTGTAACCAACTCATGATAGTCTTTCTTATAATGACCAGTTTTAAGAGTCGACATCCCACATTTTAAGTCGGCTCTTTTTATTTTGCATGAAAAAAGGCGGATTATGCATCCACCTTAACATCTACAAATTGTTTTAAATACTCGACATCCAAGACCATAATTTTATTATACAATGTGCGAATAACATGTTCTTCTCTTAAGCCACGCAAAATACGGTTCACACTATGTCTTGTAGAAATTCCACAGAAACCTGCAATATCATCATTTGTGATCTTTAAATCGATCAAAATTCCATCACGCGCTTCTTTTCCAAACATTGTAACCAAATAGTATATAAATGCACATACAGCACCATTCTTGCCATTCATCGTCATTAATTCTTGTCTTGAAATTGTTTCCGATAATTTCTTACGATAATACGTATTCACGTATTCCACCAATTCAGAATGTTCATTTAATAATTGATTGAATAATTCTTTAGAAACACAATAAAAACTAGCTTCATCACTCTCAACACGAATCATCAATGAAGAGAATTTACAATCAACAACTGCATCTTTAAACATAGATAAAATATCAAAGCCTTTTAAATACGCAATATTAAATTCACGTCCATCACGCATTAAAACGCTGACCTTCACAACACCTTCTTTTAAAATATATACATTCTCATCATCCATCTTTAAAAATGTATGTCTTCTTTTACGAATAACAGGCACTTCGTGCTCTGTAAAAAAGTCTAAAAATAATTCACGCCCCATAATTTAAATCACCCTTTGTCAATATGATTTATTATAACACACTCCCAATTTGGATACGTTAACAAATCGCACAGTAAGAAAAAGAGAATAGACCTAAGCCTATTCTTCTACAAGTTCAAATCGATATTCCTGCTTTACATCCGGGTATTTGTCATGATCGACTTTGGACACAAACATGTCATATGGACGAACAAAATACTTATAGTCTCCATATAATGCCTGATATACCACCATCATTTCTTGTGTTTCCGTATGCATCGCAACACACAACACTTTGTAGTTGTTCCCTTTGAAATGTCGATATATTCTATTTTCTAATACTTTCATAAATTCTTTCCTGCAACTTTGTTTGGCGGATACACTTTAATTTTAAGCGTACCTGCGTTTCAAATAAGCTACTCGAAATGCCGTATATAAAAGACGCTTTTCTAACATATTTTTCGCATTCACATCCACTATACAGAATACCGTTTGATATTCATTACCAATTAAAAGAATGCAATAACGCTATGGAAGTGTCTTTAAGTATGAATCATCCTTATTTTTGTCAATGGCACCCTTTGGAGCTTCTGTTTAATCCGTGATGGATGCATACATGATCAAATATCCAGCTTTTTAAGAATTTCATCCATATTCCGTTTGCGATATACAATACGTAGGACGTAAATTATTTCTTCTCCCATATCTGGAAGATAGTACATGATATAATTTCCGACCATTTTTTTTCGCACACTTTCTAATTGTAAAAACTCATTATGTACAAGTGAACCACTTTCAGGAAAAGCTCTTGCCTCTTCAATATTATCCTGCAGCTTATCTACGAAATCAGATGCAGCCTGTGGATTTGCGAGGAAAACTGCGATATATGAGACAATCCCATCTAAATCAGATTCTGCTCTTTTGGTTAGCCGATATCCAAATTTAGATACCATACTTGCTCCTTATATTAGAAATTGCAGTGTCTCCGTCTACTGTGTTTCCAGATTTTACATCTTTCAAACCTTCTAAGATCGTTTTTGCTTCATACATCTTTCTCATAGTTTTTTCATAATAATCGATATCCATAACAACCAATCTGCCATATCCATTCTTGGTTACGAATACAGGACCATTCTCTTCTGCACAGCGGCGCTCTACTTCAACTGTATTTTTCAAATCCCGCATTGGAATAATCTGCATAGAATCAGCTCCTTTCTTGTGACTATATTATACCCTATATTTAGCCACATTCAAAGCGGCTATAAACTTTTCTTTAACCTCTCATCACTAGAAACCTTTAGACTTCTCTAGCTTAAAAGTAAAAGAAGTATGTCTAAATTTGAAATCATACTTCTTTTTTGTCCATGAAACAACAAAATCACTAAATAGTCAGATATTCTTTATTCATCGTTTCAAATGAGTTTCGTACACTACTTATCAAGAGTTCTTTAATAGAACCTTTCTATATCCAAAATTAATGCCATATTTCTTTTTGCTGAACATGAGTGCTCAAAAGTGAAATTAAGCTCTCATAATCTTCTGGAGTTAAATTGCTTTTTTTCACCAAAGAATATTTTTGAGTATTGGTTTGTAAATAAATATAATTTTTAAATATTCCCCAACCTTGAAATGCGTCCCAATTATATTTGCTTGTAACATACTCAGTTTCAGATGTTTTTGTAACTCCATCTGAATCAAAGATATACTCAATTGTTCCATTTTTTAAATTATCTAAGACTTTATTTGCAATCCTTTTACAAATTACATCCTGTTCATAATATATACCTACTGTTGCACCCCATATAAAAATTATGGCGAAAACTAGTGAAATTAATGCATTTCCTGTCAAATGATCTAAAAAGGATGTTAGCGTATCAATCCCCATAATAATTGCTCCAATAATGCAAACTATTTGGCAAAATTTTCTGTTCCTTTGAATTTTTGGATGAGCCAAACTGATTTCTCTTATCACTTTAAATTCATCTGGACCCAATTCCAATTTAGTTTTGATCATTATAACCATCTCTCTTTCCATCAAACTAATTATAGTATAAATCAAAAGCAGAAAAACATAGAACCAAATATAAAATATTGTTACAAATTTAGTCGCAAATATTTAATCAGCGTCAACATGTGGGTAGAGAAACACATTCGTGGAATGACTTCCTGTACATACTGCAGCGGTCTAAGAATGCGTGAAACCCTTGTTCTGTTGTAAGCAAAAAAAAGAGTATGAATTCTTCTTGAACTCATACTTTTTTTGTGGGTTTTGTTCATTTTAACAATTTTTGCCTGTATTTTAAACTTAAGTTATCATGGGGGTTTTGTTCATTTTTTCCAAAATTCCCCATTTTTTAGATTTGAGTTTACATGGGGGTTTTGTTCAAATTTTGTACAAAACCGCCTAAAATTTTTTTCACACTTTTTTTTGGTTTCATCGGAATTCGACAAAGCACTCATGTATTCTTTCCTGCAACGTTGTTTGACGAATACGCTTTAATTTTAAGCGTACCTGCGTTTCAAATAAGCTCCTATTGCCAATAATAAAAAGCTGTTTTTTAGCACGCGAGATTGCCGTATATAAAAGACGCTTTTCTAACATGTTTTTCGCATTCACATCCACAATACAGAATACCGTCTGATATTCATTACCTTGAGATTTATGAACACTGATACACCATGCGTGTTTTAAGTAATATAGAAAGTCCGTTGAAAAATCAACAATCGCATTTGTGAAATCCACTGAAATCACATTCTGTTTTGAATCAATTTCAACAATCGTACCAATATCCCCATTGTAAACATCTTCATCCGGCAAATTCTTCAACAACATGACCTTATCATTTTCACGAAAGATTGTTGTTCCTACCTTCATCTGATTCTTTTGCGGACTTTTTGGATTGAACAACACCTGCATCTGACGATTGATCTCATCAATGCCCGCAGCACCCTTATACATTGGTGCCAAGATCTGCATGGAATCTAGATCCATATCTTTGACATAATCGATTAGGGCATCCATGATTTTTGGCGTTGTTCTTTCAATAAACTCAACACCATCCTCATAATGACACGTAGTTTCTTCACGAATTTCTTTTGCCAAAGTCACGATTCCAGAACCACTTGACTGTCTAAAAATCTTCTTTAAATGGACCGTATCAATCACATCCGATTTAATTAGATCTTCTAACACCTTTCCAGGACCCACACTCTCTAACTGATCTTCATCACCAATTAAAAGAATGCGACAACGCTGAGGAAGCGCCTTTAATAATTGGGCAAATAAGTGGGTATCCACCATACTAAACTCATCCACAATAATGAAGTCGATTTCTAATGGATCCTCCTCATTTTTGCCAAAGGAATTATCTTCTAAGTTCCACTGCAGCAAGGAATGAATGGTTCTTGAATCGCAATTTGAAAGTTGTGCAAGTCGCTTGGAAGCTCTTCCTGTTGGAGCACAAAGCTGAATCTTACTATCTGGATATACATCCTTACAAATTTCCAAGATTCCTTTTACAGTTGTTGTCTTACCAGTACCTGGACCACCCGTTAAAATCATGAACGAACGATCGAAGAACAATTGAATCGCATCCTTTTGTTCCTGATCATATGTAATGGCTAAACTAAACTCCACTTGTTTGATTTTTGATTCAACATCCACACTTTCCACTTTAAATAAATGATTCTTCAACTCTTTGGCAATCGTGACCTCATCTTCATGTAAAGTAAAAGGATAGATTCGAGTATTTTCAACATACAAATATTGAAGTGAAACCAAACGATCAATACTTTCCTGAATCAAGGATTCATTTACACCACGTACATTTTGAAAGATTGTCGCAAATGTAATATATGTATTTCCAGTTGCCATAGATAGTTGTCTAGCCAACTCATAGATATAGGCATCCAATCTTCTTGGATCCTCATTGGATAAGCCTATGGCACTTGCCATCTTACAAGCAGTTTTATATCCAAAACCATACACTTCATAATAAGGTTTGAAACAATCCTCTTCAATCACATCCAACACATTATCATATGTGTCCAATAACATCTGAATCTGTCTTGGACTCAAGCCATACTTTAATAGCTTTGCGTATGTCTCATTAAATCCTGTAAATTCTTGAATGCCCTTTTGAATAATCAATATCTTTTTTGCGGTCAAATTGGGCACTTCATGTAAAAGTTCTGGATTATTATGAATCTTCTCTAAACAATTCTCGCCAAGAGTATCATAAATACTTTCGGCTGTTTTTTTACCAATCGTAGGAAAATTCTCACCACAAAGAAAATGAATGATCGCATCCGAATTGTCTGGCAATTTCTTTTTGGCCATATCCACACGAAACTGCTCCCCATACTTAGGGTGTTTTACATATTCCCCCTGCAAAACATATTCTTGATCTTCGATTGGATCTTCAATTCTTCCAGCCGCTGTAAAATTATGATACGTCTTTAATTCTGAAAAACCAGCAACGACATAATGATTGGCTTTATTTTCAAATATGATATATTCAAGCCTAGCCTCGATGTCCATTGGCTGTCTCCATAATCAATTGATTTAAATTCTTACCATCCTTGAAGACTTCTTCAATGACACCCCCACCAATGCACTTGTCGCCATCATAGAATACAGCTTCCTGTCCCTCAGTAACAGATGCGATGGTTTGTGGATATTTGACTAACACACTTGTATCATCCAATCTTTCGATTTCAATATCCTGATCCTTTTGACGATATCTAAATTTACAAGTACACTTTGTTGGAATCTCATCCAAACTTGGCAAGATCCAGTTAATGCCTTTTACGATACAAGAATCCGAATACAATAAGTCTCTTTGGTCTGTACGACATACATAAAGAATGTTCTTCACAACATCTTTTCCAACCACAAACCAAGGACCCTTTTCATGATCTATATTTAAACCTTTTCTTTGTCCAATCGTGTAATATAAAACGCCCACATGACGTGCAATGACTTTACCTGTATTCACATCTACAATGTCACCATCTTTACTAGGAAGATAGTTCGATAAGAATTGTCTGAAGTTTCTTTCTCCAATGAAACAAATACCCGTACTATCTTTCTTTGTCGCAACCGATTCTAAGTTTAATTCAGAAGCAATCTGACGAATTTCTGGTTTTTCTAAATTCGCCAAAGGGAAAATCGTTTTAGCCACCTTACTCTTTTCAACCTGACACAAGAAATATGTCTGGTCTTTATTCTGATCTTTGGCACGTGTTAAATATGTAAAGCCATTCTCTTCCTCTTTGTTTGAAGCATAATGCCCTGTAGCTACCTTGTCAAAACCTTGTTTCATGGCATATTCAAAAAATGAATCAAACTTAATATATTTATTACATAAAATATCTGGATTTGGCGTACGCCCCTTTTCATATTCACTTAAAAACGTTTTAAATACGTTATCCCAATATTCTTCAATAAAATCAACACGCTGTAAAGGCAAATCCAAATGATTGGCAACTGCTAGCGCATCTAAATAATCCTGTTCCTGAGGACAAGTATCATCTTTGATTGTAGGATTTCCTGCAATATCATTATTCGCAAAACTATCCCAGTTACGCATAAAACAACAAGTCACATCATATCCTTGTTTCTTTAATAAATAAGCTGCAACAGCAGAATCTACACCACCACTTAATCCAACTAATACTTTCATATGTAATCCTCCAACTATCAAAAATTATATCATAAAAAAGGACCAAGCCCGAAAAACTTGATCCAACAATTCAAAATGGTGCCCAGGGCCGGACTCGAACCGGCACGGTATCGCTACCGGTGGATTTTGAGTCCACTGCGTCTACCAATTTCACCACCCGGGCAAAAGAAATATTAAATTTTAAATGGTGCCCAGGGCCGGACTCGAACCGGCACGGTATCGCTACCGGTGGATTTTGAGTCCACTGCGTCTACCAATTTCACCACCCGGGCATTGCTTGACTATTATACCAAAAGATAGAATCTCATGCAAGAGATTTTTTAAAAAAGCCACTAAAAGCGGCTATCTCAATAAGTCCATAATTTCACTTTCACTCTTAGACAACAACTTAGAAATAAATTCTAAACTCATTCCATTCGTAAGCATCAATTGAATCATCTGTTTTATTTCTTGATTCTTCTGCTCAACTTGTTTATTCGCTTCTTCTACTTGTTTATGAGCATCTTCTACTTGTTTATGAGCTTCTTCTACTTGTTTATTTGCTTCTTCAATTTCAAGTTGTAATTCCATTCGTTCTTCATTTTCATGCAGTTTTTGAAAATCTTCTATTATTTTTTTCCAACCATCATCCGATATCGTTTCTACACGCTTCTCTAACATTTGAATCACCCCATCACTTTCTATCATTACCTTAATTTTACTATCATCCATTCCCTTGTGGCAATTCAAAAAGTAATAAATCATTTTCTCCTGTTCATTCATGTCTTTAAGCGGTTTATTTAAATCTAACTTTGCCATTTCAACTGTACGTAACTTCATACGATCCTGACTTTCTTCTACAAAAGATAAACCTTCTTCATTCCTTAATGTGAATGTGTTACACATTCTATTATTATCAATTAAATTCACATTAAAGAACACTAAGACAATTGTTTCCTTTAACTCTCCATAATATTTTCCTTCCAATTCTTGAGAACCATGAAGTCTAGCCAAATAATAACTAAAGCGAATTGGCAAATTATCTTTCGTTTGTCTTAATTGCATCTCTAAATCCACCATCGTTCGATCATCAAATTCAACTAATAAATCTAACCTTGGACTTTTCATTTTACTAAAGTCTTTTACTATTTCTGAATTCTTTACAACAACTTTATTCACACTCCTTTCTAAAAATACCGTGAGTAATGATTTTAAGGCATCATTGGCCTCCTTACAATCTTCGCCAAATACATACTTAAAGGCGAAATCATTTAATAAATTTGCACTTCTTATAAGCACCTCATTTCTAGTAGGCATTTAACTGTCATCTAGATAGATAAGTATCGTAATGTGGATTTGTATATTTCCTTGTAGTTTGATTGCTTAATAAACAACAATTCGTTTGATAAGACTTTAAATTCAGTTAGTATCGGTATTAAAAGAGCTAACATCACTTTTGAGTCATAGATCAAGATACATTTACCTCTTCATTTTATGACTATCTATTCAACTAGGTGCAATAGATATAGAACACCAGATTACCTACATACTCTTATACGTAATTTTTTCAACAAATTCTAGAAAAGATGAAAAAAATGCATCCATTTAAACAGATGCATTAAACAATATCACTCAATTTTAAAATATACTTATGAATATCTTCTTCCTTTGAAATATCATACTCATTACATATTTTAATAAAGTAATTTTTAATAGAATCCTTTGTGATCAATTCATTTGAAGGTATATCATCACCATAACCATTACGAGCAATTAACCATGGATTTTCTTTATGTGTTGTTTTCTCCAAAGTTTTACCCCCATATTGACCAAATGTATTTACAACTAAATCTATAATATATTTATCTTCATCATCTAAATATTTTTTATATCCTTCAAACATAATAAATTTCGGATCATCAATCACATTAAAACCAAACTGCTTAAATATATTATACACATCTTTATAAACCGGTCCGTGTACCCAAGCCTCGCAATTTTCTTCAAACATTTCTCTACCATTTAACACAAACGACAATCCCTGTATATAATATAATAATTTCTGAAGCATTAATGGAGTTACCTCATCTAATTTTTCAAATATATACGAAATGACACCAATCATCTTATTCGAAATAATGAATATATTTTTTAACTCACTTACTCTTTTCATCGATTTTTTGAATGCTGCCAAAGCAACTCTATCTTTATTTTCCAACAGTTTTTGTTCCATATATACCGGAGACGATAACGCATTGCGTATGATATTTGAATACTCTTTTGAAGGCACTTGCCCCAACAAATATCGCGTAATCGTTATTTCACCAAAACCTAACACAATGGATAATGGAGCTTTTCCAATATTATACAATTCCATCAAAGTATGAATATCTTCTATTGAAACTAAACCTTTTAACTTTCGGTACTGCTCATCTATTTCGTGGACATTTAAATCGATAATACCAGGAACACTCATGAATCCACCACACGTATCACAAACAGCACAAGTAATCTCAAAAGTTAAATTTTCTCCACGAATATTTTTTGTGACACATCTTTTTTGTAATGAATAAGACGACATCTCTCTACACTCAACACAAAAATCAGTTTCTCTTTGCATACTACAATTACCTCCTTCTTTTATTGAAAATAATACACCAGTGGATATTTTTGTTTATGAAAAGATACCACAATCAAAAACTTATCTTCAAGCTTATTAAACTTAATATACAATGGAACCATTTCACTTTTTTCATCAAATTAATTTCCTTTCCAAAAACATATAGCCATTCATGATTAAAATTCGCATGTTTATTTTGAACCTTCTCGCAAAAGTCATATACCGTTAAATTCAACAATATTGATTTAACACTTTCCTCATTTATCAAATATTCATCAAATATTGACAAATTTGTTAATAGATTCGAATTCAAAGCAATTCTAAACTTACCATCCAAAATCAGTTTTTTGCTTCGCCTAAATAATCATTAATTTCAGATTCATCAATCAAAAGATTCACCTCCATTTTATGATGGCATTTTCTTCTTTCTCTATCACAATTATATCATATGATATATTTTTGTAAATATCCTATCATAAAGAATATAAATAAAAATGCATCCATTAAACAGATGCATTATAATATGTCGCAATATCACTTTCCAAAATATACCCACACTCTGCCATTGCCTTTAATACTGCATATTGTTTCTGTTTGGCCTGGGAAAAATGATTCACCAATTCATAATGACTTGGAGATTGTGGAATACCCGCCAATAAAGAAGCTTGCGCAACCGTTAAATCTTCAGGAAGCGTATCCAAATAGCCCATACTCGCCTCATATATGCCTGTATAATTATTTCCATAATTGATCACATTCACATATAAAGTAATGATTTCATTTTTTGAATAATGCTTCTCTAAATAACGCGCCACAAAAAACTCTGTACTCTTACGATCCCATGAACTTTCAAACATCCCATACAAGTTTTTCGCAAGTTGCTGCGTAATCGTAGAACCACCACTCGTTAATAGATCTTCATCAAATTGAGAAACGGCCGCACGAACCAAGCCAATATAATCAAAGCCACCATGATCATAAAAGCGACGATCCTCTATCGCAATGGTAGCCCGAATCAAATTTGGTGATATATCATCATAATCCACATAATAAGGACTTGCCCTTACTTCATTGACTACCTCATCAACGGATTTTGTTTCTGTAAGCTGTAAATAATTCCAATACCCCTTGCCAAAAAAGACGCTGACAAAACCAATAATTAGAATCAACAACAATTTAAATATAAACTTAACTAACTTTTTCATACCTAAACCTTAACATAAGAAAAAGAACTTGTAAAATTACAAGTCCGTAAGATTAATCTTTTAAAGTTACATGTGTTGCATCTTTGAAAATAGAATTTGCCGCAATCTGACCACGCACGCGAGATAATGGATATACATTTGTATGTGGACCAATAATAGTTCCTGGACAAAGAACAGAATTACATCCAACCTCTACATAGTCACCCATGAAAGCACCGATTTTTCTTAATCCCGTTTCAAATTCTTCAACCACATTATAATTCTCATCTTTTCTTCTCAAGATGATATTATCACGAGCACTCTTCAAATTACTTGTGATACCACCAGCACCTAAGTGAGAATGATATCCTAAAATACTATCCCCAACATAGTTATAGTGAGGAGTTTCTACATTGTCAAATAAGATGCAGTTTTTTAATTCCACACTATTTCCAACAACACAATTTGCCCCAACCAAAGCACTACCACGAACAAAGGCACAATGACGCACTTCCGTTTTAGGACCAATAATACATGGAGCACCTAAATAAGCACTTTCAAATACATGAGCAGTTTTATGAACCCAAACATGCTCTTTGACTTCCACATAATCTTCCCCTAAGTTTTTTCCTAATTCCAAAATCAATTCTTTGATTCCAGCTAAGGCTTGCCAAGGATATTCAAACTGTGCCAAGTAATCCTTAGCCAAAGTATGATCTAAATCATAAAGCTCACTAATTTTGTACATAAATTTCCTTCTTTCTTACCATTCAGGCTCAAACTTAAATTCAACCCGAATTTCATTTTCATCTATATCTAAAATCGCATAACTACAAGGTCTACCATCCCTTGCATGCGACAAAGATCCTGGATTCAATAATGTTATTCCATCCACTTGATCCAAATAGGCAACGTGCGTATGTCCAAAACATACTATATCACAATCCAATGCTTTTGCCCTATTTGAAAGCTGTTCGCTTCTTGAAAAATACGAGAAACGATGCGAATGCGTAACATAAATACGATGCTTACCAATTGGAATAATTCTTTCATCTTCAAAGCGACCATAATAATCATTGTTTCCACGAACAACGATATAGCCTGGATAAAACATTGGATCATCCTCTAAATCTCCACAATGAATAAATAATCCTGCATCTGGATGTTTTTCACGAATCACATTTAATATATCATTTCTTCCATGAGAATCACTCACAACCACAATTTTCATAAATTACCCCTAATTCAGTTCATCTTGAAAAGACATTTGTTCCATACTCTTATCACCATCATGCAAGATCTTAGCATTCTCTATACCCACATATCGAAGTACAAATGGCAAATACCAATGTCCCGTCTTCTTTTCATGACCTTTTCCATAACGCACCACAAAACCATAGCGATACGCATTTTCCAATATCCATTCTACACGATTTTTATTTTCCTTAGACAATTCTTCTTCGACTTGCGTATAGTCCATATCTTCATTTAGATGCTGCTTACAAAGCTCTATCCACTCATTTTGACCATCCAAGACAATTGTATAACCTAGCTGCTGCTCATTTTTACCAGCTCCATACATATAATTATCTACACCCGCAAATTCTTTTGACGCATTGACATATTGATCTAAGACTTGTTCATAATTCAAGTAACCACTTGAGACACTCAAATGATCTTGTCCATCCATAACCGAAGCATAACTATCTAACATACTCGATAAGTTATCAACCATAGCATTTTGAACATATATACCATTAAAATCCACTAAATTTTCTGGTGCATATTTATATACTGTATTTTCCTGATTTAAAACAACATATGGATTTGTAGGATCTGCCACCAACCTTAAATCTGAATATAGGACAGCCTCATTTTCATAATATGTTGTTAAATCAATATAGGAATAGTGCAACAACAATTCCTTTAAAGAATCATACGAAAAATTCTTACGGAAACGATTCACAAAATTGACAATATATTCATTATCCGCATCCTGCGTATCTTTTGCCTCTTTATAATACAACGTGTTTTTTAAACTAAATCCATCTAGCTTAATAAAATCCATAAACTTATCTGGCGTAATATGCTGATTGATCAAATAATCAATATCACTACTATCTAAATATTCTAGAATGATATCACGATTTGCATCCGTCGTATAAGGATACCTGGCTAACGGATCATAGGACTTATCCATATGGTAAAGACAAAAACATCCCACCGCAAAACAAATCACGATCAATAAAACACGTGCTCGCATTTCTTTTCTACTAATCAAAATAAGTACCTCACGCAAAACATTATACTAAACTATCATTTTTCATGCAAACGAGCATAAAGAATCTTAGCCACATCTTCAGGAATCACTTCACTAAGCTGTTCTACACTAGCTTGTCGCATCTGCTTCATACTCTTAAAATGCTTCAACAATTCTTTTTTACGCTTAGGACCAATACCACTTACCGTATCTAACACTGATTTTGTCATAGACTTGTCTCTTAACTTTCTATGATACGTAATCGCAAAACGATGTACCTCATCCTGCATACGTGTCAACAAAAAGAATAAACTCGATTTAGAATCAATAGGAATTTCATTTAAATTTACATCCATCAAAGCACGCGTCGCATGCTTATCATCCTTAACTAAACCTGCCACTCTTAAATCAAGCTGCAACATATCTATAATTTCTTTTGCGGCTGAAATTTGAGCGGCACCTCCATCCACCAACAATAAATCTGGCATCGGCAAATGCTCTTTCAACAACCTGAAATATCTACGATAAATAACTTCCTTCATACTATCGACATCACTTCTGTAGCCATCCAATTTATAATGACGATACGAATTCTTATCAGGAATTCCATCCTTAAAAACAACCAACCCACTCACATTAAAAGTCCCTTGAATATGCGAGTTATCAAACATTTCTACCGTATGAATATTGGCATCAAATATTTTTGACAACATAGCATTGGCCTTTTTAAGCTCATTATCCTTACGAAATACCAACTGAAATTTTTGTTCATGCGCCTCTTTCGCATTCTTATACACCATTTCAATCAATTTTTTCTTTTCCCCACGAATTGGAATATGCACATTCGTATTTAAAGCCTCTTTTAAAACATCGACTGGCGTACCTTGTGGCACCAAGATTTCTTTTGGCACTACATTCTTCTCATAATACTGCATGATAAAACTTGTAAAAGCATCCATCTCATCTTCATATAAAGGCGTAATGGACATATTTCTTTCCAATAATTTCCCTTGTCGAATAAAGAATGCCTGAAATGAAATATAGCCGGAATCCACATAATATCCAAACACATCGCGATTGGCCAGGTCTTTAAAATCAATCGTCTGTTTTTCAATCACATGCTCTAATGCCTGAATCGTATTATAAATTTCCTGCGCCTTTTCAAACTGCAAATTTTCACTGGCATCCAACATTTTTGCCTGCAAAGAATCCATCACCTCTTTGGTGTCTCCACTCAAAAATTTCTTAATTTTTTTACGCGTTTTCTCATTTTCCTTAGGATCAATCTCATGGATACAAGGCCCTAAACACTGATGCATATGATAGTACAAACAAGGACTATCCGGAATATGACGACACTTTCTTACAGAAAAGATTTGATTGATCAACCTCACAATTTCATAAGCCGACTGACTACTTGGATACGGCCCAAAATATTCACTCTTTTTACTTTTAATATTACGCGTTGTACGAACCACGAAATTATTTTCCTTTGTGATCTCAATATACGGATACGTCTTATCATCCATAAACATAATATTATATGGAGGTGTATGCTTCTTAATTAAATTGATTTCCAATAATAAAGCCTCTTTTTCACTGCCCGTCACAATAAATTCAAAATCACGAATATGCGAAACTAAACGCGTTGTCTTATTATTATGTGTACCATGAAAATAAGAACGAACACGATTCTTTAATACTTTGGCTTTTCCTACATACAAAATATTCTGATTCTCATCCTTCATGATGTAACAGCCAGGTGCATCCGGAAGTAAAGCCAATTTATCTTGTAAATGCTTAGAAATACTCATTTTATCCCCTACTTTAATATGACTATCGTTGCTCCAAGTCCACCTTCACTAGGACCTGCACTTGTAAATTTAGAAACATTTGGCTGTTTCTTTAAATCCTTCCAAACGGCTGTTCTTAAAGCCCCCGTACCCATACCATGAATGATACGAACTTGTTTTATGTGTTTTACAACAGCCTGATCCAAATATTTATCTAAAGCCGCAATCCCTTCTTCAACACGCATACCAATTAGATTCAACTCTAAAGGAAAGCGACTCGATACACTTTCTACATGCGCTTTATACGTTGTCTTTTTGATTTGTGGTTTATGCATAGGCTCCAACTTAGAAAGCTTGACCTTCATCTTCATTCCATTCGTTAAAACAGTCGCCTCATTTCTTCGAATATCTACAATTTCACCATGCGAATTCAAACCCGTGATCTTTACATAATCCCCCACTTTGAATTCTTTCTTTTCTTCTTCAACATCTTCAAACACATGCTCATTTAAAAGATCTAACTCATGCATCTTTTCAATCTGCTTATGCTGCTTACCCGTCTTCTGTTTACGAAGCACAGTTAAAATTTCTTTAGCCTGCGCCTTTTTCTTTTCAAGCATCTCATTTAACTGTTCTTGATAGGAAGCATCCAATTCTGCCTTACGCTTTTCAATTTCTTTTTCTTTTTCATAAGCCTCTTTTTGAACACGATGCGCATCCTCAATCAATGCATTAAAACGCTCTTTTTGTTTCAATACATCATTTTGAAGCTTCTCTAATTTCTCTAGTTCTTTTTCCGTCTGCTTTTCATTTTCATTCTTTAAAAAATCAGCTCTTTTTAAAATAGATTCTTCCAAATGATATTCTCGGGCAATATGAAACGCATAACTAGCCCCAGATACACCCGAAATATATTTATAGGTTGGCTTAAGCGTTTCTGGATCAAATTCAACACTCGATACCAAGACATGTTCATTGGCCTTTCCATACGTTTTTACTTGCGAATAGTGCGTTGAAGTAATGATCGTACTCTTTTTTGAAATCAAATACTCCAATATCGCAACCGCAAGACTGGCTCCTTCTAAAGGATCTGTACCATTTCCAATTTCATCCAATAAGATAAAACTATTCTCATCACTCTTTTGACAAATATGAGAAAGCCTAGAAATGTGACTTGAGAAAGTCGATAAATTATTTTCAATGGATTGATGATCTCCAATATCAAAATACATCGATTGATAAAATGGCAAGATGGCCTTATGACATAATACAGGAAATGCCGCATGAGCTAATGCCACAAATAGACCAATCGTCTTTAAAGTTACTGTTTTACCACCCATATTCGGTCCTGAAATCATAAGACAAGCTTGTTGATCGTTTAATTCATATGTGTTACAAACCACTTTCTTTTCATCAATCAACGGATGCTTGGCATGCTCTAAATACAACGAATGATCTCTAGATTGTAAAGAAGGAATACATCCATCATAGCGAATGGCCCATTTTGCCTTTGTGAAAGCCACATCAATGATTGTTAATGTTTCTAATGCCGAAGTTAATGCGAGTGCATGTTTCTTTACCTGCATAGACAATTCTTTACAGATTCTTTTCTTCTCTTCTTCAATACGAATCACTAAGGATGAAATCTCATTATTATCCGCTACAAAACTCGATGGCTCTACATAATAGGCAAGACCCGAACTGGATTGTCCATGAATCATACCTCCAAAAGCATTTTTATCTTGGGCACGAACTAATACGACAACACGTCCCGAAACCGTTGTCGTCATATTTTCCATTAATTTTGAACTATTCTTCTTTAAAAACTGTCTCGATTTGGACTGCAAAGCTAAACGCGTATCTACCAAAGCCTTATGCATACTTTTTAATGCAGGTGTCGCATCTTCTTTAACACTCCCCGTTAAATCGATTTTGGAAATGATGGAATCCATCAAACGTGTACATCCATCCATCGATTGAGCTAGATTGGTTAATTCTATAAATTCAGAAGAGTTTAAACTTTGTTTCGCTTGCTTAACAGCCGTTAAAAAATGATAGATTGAAATTAATTCTTTACTTGTTAGTGTCATTTGTTTTTCAGCTTTTGAAACAGGTAAAGAAATGTCATTGGCACCTGATAAATTCAATAAACCACCTTTTTGTTCAAACTGGATGGCTTCTTTAGCATAATTCAATTGTTCTTGTATTTCTAATTTATTAAATTGAGGCAACGCATTCAAAATCTTTTCTTTGGAACAAGAAAAACTTGAAAATGCGCAAATCTGAGTTAATACACTCGAGAAATCAATAGCCTGATTTAGTTCATCTCTAAAATTTCGTTTCATAAAATACTCCATTCCTACCTATTTTAACACAAATTTTATGGTAAACTAAATAAGGTGATTAAAATGGCAACATTGACAAAGAATATGACAAAAGAAGAAATCTTTCAATTAAAAAACCGATTGTCTTCTTTTATTTTAAAAGAAAGTACACCTCCATATACGTATTATCAAATCAAGACAAAAGAGTGTACAATCACAGCTTACACAAGTGGTAAAGTTGTATTTCAGGGAGCCGATCTTTCTTGGTTAGAACCTGCAACGCCTCAAAAAGAAGCACAAGACCAGGCTGGAAGTGATGAAGTAGGTACAGGCGATTATTTTGGTCCTGTTGTAGTGGCTAGTTGTATCGTCACAAAAGAAGCAAGAGAAAAATTATCTCATTTAGGTATACAAGATTCCAAGCAAGTGGATGATATCAAAATCAGAAAACTAGCCCCACTCATTAAAGATGTCTGTCCACACAGTATTTTGATTGTGCCCAATTCAAAATATAACGATATGCATGATTCTTGTAATATGGTGGACATGAAATGTCGTTTACACAACCAGGCCTATGTAAATCTAATCCATAAAGGATATACGCTTCCTAAGCAGATCGTCATCGATCAATTTGTCCAGGAAAAAAGTTATTATCGTTACCTACAAGGTTTTCCTGAAGTGATTCGCGGCATTACTTTTGAAACAAAGGCCGAAAATAAGTATCTTGCGGTAGCTTGTGCAAGCATTCTTGCTCGCAATGCCTTTTTAGAAGCTTGGGATCTTATGGAAGAAAAATATGATTTTAAATTCGAAAAGGGGGCTGGTAGTAAAGTGGATGCTTGTGGAAAAGAATTTGTGAAAAAATTTGGAAAAGAAAAGCTTTACCAAGTGGCAAAGCTTCATTTTAATAATACTCAAAAAATCGGTATTTAACGCCTTCTTTGATCCTTTTGCGCTATGGAATAATAGCGCTTTTTATCTTCATACATCTTTTGATCGGCTGCTTGTAAAATTTCACTCAAATTTAAACAACGCTCTTTCCATATATACCCTGTCGCAACACTAATTTCTAGTTCTTTCATACGCTTCAACAACATTTCATATTTAGAATAGAATTCCGATTCCAAAACATCTTGTTCGATAACCACAAATTCATCTCCACCAATACGATATGAGTTATCCGCAAAAATTTCTTGTAGTACATAAGAAGCACCAATAATCAAAGTATCTCCTGCAAGATGTCCCATTTTATCATTGATTTCTTTTAATCCATTTAAATCCAAATAAATCACGCCAACAAAATGAAGTTCTTTACACCTATTTTTTTTAAGATATTCATTAAAGTGATTGCGATTTTGTGCATAAGTCAAAGAATCTACATAGCTTAAATTCTGTAAATGTTTCTTTTCTTTTTCACGCGTCATGGCCGTTTCAATAAAGAAACATAAAGATTCTAAAAAGTCTTTTTGGTAGTAGTTTTGTTTAGGGTTGTCTACCGCAAAAACACCTTTAATTTGATGATTATCCACAAATGGTACAAGGATTATACTATGTATTTTTTGCGAAATAAAACTTGAATAGATCGGACTTGTAGAAGGTATTTCTTGTGTTACATCTTCAATATAATATGACTTTTGATTTTCAAAGAAACGCTTCACTAAATCCATATTTTCTAAACATAGACGGACCATATTATCAATATGAACATCATCATTTCGATTTCCATATTCATAGATGCTGTTCGTTTGTTTATTTTCAAAATCTAAATCCAATACATAACATCTTTCAGCTTGATAAAAATCACAAATAGTTTTCAAGATATCATCAATGGCTCCCTTTTGATTTGTACTATTCGATAGTTTACGAACGCATTGAATCAAAGTATGCGAAACATTTAGATCCTTTTCAAATTCATTTGATTTGTTTGAAATTCTTCGAACTTTTGCGATATAGAACCCACAATACAATAAAAGAATCACAACTTCACAAATGACCATGAGCATATAATTCTTTTTCAAGGTCAATGCACTCGCAAAGGCTACATCTTCATCCACAATAACAATTAATTCCCAATTAAAAACTTCAATCGGTTTATAACATAAATATTTTTTAATGCCATCTTTTTCAAATTTCACGACACCTGATTTTAAAGCATGTATTTGTTTTATAATGTCTTTTTTAGGCGATAATAATTTACAACCATTCGTTGAAAAAGTGTCATAATCTAAAATATCTTGATTATTCATCACAACCTGTCCATCCGTTGTATCAATAATGAGATTTTGTGTCTTTCCACTATATATTTGTGTATAAAACTGTTCATCTAAAGTATCACATTGAATCACACCTACTAAATACGCAACGACAGAATCGTTTTGTTGGATAGGCACATAATAATTCACACTCTTTTTATTTGTGAGTGGATCTGTATGTACTTGATCCATATATTCTGCATCTGCATTCAATGTCAAAAAATCATTCGATTGAATTGGTTGCACATCTTTATGCATTGTATACATCGTATTATTTTGCATCAATAAATCGACGCGTTCAAACAAAGATACATCTTCAAATGTACTTAATCGACTGGTGTATTCTTCATATGTAGGCAAATGATCTTCATTGGAAAAATCTTTTCCAATCAAACGCAAATAATTCAAATCATCCTGCATACGATTTTGAATACTTTGAATGATGGCATTACTCGCATTTTCTAATCGGTTGTAACAACTTTCTTCTTCTTGTTTAAAACTAATATGATAGGTTGTAACAGTTAATGCCAATATCAATATCATAACTATAAGCGTTGGTAATAACTGATTTATTTGTTTTTTCATACGTATTCCTTTTATCATTTCTAACTTTAATTATAAACCTATGACAAGCTAAACACAAAAAAGAAGTAACATAAGCTACTTCTTTAACGATTATTGATCTTTGTTTCAACCTCAATATCATAAGGAAGTTGAATCAATTTTACACCCGCATCATGAAACATGCGTTTACTCGCAATATTTCCTTCTGTACCATCATACTTGTCACTTTCATATACAACACAAGTAATACCGGCTTGAATAATGGCTTTTGCGCATTCATTACATGGAAATAATGAAACATACAAAGTACAACCATGCAGATCTTGAATACTATTTAAAATCGCATTCAATTCAGCATGTACCACATAAGGATATTTTGTTTCTAGAAACTGCCCATCTCGAGCCCAAGGAAATTCATCATCTTCACATCCATAAGGAAAACCATTATAGCCTAGTCCAACCACTCTTTTTTGTGGATTGACAATACAAGCTCCTACACGCGTATTTGGATCTTTTGAACGCATAGCACTCAAATGTGCCATACCCATAAAATACTGATCCCAACTCAATACATCTTTACGCATTATTCTTCCTCTTCTCTAAGTTCATTTAATACTTTTTCAAAAGTTGGTTCTAACGGTACTTCAAAATGCATCTTTTCATGTGTTGTTGGATGAACAAATTCCAAGGCGCATGCATGCAATAACTGACCATTGGCTTGGATTGTTTTTCTAGGACCATATTTTGGATCGCCTGCAATTGGATGCTCAATATATTGCATATGTACACGAATCTGATGAGTTCTTCCTGTTTCCAATTGACATTTGATGTACGCATACTTACTGAAGTTTTCTAATACATTAAAATGCGTGATCGCATCCTTTGAGTTGTTTGCGGTAACCGCCATTTTCTGACGATCCTTTTCATCACGACCAATCGGTGCATGAATCGTACCATATTCATGTGTAAATGGTTTATGTACAATGGCCACATATTCACGATGACACGTCTTATCTTGAAGTTGTTGACTCAATGCCTCATGTGCCACATCATTTTTGGCAACCACAAGTAAGCCAGATGTATCTTTATCAATACGATGTACAATACCTGGTCGCATCACACCGTTTATACCACTCAAATCTTTACAATGATATAATAAGGCGTTTACTAAAGTACCCGAATAATGTCCTGGAGCGGGGTGTACCACCATACCTTTTGGCTTATTGATCACAATAATATCATGATCCTCATATACAATATCTAAATCAATCGGTTCGGGTAATACTTGAGTTGAATCAAGTTCAGGAATTGAAACTTCAATTTCATCTCCTATACAAACTTTATAACTTGCCTTCATCACCTTTTGATTGACCAAGACATTTCCTTCATCCAATAAATCTTTAATTCTCTTACGCGAAAAATCTAACTTTTCAGCTAATACTTTATCTAAACGATCCAATTTTGTATCTTCATCTATTTTTAGGATTCTTGTTTCCATTTCGCTTGCTCCTTCTTATCGTCTATAAACATACTGATTAATATTAATGCAATTCCTACGGTTATGCAAATGTCCGCCACATTAAATACGGGAAATGGATAACCAAAAATATAGAAACTAAAAAAGTCTCTAACATATCCTAGACTCATACGGTCAATAAAGTTACCAATAGCTCCTGAGAAAACTAAAGATAAACAAATTTGATAGCGTGAATCATTCGTTTTAAAAAACATATATACCATCGCAACTAGGGCAATTAGAGTGAGTGCTGCAAAAAAGCCCATTCCAGCTTGTGCAAACATACTAAATCCAGCTCCCGTATTTTGAACATATGTCAAGTAAAAGAAATGATTGATCATTTCCACGGTTTCATTTAATTTGATCGACTTCACAATAGCCCATTTCGTCCATTGATCTAGTCCTAAAGTGACAAATACTATTAATAAGGATGCCACTACTGTTTTTCCTTGTTTCATCTTAACCTATCATTCCTTTCCGCTTCGCTTCAAGGCACACATTGGAATT
>ERZ857745.1343-NODE-1343-length-30897-cov-25.618021_pt1 | contig 30897 bp, 23 predicted proteins | sample MGYA00519699_ERZ857745 | MGnify/ENA primary metagenome ERZ857745 (study PRJEB31778, sample SAMEA3449357) | human gut metagenome | biome: human gut; feature: human-associated habitat; material: faeces | place: United Kingdom | collected 2010/2012 ...
GGGGGCGGATGGGACGGTCGATGACGCGGGAGGTCAGGATGCCCTTCTCGCCGGGACGGCCCTCGCGGCGGTTAAAGCTGCCGGGGATGCGGCCCACGGCGTACATCTTCTCCTCGAAGTCCACGCTGAGGGGGAAGAAGTCGATGCCGTCGCGGGGACGGGGGGCGGCGGTGACGCAGCAGAGGACGCGGGTGTCGCCATAGCCCACCATGACGGCGGCGTTGGCAAGCTCGGCCAGCTTGCCGACCTCCAGCGTCAGGGGACGGCCGGCCAGGTCCATGGTGTATTTGTGATAGTGGGGGAACTGGCGCTTGGTGATGATCGTTGACATATCGTTTCTCCTTTTTTGTGAAATGGCATTCTGCCCGCGACCTATCGCCGTTAGCACTTGAAAACGCTCCGAAACCCTGAATTTCGGCGCATTTTCAACTGCTAATGGTCAATTTGTACACGGCGCAGAATGTGAAAGAAGGGTGATGCGCAAGCGCACATCACCCTGTTTCAACTTACTTACGCAGACCCAGCTTGGCGATCAGGGCACGATAACGCTCAATGTCCTTCTTGGCCAGGTAGTCCAGCAGACGACGGCGCTTACCGATCATCATCTGCATACCGCGGCGGCTGTGGAAGTCATGGGGATGGACCTTCAGGTGCGCGGTCAGCTGGTTGATACGCTCGGTGAGAATGGCCACCTGGACCTCGGGGGAGCCGGTGTCGGTCTCGTGGGTGCGATTGGCCTCGATGATAGAGGTCTTCTGGTCTTTCAGCATCATGGTTGTGTTTCCACCTTTCTTGAAATACGCCCGCAGCCTGGGCCGTGGGAGAGATGGAACGCTCCGCAGGGCTAAGGCAGGGGTCGGACGCGCTTAGCGCGTACTTTGAGATGATACCACAGAAAATCACCGTTGTAAAGTGGTTTTTGTGGCATTTCCGGGGATTTTTACGCCGTTACCTGAATGGCGGCCACGGGACAGCTGTCCGCCGCCTCCTGCACGCCGATCTTCTGCGCGTCCGGGATAGGGTCCACCGTCACCCGGGCGGGCTCGCCGCTGTTCAGCGCAAACACCTCCGGGCACAGCCCCGCGCACAGTCCGCACTGGATGCACGCCTTTTCCAGCACCATTGCCTGCATGGAACACACCTCCTTTTGATTGATGGAAGTATTTTCCCCGGTTTGCGGCGGGGTTATTCAGCTCTCCGCGATGTGCCGGGCGAAGGCCGCCGCCTGCGCCTCGATGCCCGGCAGCTTCACAAGGCTGCCGCGCTCATTGGCCGTTTCCAGCAGGGAGAAGCGGGGCGGAAGGTAGAAGGACTTGTTCATATTCAGGGCGGAGATCAGCTGGCGGGCCAGCAGGTCGCCGCCGGAGTAGCCGGAGACGATCAGGCCGAAGAGCCGCTTGTCGTACATACGGGTCTGGCGGAACAGGGCCGTGAGCCGGTTGACACAGGCGGTCAGATTGGCAGCCAGGGCGTCGTTGTAGTTGGCGCAGAGCATGACCAGGGCGTCGCATTTCCGCACGGCGGGATAGACCTCGTCCACCATGGGGCCGCCGTAGAAGCAGCCGCCCTGCTCACCGAAGTGGAGACAGGCGGTATAGCTGCACCCGTTGCAGTCGGCCATGGTGCCGTTGCGGAGGCAGATCTCCTGCACGCCGAGGTCCGACGGAAGACCGGCCTTCACCAGCTCCCACAGGGCCAGGGTGTTGGACGTGGCGCGCTGGGAGGCGTGGAGAGCCAGCACATGGCGGATGGGGGCGGGCTTTTCCCAGCCGTTCAGGCGGGAGAGCAGCTCCGCCACGGCGGCATGGAAGGCCGTGACCTCATCGGTACCGCCGATCTGGGCCTGGGTGCGGAAATTCCGCAGGGAACCGGTGGCCTCCACCAGTGGGCGGCCGAGGAAGCCGCAGCCCGCCTGGTTGGCGGCGAAGACCATGTCCCGGGCCACATCCTTGGTGTAGAACTCGCCCACGCCGGTGACGATGCACGCGCCGATACTGTCGGAGAGCAGGTCTGTGCTGCGGCGCAGGCGGGAGAGCATACGGTAATAGGCCATATTGCAGCCGCCCTCATCCAGCGCCACAGCGAACAGCAGGCGGCGGCTGTGCAGGCCGTCCAGCCCGTCATCCGGGTCGCGGAGCTCGCTGCCCGGGGGCAGCAGGGGCACCAGCAGCTGCCGCAGGGCGGGGCTGCGGTCGTTTTCGGGGAGCAGAACGGTGAGCATGGCGGATACCTCCGTTTCCGTTATTCTATGGCGTTCAGCTTTGCCCGCGTCTCGTCCAGACGCTTTTGCAGGGCGGGCGGCAGGGTCAGCGGCTCCGTCTCGATGCCGGCGGGGGTCAGACGATTGCGGCAGCCCATGAACACCTGGCCGTCGTAGACGGAGGAATAATGCCACTGCCCCCGCAGCAGGGCCAGCAGGCTCAGTGCGCCGGAGGACAGGGCCGGGGCCACATAGGGCTTGTAGCCCAGCTTACGCATCTCCAGATTGGCGTGGGCGACTTTATCCGTCAGCTCGCGGGACAGGGCGTCGTCGTAGTGCGCAATGGAGTTGGCCAGCACCAGGTCCTCGCCGTGGGGGCCGAAGGCGCGGCCCTCGGTGAGGTAGGACGCGAAGCGGGGGTCCCTCCGGGCGTAGTACAGGGCGCGGGCGTGCATAACGCCCAGGCCGAAGCCCCGGACCTGGGCCGGGGACAGGCCGCTTTCACGCAGAACGGCACGGCAGAGTGGGTCCACCGGATCGCTGACCACGCAGAACAGGCCCCTGTACCGCCTGTCCCGGGCCATGCGGGCGTAGATGGACACCAGCTCCCGGTTCAGGCCGTACTGGGCCATGCGGACATCCCCCGCCGTAACGGAGGTATCCGGGATCATCCGGGAGGCGCAGAACAGGAACACGTCGCCGTCGAACAGCTGCTCCGGCGCGATGATGTCCACCGGGGGCAGCGCCGCACCGTCCGGGGACTGTATCTGGTTCAGCTCGAACTCCCAGCGGTCGGAGACGCCGGGGCGCACGTCGCAGATGCCGATGGAGTCTATCACGTCGCCGCCCATGAGCCGCAGGCCCGTCAGCAGCGTGCTGCCCACATCGCCCAGAGCCAGCAGGGTGACGCGGCACTTAGACGGGATGCGCGGCAGGGCGGTATCGTTGAGATCGATCATAGTAGCTTCTCCTGTTTCTATCTTTTTGCCTCCGGCGGGGTGCTGACGCGCAAATTTCACGCCACGGCAGGCCCCCTGAGGAGCAGAGAATGTGCCGGATCTTGCGTCCTGCCGATGACGAGGCGGCGCCGCACAGTCTTGATATAAGGGTCCAGATTTTGTGTCAAGACGAGGCGCGGAGGCGCAGCCCTCCCCTTGAGGAATAGAGAATGTGCCGGATCTTGCGTCCTGCCGATGACGAGGCGGCGCCGCATGGCCTTGATAAAGGTTCAGATTTTGTGTCAAGACGAGGCGCGGAGGCGCAGGCCCCCCCTTGAGGAATAGAGAATGTGCCGGATTTTTCGTCCTGCGATAGCGGGACGGCACACGTCATGCCCGTAAAAGCGATGGATTTTGCGTCCTGCCGATGACGAGGCGACGCCGCATAGTCTTGATAAAGGTTCAGATTTTGTGTCAAGACGAGGCGCGGAGGCGCAGGCGTACCGTGTGTACGTCAAGCCGACGCAACGAAGTATTGGCGCAAAAGATGTGCCTTTATCTGGGGCGCATACGTTTCAGGAGCTCTATATCTCCCTCAAGATACGTGCTGGCGGCGCGGGAGAGATCGTAGGTCATGCAGCCGTCCTTGTCGGGGCAGAGGGGCAGGATGACCGCTTCGCCGAGACGGCTGAGGGTGAGGTTGCGGGCGTAGAGGGAACGGAATTCCGTTTCAAGGGCCAGGAGGATATCGCGGGCATTCTCAAGGCAGCAGAGGGAGAGCTCCCAGGCGGTCTCGTCGTCCATGCCGGTGTATTCGGGGGCGGCGTAGGGCAGGATGCGGTTGACGGCGGGCTGAAGGCCGCCGGGCAGGGCCTCGCTGCGGCGGACGGTATCGCCGCCGATGAAGGGATAGAGCGTGGACTCGACGAAGCGCAGGCGCAGGTTGGGCAGGTAGTAGATGGCGTCCACGTCGTAGCCCAGCTGCTCCATGAGGTCGCGGCCCATGCCGGTGAGGTAGCCCACCAGCACCTGATCCACGGGGGTGTTCGTCTCGGCAAGCAGCGGGGCCAGGCGGCGGATGCGCTTGCCGTCGTGGAGCATATCGTCCACGAGAATGACGGGGCGGGCAAAGGCGTGGATGGTGCGGACCTGGTCGGGCAGGGGCGAGTAGTCCGGGTAGGCTTCGATGGAATAGGTGCTGAGGTCCGGCTCGTAGACCTTGTCGGTACGCAGGGTCTTGGTGACGGTGTTGGGCACGGCCACGCCGCGGAGGATCTTGCCGTAGGGGACGCAGATATCCGGGCCGAGGACGCGGGGCGTGGTGGGCTCCGCGGGGACGCCGTTGCGGCCGGTGATACGCTGGAGCAGCCGGTGGTAGATGACGCCGGCGGACAGGCTGAGCACCAGAGATCCGGGCTGCAGCTTTGTCAGCGCCGCCTGCAGGCGGCGGTGGGCGGCGGCGATGGCGGCAAGCACCCGGGGCGAGGAGCTGAAGGGCGCCTTCACCGCGGTGTCCACGTTGCGGCTGAGGACGATGGGGCAGCGCATATCCACGGCCAGGGCGTCCGTGCTGTCACCAGCCGGGACGAAGCCCTGGAGCGTCAGCAGCTGGCGGCCGTAGCCTGAGACGGCGCCCTCCAGGGGAAGGTAGAGGGCATAGGTGAACTCACGGCTGAGAGCCAGGGTCAGCACCTCGGTGATGAGCAGCTGGCAGAGGTCGCTCTGGCGCTCGCCCCGGGGCACGAACAGCCCGCTGATGAGCAGGGTGCGGCCGCCGGCGTTCTGGCGGACCAGGCCGGAGAGGGCCGGGTCGCCCAGGCGGGCGAAGAGGCGGGCGGAGTCCAGGCAGGCGTAGCTGGCCGCGCCCAGAATGGTGCCGTCGGTGTCCCGGCAGACCATCACGTCGTCGCCGCGGCTCTCGATCTGCGTCCGCAGCGCCGCGGCGGTGGGCACGGAGAGCATGGTGCGGAGGAATTTCTCCGCCGTCTCCGGCGAGGCGGGCAGGAAGCTCAGGTCCTCGGTGCGGAGAACGGGCTTGTCCTGGGGCTCGCGGAGGTACAGGCCGCGGCGATAGATGAACTCCTGCACCGTGGGATCGATGAGGTTGGAGATGTCGCGGTTGGCATCCACCGCCTCGCGGATGCGGGTGGAGCTGATCTCCTCCAGCTGGGGCGGGAGCGTCAGCTCCAGCACCTTGCCGGTGATGCATCTGTAATCCGCCGGCTCGGCATCCGGCTCGGTGCGGCGGAAGACCACGTGGTCGAAGGTGTGGATGGAGTCCGGCGTGACGGACTTTTTGTAGGACGAGGCGTGGAGCACTACGTCGCTGCCCACCACGATGGACACGCTACGGCCCGGGAAGGCGGCGCGCAGCTCGTGGAGGTTCTCCGGGTTGGCGATGTTCACCGGGAAGTCCTCCGGGAAAATGCTGACGTGGAACACGTCGGCCACGGCCATGGCGGCGATGCGCCGGCGCAGGCGGTAGGGCTGGGTCTTTTTGGACCAGGAGAACTCGTCAATGGCCAGCAGGACCTCGAAGCCCTGGTCGCGGATGGCCCGGACGATGCCCTTGTGGGACAGGGTGAAGGGGTCGAAGGTACCGGGGAAGAAGGCCACGGGGCGGGGCGCGCCGAAGTCAAAGCCCTTGTGGAACAGGCGCTCCTCGGTGATGAAGCGGTAGAGCTTGCCCAGCATGGCGGCCCGGTAGTAGAACGTCAGGCCCTCGCCGGGGAATTCGTCCTGGGCGGAGAGCAGCTTGCGCTGGGTGAGCATAAAGGCGCGGCGCTTTTCGTGGCGGCCCAGCTCTCCGGAGCCGAAGACCCGGCGGCCCAACACGAACAGGGCCTCCTGCCGGGTGGCGCCGTCAATGCCGCTGAGGCCCCGCATCAGCAGGCCCAGCAGCCGTTCACGGCGGCGGCGGTAGGCGTCGTCCGTCTCCGGGAAGCGGGAACGATAGGCATCGTACGCCTCATAGATGACACCCACGGTATCCAGCACGGAGGCGGTAACGCGGCTGTCGGAGGAGCTGAGGTTCACGCGGAGGTCGTCCAGCACCTCATCCAGCTCCGCCGGGGGCAGCCACAGGGCAAAACGGCCCAGGTAGTCGGGGATATACTTGGTGAACTCCTGCTGGCCCAGCTCCAGGCCGCGGCACAGCTCCACCGCCACCTCGTTGCGCTGGTCGGCCGTCAGTCGGGGCGCCAGGGCCAGCAGGGCGTTGCCGGCGCTGTGGCGGACGGTGACGCGGTCGCTGACCTTGATGAGATTGGACAGGTGGGTGGCGATATGGAGGGCGGGGCTTTTGCCGCTGCGGGCAAAGTCCGTCAGCAGGCGCAGGTTGCCCTGCTTGGTGATCCACGGCGTGGCAGTCTTCAGGTTGTCCAGGAAGATCTCGGAGACCACGTCCTCCGGCAGAAGAAGGGGCGCGCCCTGAGAGAGCACATCCTGCTTGAGATAGCGCAGGGTGCCGCTGTCGCCGTCGGGGGCGGCGGTCACGGCCTCCAGCGCGCGGCCGTCCTCCGGGTACAGGCGGGCGAGACGGTCCAGCAGCAGCACGGCGGCCATGCGGATGGTCAGGTCCTTACGCAGGGACAGGGCGGCGGCAAAGTCCGTCATCTGCCGGGCGCGGCTGGCCGTATAGGCCGTATCCGGCAGAGCGGCGGCGGTATCCAGCAGCTGGAAGGCGGTGTAGTCGTCCAGATCCTCCGGCCTGCGGTAGTAGGCGAACACCGGGGCCAGGAAGCGCTCCTCCCGGCCGGGGCAGTGGCTCAGCAGGGAGCCGACGGCGAATTTCAGGGTATAGCCGATCCAGCGGCGGTGCTGGGGCATGAGCTTATGGTCGGGATACAGTATCTTGTCCAGATAGAGCCTCCACTGGTCCACATCGGTGATGGCCCGGGGGTCCGGGCGGATGTCGGCGGGGCGCTCCTTGGCGTAGCCGGCGTGGAAGCCGGCGATGATCTCGCCCAGCAGCGCCGCCGCCTGACGGCGGATATCGCCCTCGCGGTGCATCAGCAGCTCGTAGAGGAACGTCAGGGTCTGGACCTTCTGTGGGATATGCAGATAGAGGGAGTAGGACTCCATCACCGCCAGATAGGCGCGGAGACGGCGCCAATCCGTCTCGCCGCGGGCCTCCTCCAGCAGACGGGCGAAGCTGCGCTGGTCGGTGAGGCGGTGCATCAGCTCCATATTGTGGCCCACGCAGCGGAGCGTCAGGGCGCGGAGGGCCTCGTCGTCGGTCATAAGGGCGGTGTGCTTCTCCGGCAGCGGGGGCGTATCGCCGCCGGACATGGTGACATCCACGCCGCAGCTGACCATGAACTGCTCAAAGTCCTCCAGCCGGGCGTAGACCCGGGTATAGCGCTTCTGCTTCTCGCCGTCCACGTCATCCAGCTTATCCAGGATCACCTGAAAGGCCTGAGCCAGGGTGGAGATACGTGTGATCTCCCGGCCCTGCGCATCGTGGAGCTGCTTGACGCGGAAGTCGGCGTAGATCAGCAGCAGCGCCTCCACGGAGAGGTAGTCGGGCTCCAGGTCCCAGACGGAGTGGTTGGCGGCCACGTGGCCGATATCGGTCATCCGGCGGCGGCGGAACCACTGGTCGGTGTAGAAATAGTGCAGGTAGGGCACGCGCTCGCCGGGGCGGCAGCCGAACTTGCCCAGATCGTGGCCGGCGGCGGCGGCGGAGACCAGGGCCACGTCCACGGCCACGCCGCTTTTCCGCAGGGCGCGGGCGGCGGTGACGGCGAGGTGGTGGACACCGGCGATATGCTCAAGGGTGCGGTAGGGCGTGACCTCCAGGCCCAAACGCATCAGCTCATAGACGAACTCCCGCCTCCACAGGCGCAGGAAGCGCTGATAAGACGGGGCACAGGGACTGCCGGCCAGCTCATCATCGGTCAGGAAATCGAAGGTCCAAGCCGGGTCGTGGGGCAGCAGCTCCGCCTCGGCGGCAAACAGCACCTGCAGCACCGACAGCAGGAACACCGCACCGGGGGCGAAGAGCTCCGCATCGGTCTTTTCCGGGTAGAGCAGGCGGCGGGCATAGTCGTAGGCATAGGCCAGCCAGCCCTCGGACGGTTCGCCGGGGCACAGCGTCTCCAGCTCCGGGCGGCAGAGGGCCAGCACGTCGGCGCAGCGGAGGCGCGTGCCGCTGAACAGCCCGGTGAAGCGCTGCATATAGCCTTCGGTCTCAATGGCGCGGAGCAGGGCGTTCCCTGGGGCAAAATAGTCCGCGGCGGGACGGTCGGAAAGGCGGCGGCGCAGGGCCAGGTCCATCTGGCGGATACGTTTTTTGTTCATGGCAAAACCTCCTGCCGGTGGTGTCGTACGCAGGCCGTGTCCGCCGAAAGGCGCCCGTACACCGGTAAGATGTCCGGGATGGACACGGCACACCATAATAATAGGACACTCCCCCGCACGCTGTCAATATTCCGCGGGGCGTTTTGCCACCGTTTTGATACGGAACCTTAGTAAGGTCTTAAGCGTGTGTTCACGATTTGTTCACATTTTGAAGGCCAGGTGCATGATATGATATTGTCGGGGGCAGCGGCGGAACGGAATGACAATTTCTGCCGTCTAAGTAAATAGGCAAATCATCCCGCGGGCGCGCGGGAAGGAAAAAGGAGAACACGACATGAAAAAAGCGGCTTTTGTACTGGCGCTGGTGATGCTGCTGGGCTGTGTGTCCGGCTGCGGCGCAGTGGAGGGCGAGGCCTCCGTGCAGTCGGTGTCTATGATCTGCGGGCTGGGGTCCGTAGGTCTGGCGGACCGGTTCGCAGGCATCGTCAGCCCGCTGGGCGAGACGACCATCAAGAAAAACGACGCCATGACCATCGACACCATCAAGGTGAAGGTGGGCGACAGCGTGAAAAAGGGCGACGTGCTGCTGACCTATGACCTCAGCCAGGTCCGCACCGACCTGGAGATGGCCCAGCTGGAGCTGGAGCAGCTGAACGCCACGCTGGAGGACCAGCAGGCGGAGCTGGAGCGTATACAGAAGCTGATGGACAGCACCTATGACGACGCCACCAAGCGGCAGTACGCCCTGGATCTGCGGGAGCAGAACGTGAAGGTGCTGGAGACGAAGGCCAACATCGCCACCAAGAAAAAGGACATTGAGAAGCTGAAGGCCAACACCGCCGACAGCACCGTCAAGTCCCCGGTGGACGGCGAGGTGCAGTCCCTGAACCCGGACGGCGGCACGGACAACTCCGGCAACGCCCTGCCGTTCATGACCATCGTGGAGACGGGCGGCTTCCGCATCAAGGGCTATGTGAATGAAAACAACGCCAGCGTGCTGACCGAGGGCACGGCGGTGGTCATCCGTTCCCGGGTCAGCGACCAGACGTGGAAGGGCAGCATCAGCTCCATCGACTGGAACAACGCCCAGCAGAGCCGCAGCGACTACGGCGACAGCGACACGGCCATGTCCAGCAAGTACCCCTTCTATGTGACGCTGGAGGGCGACGGCGAGGGCCTGCTGATGGGCCAGCACGTGTACATAGAGCCGGACTACGGTCAGGAGGACACCCAGGACGAAAGCCTGATCAACCTGCCCAGCTACTTCATCAACGACGCCGAGGGCAAGCCCTGGGTGTGGGCTCAGAACAGCAAGGGCAAGCTGGAGAAGCGGAGCATCACCCTGGGCGAGTACAACACGGAGACGGACACCTATCCCGTGACGGACGGCCTGACGGCGGAGGACTATATCGCCTATCCCGACGACAGCCTGAAGGCGGGCATGACGTGCATCACCTATGACGACGCCACCTTTGACCCCAGCGCCAGCGGCGGCGAGGTATACCCCGAGGGCGGCGGTGAAAAAATCGACGAAAACGTGCCCATGGACGGCATGGACGGCGGCGATATGCCCGCCGAGAACGACACCGTCACGGACGACGGCAGCACCGCAGCCGTGATTCCCGGCGGCGAGGCCGCCTCCGCGCCGGCGGTCATTCCGCCGATGGAGGGCTGACCATGATTTTGGAAATGCGCGATATATGCAAGGACTACCCCATGGGAAAGTCCGTGGCACATATCCTGAAAAACGTGAACCTTGACGTGGAGGAGGGGGAATACCTGGCTATCATGGGCCCCTCCGGCAGCGGAAAGACCACGCTGATGAACCTGATCGGGTGTCTGGACGTGCCCACCAGCGGCAGCTATCTGCTGGGCGGACGGGACGTGACCACCTGCAACAACAAGCAGCTGGCGGAGGTGCGGAACAAGGAGCTGGGCTTCGTGTTCCAGAGCTTCAACCTGCTGCCGAAGCTGACGGCGCTGGAAAACGTGGCGCTGCCCCTGCTGTACGGCGGGGTGAAGAAGGCGGAACGCCTGGAACGGGCCCGGGCCGCGCTGGAGACGGTGGGGCTTTCCGACCGGGTGGAGCACAGGCCGGACCAGCTGTCCGGCGGACAGTGCCAGCGGGTGGCCATCGCACGGGCCATCGTGGGCAAGCCGAAGCTGCTGCTGGCCGACGAGCCAACCGGCGCGCTGGACAGCGCCAGCGGCGCGGCGGTGATGGAGCTGTTTCAGCAGCTGCACGAGAGTGGCTCCACCATTATTATGATCACCCATGACCATTCCATCGCCAACCACGCCGCCAAGGTCATGACCATTCGGGACGGCGTACTGTCGGGAGGTGACGACTATGAGTGAGAAGCTGACGCTGCGGGAAAAGCTGCACATAGGCGAAAAGCGCCCCGACGGCGAGAAGCCGCGCATGAGCAAGAAGCTGAAAAAGGGCATTATCGCCGCCGCCTGCGTGGTGGGCGTGTGCGGCGCGGTGTGGGGCGGACTGACCATCGCCCGGAACGCCCAGCGGGGCGACGTGAACGTATACGCCGTCAACGAGTGCGCCATGACCGACTACTGGGGGGACACCTCCAACACCAGCGGCATGGTGACCACGGACAAATTGCAGAAGATCTACATCTCCCAGAGCCAGACGGTGAAGAAGGTGTGGGTCAAGGAGGGCGACAGCGTCAAGAAGGGCACGGCGCTGGTGAGCTATGACTCCACCCTGACACAGGCCACCGTGGAGCGCGCCAAGATCGACTATGACCGGCAGACGGAGAACCTGGAGGTCATGAAAAACGAGCTGGAGCTGCTGAAGAAGGCGAAGAACAAGGAGACGCTGGAGGCGGAGCTGAAGAAGCTTCAGGATGAGCTGGAAACAGCCATTGAGCGGGACCCCGCCTCCGCGACCGATAAGACAGAAATTGAGCAGCCGGCAAAGATCACGCCAGCGGACGCGAAGAACCCCGACGGCACAGCTAAGAACCCGTTTTTCATTCTGTGGCCGCTGGAAAAGCCTTTGAATGACGAGGCCGCCAAGGAGATCCTCACGTTGCTGAACAAGCCCATCGGCGAGGCAAACCCCAAGGTGGAGGTCTATGTGGTGCTTGTGACGCGCCGCGGCGACATCAAGGGCGGCCTGCTGGATAACCAGTGGGGCATCCGTATCACCGGGCAGTATACCGCCGGGACGGCGGGTTCCGAGGGGCAGCCCGCCACGGAGGCAAAGACGGAGATCAGCATGGTGCTGATGACGCCCGAGGTTTTCTTCTCCGACCCGGAAAAAACATACGGCGAGACGGTGACTAAGCTGCAGCGGAAGATCGCCCAAATCCAGGAGCTGGTGGACGCCTCCATGACCCAGTTGGAGATCAACAAGGCCATTCTGGAGAAGGCTCAGGCGGTAAAGGAGCAGGAGGTCAACCTGAAGGTGGCGAAGCTGAAGCTGGACAAGAAGCTGGCGGAGCTGGGCGACGGCAACGTGTACGCGGAGTTCGACGGCACGGTGAAGGCCGTGCGGGACCCGGACGCGGCCTATAACAACAGCGAGGCCGTGGTGGAGCTGTCCGGCGGCGGCGGATATTACGTCACCGGCACCCTCAGCGAGATGGATCTGGGCAGCGTGCAGGTGGGCGACAGCGTATCCATCAGCAGCTGGATGACCGGAGCGGCCTGCGAGGGCACCATCGTGTCCATCGACGACTATCCCACCAGCAACGGCAACAACTGGGGCGACGGCAACAGTAACGTGTCCTACTACCCCTTCAAGGTGTTTGTCACCGAGGACGCGAATTTGCAGCCCAATGACTATGTGGATATACAGTACCAGAAGGACACCAGCGCGGAAGAAAGCGGCAGCTCACTGTATCTGCAGAGTATGTTCATCCGGACCGACAACGGCAAGAGCTATGTGATGGCCCGGGGCGAGGACGGCAGACTGGAGCAGCGGTGGGTGCAGACCGGCCGGGATCTGTGGGGCAGCTACACCCAGATACGGGGCGGGCTGACCATCGACGACTACGTGGCGTTCCCCTATGGACGCGACGTGGTGGAGGGTGCCCACACCCAGGAGGCCACGACCGACCAGCTGTACAACTACGGCATATAAAGGAGGCGGGATAACCATATGTTGGAAAATATAAATCTCGCCTTTCAGGGCGTGTGGAGCCACAAGCTGCGGTCGTTTCTGACCATGCTGGGCATTATTATCGGTATCGCCGCGATCATCACCATCGTGTCCACCATTCAGGGCACCAACGAGCAGATCAAGCAGAACCTGATCGGCGCGGGCAACAACGTGGTGCGGGTGACCATCGGCGCCACGGACAGCCAAAACTATTTCGACCTGAACTACTCGGCGCTGCCGGAGGGTATCGACCCAGTGACCCGGGAGATGCGGGATGAGATGGAGAAGCTGGGCAGCGTGTCGCTGGTGAGTATGTACTACTCCCGGGATTGGTGCGACAACGTGTACGTGGGCAATACGGCGTTCAGCGGGTCGCTGTACGGCGTGGACGACCACTATCTGACGGCCGTGGACTACGCGGTGAACTACGGACGCTCCTTCACGGCGGCGGACTATGAGAACCGGCGGAATGTGGCGCTGATCGACGCGAAGTCGGCAAAGTCGCTGTTCCAGGGCGAGAACCCCATCGGCGGCACCATCGAGATCAACGGGATGCCGTTCACCGTGGTGGGTGTGGTGTCCTCCCGGTCCAGCAGCGGACCGGTAATCAACAACTTTAAGGATTATCAGATGTACGCCGGCAGCACAGCGGGGACCATTTTCATCCCGGACGTGTGCTGGTCGGTACCGTACCGGTATGATGAACCCCAGTACGCGGCGGTGCGGGCCACCAGCACCAACGACATGACCGCCGCCGGCGACAATGTGGCCAAGTATCTGAACGAGAACGCCATCCGGACCACGAAGTACAAGTACGAGTCCAAGGACCTTCTGCAGCAGGCCAGCGATCTGCAGAGCCTGTCGGAGAGCACCAACAAGCAGTTGATCTGGATCGCGGCTATCTCGCTGGTGGTGGGCGGCATCGGCGTGATGAACATCATGCTGGTGTCCGTGACAGAGCGCACCCGCGAGATCGGATTGAAGATCGCCATCGGCGCGCAGCAGAGCCGCATCCTCTGGCAATTCCTGACGGAGGCGGCGGTGCTGACCAGCATGGGCGGCATACTGGGCGTGGCTACGGGCATCGGCCTGGCGGAGATGATGTCCCACATCATGGGGACACCGGTGGCCATCAGCATACCGGCGTGCATCATCGCCGTGGCCTTCTCCATGGTCATCGGCGTGGTGTTCGGCCTGGTGCCGGCCATGAAGGCATCGAAGCTGAACCCCATCGAAGCCCTGCGGAGAGAATGATACCCAGAAAGAAAAGACCGGCTTTCGCCGGTCTTTTTCTCTGTCTGCTCCCGGCAAAGACACAGCGAAAGCAGAAAACAGCCCCCGGCAGGGGGCTGTTTCTTTATTTACTGCGGCAGCTCGCCGGGGGCGACCAGGATGATCTTGTCGGCCCGGTCATAGTCGCTGTACGCCTCCTTGGTGCTGCGGAGGAGCGTACCGTCGCCGGCGTAGACGTTGCGGTAGGTCTGGACGGCGTAGCCGTTGTGGCCGTACTGCTCCACCTCGGTGGTGCCGGGGGCGATGCGCTCGGACTCCTGATAGACCGTCTTGCGCTCGGAGTAGGAGAGGAACTGGTTGGTCATTTCCACATAGTGGTCGTCGGTCTTGGTGCCCAGCAGGGTGATGGTCAGCTGGTTCGTCTCGTCGTTGTAGCTGGTGGTGATCTTGATGGGGTAGTTGGTGCTGTTGCGGAAGGCAAAGTCCGGGCCGCCCCAGCTGACCGTGGCATCACAGCCCGTGACAGGCATATAGCCGGGGTCGAACATATGGGCGTAGCGCAAGACGATCTGCAGGTCCGCCATGAGGGCGGAATAGTACAGCGTGGAGGATACCTGGCAGATACCGCCGCCGATGGAGGTGACGGTCTTGCCGCCGGAGTAGGCGGCGGCGGGCTGGAAGCCCCGGGCCTCGGTGCGCTGGCCCACAGTGGCGTTGTACCAGAACTCCTCGCCGGGGTTATAGATACGGCCGTTGATGGCGGCGGAGGCCAGCTTGATGTTCTGGCGGCGGCCCCAGGGGCCGGCGCAGGTGGTGGTGCAGGTGCCGATCACGTCCCGGAACATGGCCTGCTCCAGCTCCTCGGTGGCGGCGGGCGGGAACTGCACCTGGGCATCAGCCAGGAATTCCTCGCCCGGCTGGGCGGCGTCCAGTTGCTTTTGCACCGTCTCCACATCGAACTGTACGCCCACGCGGGACTGGGTGGGCTTGCCGGTGGATTTGTCGCAGATGGCGGCGGCCATGGTGCCGGCGATCTCGTCGTGGAGCGCCTGCACGTCCATGGGCGCGGCGGTGCGGGCCGCGAACACACATTCCACGGACCGGGCTGCCGCGGACAGGTCGCGGCTCTCGAAGCGCTGCGCCAACTCGGCGCGCAGCGCCGCCGCGTCCAGCTTCTCGCCGTCCTGCGGCTTGGTAATGTACAGGCCCTCACCCTCCGCCAGCCGGTAGCCGCCGTCCGTTACGGTGCAGCCCACGGTGTCGGACAGCTGTTCACAGGCGGCGGTAAGCTTCGCCTCGTCCACGTCCAGCTGGGGCGTGACATCCACGGCCCTGAACCAGCTCTCGATAAAGCGCCAGCCGCCGCGGAGGAACGCGGTCACATCGCTGCCCCAGCCCCGGTCCTGCACGTCGCAGCCGGCAGCCTTGGAGACATAGACGGGCAGAACGGTGACGCCCAGGTCGGAAAGGGTGGTGCTGCCGATCTCCTGCCCGTCACGGGTCAGGCGGATGGTCATGCCGTCCAGCAGGGCACTCCCCTGCTCCGTCCAGCGCTGCTCGGCCTCCTGCGCCGACAGGCCGGACATATCCATGCCCAGCACGGAGGTGTTGGGAAACGCCGTGTGGGAATACAGCGCGTTGGCGGCCACACAGCAGCCCGCGTAGGCCAGCACCAGCACCGCCGCGGCGATGCCGATGATCAGTCCGGCTCTTTTTCCGGGGGTCTTGGGAGGCTTTTCTTCCGGGGCCGCGCGCTTGCCGGCCGTCTCCGGCGCGGGATCGGCGGTAACAGAGGACATATTCAACTCGTCGCTCATGGTGTCCCCTCCTTTGTATCATCAGGTTTGGGCAATACCGGCAAAATGCCGTGCCGTTACTGCATTGTATCACGGTTTGTCAAGGAATGGGTTACAAAAGCGTTACGACACATCTTTCTGCGGCTTTGCGCGGGGAATGGTGACGGTGAGGCAGATGGCGTCCTCCGTGTCCCGGCGGGAGACTTTGGCGCCGACGCCGGCGGTCTGCATGAGCCTGACGCCCCGGTCCACGCTGTTGAGAAACAGCCGGACGTCCTTGATGATATACGCGCTGCGGCGGCGGGGCTGCGTCGTCTGGTTTTGCGCGACCAGACGGTCTATGTAGGCCTCGGCATCGGCGACGTTCAGCTGGTTTTTGCCGATGTGTTCGACGGCGGCAAGGCGCTGCTCCGGGTCCTCCAGACGCAGGAGGGCACGGGCGTGGCGCTCGGTCAGGCCGTAGCGGTGCAGAGCATCCGCCACCGGCTCCTCCAACCGGAGCAGACGCAGCTTGTTGGCCACGGCGGACTGGCTGCGGCCCAGCTTTTCCGCCGCCTGCTGCTGACTGAGCCCGTAGCGGCGGAGCAGGCGGGCGATGGCGGCCGCCTCCTCCATGTAGTCCAGGTCGCGGCGCTGGAGGTTCTCGATCAGGGCCAGCAGGGCGGCGTCCTCCTCATCCACCCGGGCCAGCAGACAGGGCACCTGCCGCAGCCCGGCGATCCGCGCCGCCCGCCAGCGGCGCTCGCCGGCCACCAGCTCGTAGACTGCGCCCTGCTGCCGGACGGTGAGCGGCTGCAGAATGCCGTAGGCGGCGATGCTGGCCGCCAGCTCCTGCAAACTCTCCGGGTCGAACCGGCGGCGGGGCTGCTGGGGATTGGGACGGATATCGTTGACGGGTATGTATCGCACACGGGCAGAGAGGAAATCGGTCTTCTGGTCTTTTTTCATGGCGGTCGCCTCCTTTTTTTGCCTATTGTACGGCGGGAGGCCTGTCGAAAGCGGACGAAGACCGTCGGGAAATAAAAAAATGCACCCGCCCCTGTCGGGACGGGTGCGGCGGTCACTGCTTTGTGCGGATATCCTCGCCAAAGAAGGGCAGGATCTGGTAGGCACCCTCGATACGGGAGAGGATGGGCGCGCCGTAGCGATGGCCCAGCTCCTCCGGGGCCAGGTTGGTGCTGATGATGGTGGACCTGCCCGAGAGCATACGGCCGTTGACGATCTGATAGAGGGCGCTCTGGACAAAGGCGGTGGTCATCTCGGTGCCCAGGTCGTCCAGGATCAGCAGGTCGCAGCTCTCACAGCGGCGGACGTCGGCATCGCTGACCTCGTCGGGGCGGAACTTGGCGTCCTCATAGCGGGAGAAAACGCTGATAGCGGTGTCGTAGACCACGGAGAAGCCGGCGTCGCTGACCTCCCGGGCGATGCAGGCGGAGAGGAACGTCTTGCCCAGGCCGGTGCCGCCGGAGAGCAGCAGGCTGCCGCTGCCCCGGGAGAACTGGCGGGCAAAGTCCCGACAGACATCGAAGTTGCGCTCCATGTTGGCCCGGGGCGAAACGCCGTAGCTGTCCCACACGGCGCTGTCGTACAGGTCAAAGCGGAAGGTGTCGAACCGGGCCTCGCCCAAGGGAAGAAGCCGGGAGAGCTCCGCCAGCTGCTCGCGGGCGTAGTACTGCTTCAGGCAGGCGCAGACGCCGGACCGGGTGTAGCCGGTGTCGCCGCAGAGGGGACAGGCAGGCTTGTCCTCCAGATAGTCGGCGGGATAGCCCATGTCCTCCAACAGGGCGGCGCGCTCGCGCTGCAAGGAGAGATTTTCGTCCCGCAGGACCCGCAGGGCGGGCAGCGGGTCCTCGCCCTTTTTGGCGGCGGCGGCCACGATACGGCTCATGGTGGTGCGGAGGGTTCGGTCAATGTCCCGCAGGCGGGGCTGGCGGGCAAAGACCTCCCGGCGGCGCTGGTCCAGCTCGGCCTCCTGGCGCTGGCGGGCCTGGTCAAAGCGGGCAATGGCCCGCTGCATGATGATACCGTCGTATGACATACTCTCACCTCTTGATATAGCGGCGCATCCAGGCGTCCTTGTCCCCGGCGGGGGCGGCGGACTTACCGGCGGCAGCGGGCCGCTTGCCGGCCGCCTCGCCCTCCTCTACCTGGCGGGGCGTATGCCAGCCGGCGTCGTGCCAGCGGCGCAGGATGCCGTTAAGATAGCGCCAGTTCAGGTCCTTCTTGTAGAACACCGTGCGCTCATAGGCCAGAGCCACCGTCTCCGGCGGGAAGCCCATGTCCATCCACTGGTCGATGTAGCGGCGTTCGGCCTCCACCGGCGGCCTGTTAAGAATTCGTAAATTCGACAAATAGGAAGTGTACTTCCTGTTGCGCTCTGCCCATTTTCTCAGGTATACCGCAGCAGAATTCTGGTCAAATATGCCAAGCTGTGCCCAGCGATAGCCCTCTTTTTCCACCTGGCGCATGGTTGGTCGTCTGCCCTCGCCCCACTGGCTGCGGGCCCGTTCGACACAGTGGCACACCAGGAGATAGATCACGTCGGCGGGCATACCCAAATCATCGTAAAGACCGGCCAATATCTGCAAGTCGGCGGTGCGGAGTTTCTTGCCCAGCTGCTGCTCCGTCTGTGGCACCAGCAGGCGGAAGCCCTCGTTGTCCGTCAGCAGTCCGGCGATGTCCTGGGCGGTGTAGACCGGGCGTTCGTCCGCCGGATCGGGCGGTGCCTGGCGGGCCGGTCGAGGCAGCAGGTCCAGGTCCTGAAGGACCTTCTCCGCCGCGTCGATCCGCAGGCGGCTGATGGGCAGGACCTTTTCCAGCTCCTCCGGCGTGACGCCCCGGCCGAAGCGGCGCAGGGCCAGATACAGCAGGGCGGCGTCGCCCTGACCGCTTTGCAGCAGCTTGTCGGCCGCGTCGGCGGGCAGCGTCAGCTGCTCCTGCCTGTTCCGAAGTATATAGCCGTCCATGGCGATGACCTCCCCTCTCATTCGTGCTCTCCATTCTACACGAAAAAGGGGTCGGCGTAAAGCGGGGCGGGACAACTTTTTACAAATTTCCGCTTTTCGCCAAAATAGACTTTTCTCCGGCGGGTTTTGTGGTATAATGCTATTTGTATAAGTATATATACCCAACGAAATGAATTAAGGAGGGTTTTGGCATGGCGAACCGGGTAACGATGTCTATCTGCGGCACGGAGTATATCCTCGTAGCGGAGGAGGACGCCGCCTACATGGAGAAGATCGGCAACATGGTGGATGCGGAGATGCAGAAGCTGATGGACAGCGCCCACATGAGCCGTGACGCGGCGGCGGTGCTGGCGGCGGTCAATCTGGCGGACCAGCTCACCAAGGCGCAGGAGGGCGCGGAAAATCTGCGCCGGCAGGTAAAGACCTATCTGGACGAGGCCAGCCGCGCCAAGAACGAGGCGGCTGAGCTGCGCCGGAAGCTGCAGAACGCCCAGAACCAGAACAACCGCCGGTGATGATGGAGCTTTTGGCCCCCGCAGGGGGATATGAGGCACTGACCGCCGCGGTGCAGAACGGCGCGGACGCGGTGTATATGGGCTTCGGTGCGTTCAACGCGCGGCGGAGCGCGAAAAACTTTACCGACGAGGAATTCGCGTCGGCGGTGCGGTATTGCCATCTGCGGGGCGTGCGGGTCTTTTTGACCCTGAACACCCTGCTGACCGACCGGGAGCTGCCCGGGGCGGCCGCGGCGCTGCGGAAGGCCAGCGCCATGGGCGTGGACGCGGTGCTGGTGCAGGACTGGGGCCTGCTGACCCTGGCAAAGGAGATCGTGCCGGACCTGCCTCTTCACGCCAGCACGCAGATGAGCCTGTTCACGCTGGGCGGCGCCAATGCGGCCGCGGCGTTGGGCATGGAGCGCGTGGTGCTGGCCCGGGAGCTGGACCGGGACGAGGTACGGGAGATCTGCGCCGGCTGCGGCGCGGAGATCGAGGTGTTCGGCCACGGGGCGCTGTGTATGTGCTACTCCGGCCAGTGCGAGATGAGCGCCATGCTGGGACAGCGCAGCGGCAACCGGGGCGCCTGCGCCCAGCCCTGCCGCCTGCCCTACGGCGTGAACGGCCCCTGCCGGGACGCGCATCCCCTGAGCCTGAAGGACGCCAACCTGTCCGCCTATCTGCGGGATATGGCGTCTATGGGCGTGGCCTGCCTGAAGCTGGAGGGACGGCTGAAGCGGCCGGAATACGTGGCCGTGGTAACGGGCATCTACCGCCGCCTGCTGGACGAAAGGCGGCTGCCCACGGCGGAGGAGTCCCGGGCGCTGGAGCAGGCCTTCTCCCGCAGCGGCTTCACCGACGGCTACTGGCTTGGTAAAAAGGGCAAGGCCATGTTCGGCACCCGGCCGGAGAACGTGCCGGAGCCAAAGGCGCTGTTCGCCCGCGCCCGCGAGACCTATGAAAACGGAAAAGAGAACCGGAAAATACCGGTGAACCTGCATCTGACGGTGCGCCGGGGCGAACCGGTGCGGCTGAGCGGCGCGTGCGCCGTCCGGAACGGCGTGGCCATGGGCATGGCTACGGGCGATATGCCGGAGGAAGCCCGGAACCGGGCGGTGACGGCGGAGGAGCTGCGGCAGCGGCTGACCAAGACCGGCGGCACGGTGTTCGCGGCGGATCAGATCGAAATAGAGCTGGACGAGGGGCTGATGGTGTCCGCCAGCGCGGTGAACGCGCTGCGGCGGGAGCTGCTGGACGAGCTGGCGGATCGGCGGATGGACACTCCGAAGCGCCGTGAACTGCCCGCCTCTCCCCTGCCGGAGGCCCCGGCGGGCGCGGCGGAGCTGGACTTTACCGTGTCCATCAGCAGGCCCGATCAGCTGACGGCCGAGCTGCTGGCGGAACGCCCCGCCATCGTGTATATCCCGGCGGAGCTGCTGGATAAGATGGACCTGATGCCCTATATCGGGCAGGCGGAGTTCTGCGCGGTGCTGCCCCGGATATTCCGCACGGCGGACGAACCGGTGTTCCGGGATATTCTGCAGCGGCACCCGGAGGTCGCCTCCGCGGCCATTGGCAACCTGGGCCATCTGGCCATCGTGAAGGGACTGGGCAAAACGCTCCGCGGCGACTTCGGCCTGAACGTGTACAACAGCCGGGCGGTGCGCTTCTGGCAGGAGCAGAAGCTATCGTCCGTGACGGCCAGCTTCGAGCTGCGGTGGCAGCAGGTGCGGGATCTCGGCAAATATATCGACTGCGAGGCCCTTGTCTATGGCCGCCTGCCGCTGATGATCACCGAAAACTGCGTGACGAAGAACAGCGTGGGCTGCGCCCATGGGGCGGGCAGCGTGCTGACCGACCGGCGGGGCGAGCAGTTCCCGGTGCTGTGCGCCTACGGGTGCCGGTGCGAGATCGAGAACGGAAAGACACTGGTGCTGGCGGACAAGCCGGAGGTGTTCCGGTGCGGCCTGCGGTACGGACGCCTGCGGTTTACCACAGAGACGGCGGCGGAGTGCGCGGCGCTTCTCCGCGCCCACAGGGCCGGGACCGTCACCGCCGGTGACAACAGCACACGCGGGCTGTTCTACCGGGGCGTAGAGTAAAACAAATGGTATAACACTCGTTATAATTTACAAACCGTATTCAATTTCAGGAGAAAAAGGTGTTACTATGGAGCTGAAGATCAAAGCTCTGTCCCCCAAGATCGGGACGGAGATACCCCTCCCCCGCTTTGCCACCGCCGGCGCGGCCTGCATGGACCTGTGTGCCTGCATCGACGAGGCGGTGACGCTGGCAGCCGGGGAACGGCGGCTGGTGCCCACGGGCATCGCCATCGCCCTGCCGTCGGCGGACTACGCGGCGCTGGTGTTCGCCCGCAGCGGGCTGGGCATCAAGAAGGGCGTGTGCCTTTCCAACGGTGTGGGCGTCATCGACAGCGACTACCGGGGCGAGATCGGCGTGGGGCTGGTAAACCTGGGAAGCGAACCGTACACGGTGCAGCCCGGGGACCGGATCGCCCAGCTGATGGTGGTGCCGGTGGTGCAGCCCACGGTGACGGTGGCGGAGGACCTGGACGAGACGGACCGGGGCGCCGGCGGCTTCGGCTCCACAGGCAGGTGACGTATATGGCAAAGATCGTGCTGGCCTCCGGGTCCCCCCGGCGGCAGGAGCTTTTGCGTCGGATGGGCATCACCGACTTTACCGTCCGGGTGCCGGAGGTGGAGGAATACTTCCCCGCCGGGCTGACGCCGGAGGAGACGGTGTGCTACATCTCCCGGGAGAAATCCCAGGCGGTGGCGTCCGACGCGGACGAGATCGTCATCACGGCGGATACGATGGTGTTTCTGGACGACAAGAAGCTGGGCAAGCCCGCCGACGAGGCGGAGGCCCTGCAAATGCTGACGGCCCTGCAGGGTCGGCGCCACACCGTCTGTACCGGTGTGACGGTGCGGCAGGGGGAGAAAGCCCTGACCCGCGCCCAGCACACGGACGTGTATTTCCGTCCGGCCACACAGCGGGAGCTGAAGGCCTACATCGCCGGGGGCGAGCCCATGGACAAGGCCGGGGCCTACGGCGTACAGGGACAGGGCGCGCTGCTGGTGGAGCGCATCGACGGCGACTTTTTCAACGTGATGGGGCTGCCGGTGGTACTGCTGGCGGAGATGCTGGGCGAATTCGGGATACAGCTGCTGGGATAATGCCCCTTTCGCTCCCTCTGAGAGGGTGCGCTGCCGCCTCCCCTGCCGGGGGAGACTTCAGAGAGGAACAAACGACACATGAAGCGATTTTTTACGAAAACGGGAATATGGCTGCTGGCCGCGGCGGCCACCATCGCGGTGGTGCTGTGCGTGGTGTCGGCCCTGAGCTCCGGAACGGGGCTGCTGCACAACGCCCTGGGCGTGATCGCCTCGCCCTTCCGGGCGGCGGGTTCCGCCGTGGCGGGCTGGGTCGGCGGCATTAGCCAGCGGTTTGAGGACGTGGAGACCCTGCAGCAGGAGAACGACGAGCTGCGGCAGCAGATCGCGGAGCTGGAGGAGCAGCTGCGGCAGATGGAGCCGGCGGCGACCGAGAATAAAGAGCTGCGCCAGCTGCTGGGCCTGCGGCAGCAGCGCAGCGACCTGGTGTTCGAGGCGGCCCGCGTCACCCAGCGCGACGTGTCCAACTGGGCCAGCACGCTGGTGCTGGACCGGGGCAGTCAGCACGGCGTGGCCATAGGCGACTGCGCGGTGGACAGCGCCGGGAACCTGGTGGGTGTGGTCACAGACGTGGGCCTGAACTGGTGCCGGCTGTCCACGGTGTTGGACACGGACTCCCAGTTCGGCGCGCGGGTATTCCGCACCGGCGAGACGGCGGTGGCTGGCGGCGACCTGGCCCTGATGTCCGAGGGCCGGCTGCGGCTGCAATACCTCAGCGACAGCGCGAACCTGATCAAGGGCGATGTGATCGTCACGTCCGGACTGGGCGGCTACTATCCCGCCGGTCTGGTGATCGGTACGGTGGAGTCCGTGCAGACGGATGACGGCGGGCTGGCGCGGTACGCGGTGCTCTCGCCCAAGTGCGATGTGGCGGCGATACAGGAGATGTTTATCATCACGGATTTTGACGTGATCCAATGACGGAGGACGGCTATGACACGGCGGGCGATACTGCTGAAGTGGATATTGTACTGTCTGTGCGCGCTGGCGCTGGCACTGCTGCAGGGGCTGGTGCTGGTATACGTGCGGGTATGGGGCGTGCACCCGTTCCTGCTGCCGGCCATCGCGGTGATACCGGCCACGCTGGAGCGCAACGAGCAGGCGCTGCTGTACGCGGTATTCTTCGGGCTGGCGTGCGACCTTCTCTCGCCGGTGGCGGGCCTGCCGTGCTTTTACGCGCTGGCGTTCCTGCTTGGCGCGGCGGCAGCGTGGCTGCTGAGCGGGCAGGTCATCATGGCGGGCGTGGTGTGCTCGCTGGTGGTGACAGGCGTATGTATGCTGCTCTGCGGACTGCTGCACATGGCGGTGCTGGCGGGACACAGCGGCGCGGGGCTGACCGCGGCGGGCCTGCTGCTGGGCAGAGAGCTTTTGGTATCGCTGCCCTTCGCGGCGGCGGCGCACCCGCTGTTCCGGTGGGCACAGCGGCGGACACTGAGCGAATGACCATAGGAGAACCGAGCTATGATGAAAAATCCTCACCCCTCCCGGCGGCGGGTATATGTGCTGCTGGGGTTTTTCTGTGCGTTTCTGGTGCTGTTTTTTGCGGTGCTGTATGACGCACAGGTGGTGCACGGCAGTGAAAATCGGGCCAGATCCATCACCAGCAACACCGCCAGCGAAACGGTGACCGCCTCCCGGGGCATCATCACCGACCGGAATGGCAAGGTGCTGGTGAGCAACCGGCTGGCCTATACGCTGGTGGTAGACAAGAGCAGCTTCGGCAAGGACGAGGCCGCGCTGAACGACGCCATCTGGCAGCTGATACAGCTGTGTCAGGAGCAGGGCGTCACATGGAACGACACCCTGCCCATGACCACAGGGTCCTCTCCCCAGCTGACCAGCAAAAGCCTGACCGAGAGCTTCCGGGAGTATCTGGACGACAACAAGCTGCCCACGGACGGCGGCAGCGCGGAAGTGCTGGCCGCCATGCGGAAGCTCTACAAGGTCGATGACAGCTATACCGACGCGCAGGCGCGTCTGATCGTGGGCGTGCGGTATGAACTGGACGGGCGCAGCAGCTACACCTTTGCCGAGGATGTATCCACGGAGTTGCTGGGCCGCATCACCGACGGAAAGTACCGGGGCGTGACCATCAAGACAGCGGCGGCGCGGGTGTACAACACCAAGCTGGCGGCACACATTCTGGGCACCGTGGGCGCCATATGGCAGGAGGAGTGGCGAAGCGACGAGAGCACCGGCTATGTGGGCTACGCTGACAAGGGCTACAATATGAATGACCTGGTGGGCAAGGACGGCGTGGAGAAGGCCTTTGAGGAATATCTCCACGGCAAGGACGGCAAGCGGCTCATCACCACCGACGAGAACGGCAAGATCACCGGCGAGCTGTACACCCGGGAGCCCCAGCCGGGCGGCACTGTGGCGCTGACCATCGACATCGACCTGCAGCAGGTGGTGGAGGACACGCTGGCCAGTACCATTCAGGGCATGATCGACAAGGACAGCAACGAGCGCGGCGGCGCGGCGGCGGTCATCCAAGTCGGCACCGGCGAGGTACTGGCCATGGCCAGCTACCCCACCTACGATCTGGAGACGTTCAACCAGGACTATGATGAGCTGGTGAAGGACGAACGCCTGCCCATGTTTAACCGGGCCACCCAGGGCGTGTACGCCCCCGGCTCCACCTTCAAGCTGTGCACGTCCGTGGCGGCGCTGGAGGAGGGCATCATCACCCCCAGCACCATTATCGAAGACAAGGGTATCTACACCTACTATGTGGACCCGCAGCCCATGTGCTGGATCTGGCGGCAGGCCCACACCACCCACGGGCGCATCAACGTCAGTCAGGCCATCGTGGACTCCTGCAACTACTTCTACTACGAGGTGGGCCGGCTGACAGGCATCAAGAAGCTGGACGAGTACGCCACAGCCTTCGGCCTGGGGCAGTCCACGGGCATTGAGATCGGTGACGTCAGCGGCGTGCTGGCCTCCCCGGAGTGGGCGGAGGCCCACGACCGGGAGTGGACCGACGGCCAGACCATTACAGCGGCCATCGGCCAGTCCTACAACCTGTTCACCCCCCTGCAGCTGGCCAACTATGTGGCCACGCTGGTATCCGGCGGTGAGCACTATGAGGCACATCTCCTGAAAAACGTAAAATCTTATGATAATTCACGAGTTATCGACGTATATGGCAAGGGGCCGCTGAACGACCTGAACATCTCGGACAGCACCATGGCGGCGGTGACCAAGGGTATGCACGATCTGACCTACGACTCCCTGCGGAGCGCCTTTTCCCGCTGTGTGGTGGAGGCCGGCGCCAAGACCGGCTCGGCCCAGGTGGGTACGGATATCGCCAACGGCACCTTTGTGGCCTACGCCCCCTATGACGATCCGGAGATCGCCATCGCCATCGTTGTAGAGAAGGGCGGCAGCGGCAGTCTGCTGGCCAATGCGGCCGTGGACATCATCAACGCCTGGTTCACCCGGGATGGCACCGGCGCCACCGCCGCCGGCGAGGACGCGCTGATGCGGTAAATCTGTTATAGAGACAAGAGGTACACATGGGACCCTATTTCAATTCGAGAGACAAACATTATAAAGACCCCTTCGGCGCCGTCCCCTGCGGCGCCGAAGTGCGCTTTGCGCTGGCGGACGACACCTACTACGGCTGCGAGCTGCTGGTGCTCCGGGAGTTCGCAGGCACGGAGGACACGTGCGCCCTGCCGCCGGCGGAGGGCGGCTTCGCCGGCACATACACCGCGCCGGCTGGCGGTGAGCTGTGCTGGTACTGCTTCCGCCTGACGGACGTGGACGGGCGCTGCGTGTGGTACGGCAAAAATGGCGTGCAGGACGCGCCGGAGAAGGCGGCACGCTGGCAGCTGACGGTATACGAGCCCTCCCCCGCCCCGGACTGGTTCGGGCGCGGCGTGACGTACCAGATCTTCCCGGATCGGTTCCGCCGTGTATCCATGCCGGACGTGAGCCATATGCCCGGGCACCGGTGGCTGCACCGCGGCTGGAACGAGCAACCGGTGTTCCTTCCGGACGAGCACGGGCAGATCACCAACCGCGACTTCTTTGGCGGCTCGCTGCAGGGCATCACGGAGAAGCTGGACTATCTGGCGGGCCTGGGTGTGACGACACTGTATCTGAACCCCATCTTTGAGGCCGCCAGCAACCACCGCTACGACACCGGCGACTATCGGGCCATCGACCCGCTGCTGGGCACAGAGGCTGACTTCCGCGCCCTGTGCACCGCCGCCCATCAGCGTGGGATGCGTGTGATACTGGACGGCGTGTTCAACCATACCGGCAGCAACAGCCGGTACTTCAACGCCGAGGGCTACTATCCGGAGCCGGGGGCGGCCCAGAGCCAGAATTCAGAGTATTACAACTGGTACAGCTTCCACCCGTGGCCATCGGACTACGACGCCTGGTGGGGCGTGAAGACCCTGCCCGCCGTCAATGAGGCGCAGCCGGCTTACCGTGACTTCATCTTCGGCGATCAGGACAGCGTGGTCCGGCATTGGCTGCGCTGCGGCGCGGACGGCTGGCGGCTGGATGTGGCCGACGAGCTGCCCGACGACTTTATCGAGGGCATCCGCTCGGCCATCGACGCGGAAAAGCCCGGGGCTTACCTGCTGGGCGAGGTCTGGGAGGACGGCAGCAACAAGATCGCCTACTCCCAACGGCGCAGATACCTGCTGGGCCGCCAGGTCCACGGCCTGATGAACTACCCCTTCCGCACGGCCCTGCTGAACTGGCTGGCCGGCGGCGACGCCGCGGTCTTCCGCGACAGCATGGAGACAATTCGTGAGAACTATCCGCCCTTCGCCTTCTATGGCGCCATGAACTTCCTGGGCACCCACGACACAGCGCGCATTCTGACGCTGCTGGGCGCGGAGGGCACACCGAAAACCAAGGCGGAGCGTGCGGCGTACCGCCTCTCCCCCACTGAGCTGGCCCGGGGCCTGGCAAAGCTCCGTCTGGCGGGAATGCTGCTCTACAGCTTCCCCGGCTCTCCCACCCTCTTCTACGGCGATGAGGCCGGCGTGCAGGGCTTCGAGGATCCGCTGAACCGGGGTGCCTTCCCCTGGGGCAGCGAGGACGCGGCGCTGACGGACTTCTTCCGCACTCTGGGACAGCTGCGGCGAACGCGGGAGAGCCTGTGCTCGGGCGCCCTGCGCTATCTGCTGGCCCGAGGCGGCGCTCTGGCCATCGAGCGTGAGTGCGGAGGCGAGCGCACGGTAACGGCGCTGAACGCAGGCCCCTCTCCCCTGCCGGTGGCGGTGGATTGGGACCGGCCCACCGTACAGGACGCAGTGACCGGACAGCGATTTCTGGTCATCGACGGGAAAGCACATCTGACATTGCCGCCGCTGAACGGCGTGATACTGGTATAAGGAACGGGGCGGTTGTTTCACGTGAAACAGCCGCCCTGTTTTCGTCCCTTTATGTTTCACGTGAAACAAAAGGGCGAAAATTTGCATTTTCCCTCTTGAAACCCTCCATGCAGGTGGTATATACTATCATAATGAACTCAGAGAGAAAGAGGAATTTGCTGTGGCGAAAATCATTGCGATCGTAAATCAGAAGGGCGGCGTGGGCAAGACCACCACCTGCGTAAACCTGGCCGCTGCCGTAAAAGCCGCTGGCAAGCGGGTACTGCTGTGCGATTTTGACCCCCAGGCCAACGCCACCAGCGGCATGGGCGTGGACAAGACCACCAGCAACGGCGTCTACGATGCGCTCATCAACGGCGCAGAGACGGCCCAGCTGATCGTGACCACGCCCTATGGCGACGTGCTGCCAAGCAGCAAGGCGCTGGCCGGCGCCGGCGTGGAGCTGATCAACATGGACGACCGGCAGTTCCTGCTGAAGGCCGCGCTGCGGCAGGTGGCGGACAATTACGATTTCATTTTCATCGACTGCCCGCCCTCGCTGGAGCTGCTGACGCTGAACGCACTGTGCGCCGCCAACAGTCTGCTGGTCCCGGTGCAGGGCGAGTACTACGCGCTGGAGGGACTCAGCGACCTGATGAACACCGTGCGTATCGTGCGGCGCAGCATGAACCCGGGGCTGGACATCGAGGGCGTGCTGCTGACCATGTTCGATGGCCGCACTAACCTGTCTATACAGGTGGCCCAGGAGCTGAAGCGGTTTTTTGCCGGGAAGGTGTACAGCACCGTGATCCCGCGGAACGTGCGGCTCAGCGAAGCGCCCAGCCACGGCAAGCCCATCACCGCCTATGACAAGACCTGCCGGGGCGCGGACGCATACACGGCGCTGGCGGCGGAATTTTTGCGGAAGAACAACTGCTGAAAGGAGACGCGGTATGGCGAACACAAAAGGTCTGGGCAAGGGACTGAGCGCACTGCTTGGTGACGACGTCATCGCCGCCAAGGACGAGCGCGCCTCCTCCCTGCTGCTGCCCATCAGCCAGGTGGAGAGCTGCTCCACCCAGCCCAGAAAGAGCTTTGAGCCGGAGGCCCTCAGTGACCTGGCGGACTCCATCCGGATACACGGCATCATCCAGCCGCTGACCGTGCGGAAGCTGCAATCCGGCTACTATCAGATCATCGCCGGTGAACGGCGGTGGCGGGCGGCGCGGATGGCCGGGCTGACACAGGTGCCCGTGGTGGTCATCGAGGCCGACGACCGCAAGGCCATGGAGCTGGCCATGATCGAAAACCTCCAGCGAGAGGACCTGAACCCCATTGAGGAGGCCGAGGGCTACCGGGTGCTGACGGAGCAGTACGGCATGACCCAGGACGAATGTGCCCAGCGGGTGGGAAAGTCCCGCCCCACCGTGGCCAACGCCCTGCGCCTGCTGGGGCTGACCGAGCCGGTGCGGGCCATGGTAGAGGACGGACGGCTGTCCGCCGGACACGCCCGCGCCCTGTTGACGCTGGGCAGCAAGCAGCAGCAGGCCGCGGCAGAGACCGTGGTCAAGGACGCCCTCTCTGTCCGGCAGACGGAGCTGCTGGTGAAAAAACTCACCGCCGAGAAAAAAGAAAAGCCCCAAAAGGACGCGCTTTCCGTCAATTATGTTGAGGAGGCCGCCCGTGAGCTGGGCGAAAAGCTGGGCCGCCCCTGCCGCATCGTCAACGGCAAAAAGAAGGGGCGCGTCGAGCTGGAATACTACGGCACCGAGGACCTGAACGCCCTGCTGGAGGCTCTGGAGAAGCTGGGAAAGCGATAAGCGTTTCACGTGAAACATCATCGAATAGAGGTATAGAATATGCTTGACATCAAGTTTATCCGGGAGAACCCGGACCTGGTAAAGGAGAATATCCGCAAGAAGTTCCAGAACGCCAAGCTGCCCCTGGTGGACGAGGTCATCGCCCTGGACAGCGAGCGCCGCGAGGCCATCAACGAGGGCGAGGCCCTGAAAGCCGAACGCAACAAGATCTCCAAGGCCAACGGTCCCCTGTTCGGCAGGCTGAAAAAGTGCGCCGACGAGGCGGAGAAGGCCGCCCTTCAGGCGGAGATCGATGCCAACAACGCCGCCGTAAAGGCCAACGCCGAGCGCATGACCCGTCTGGAGGAGAAGAAGGCCAACGCCGAGGCGGCTATGAACAAGCTGCTGCTGGTCATCCCCCAGATGATCGACGAGTCTGTGCCCATCGGCCCGGACGACAGCTGCAACGTAGAGGTGGAGCGCTTCGGCGAGCCCAAGACCCCGGACTTCCCCATCCCCTACCACACGGAGATCATGGAGCGCTTCGACGGCGTGGATATGGACGCTGCCGCCCGTGTATCCGGCAACGGCTTCTATTACCTGATGGGCGACATCGCGCGGCTACACTCCGCCGTCACCGCCTATGGCCGTGACTTTATGATCGACAAGGGCTTCACCTACTGCATTCCGCCGTTTATGATCCACGGCAACGTGGTGGAGGGCGTGATGAGCCAGACGGACATGGACGCCATGATGTACAAGATCGAGGGCGAGGACCTGTACCTGATCGGCACCAGCGAGCACTCCATGATCGGCAAGTTCATCGACCAGATCCTGCCGGAGGACAAGCTGCCCCAGACGCTGACCTCCTACTCCCCCTGCTTCCGCAAGGAAAAGGGCGCCCACGGCATCGAGGAGCGCGGCGTGTACCGCATCCACCAGTTTGAAAAGCAGGAGATGATCGTGGTCTGCAAGCCCGAGGACTCCAAGGCCTGGTACGAGAAGATGTGGCGCTACTCCGTGGAGCTGTTCCGCAGCCTGGATATCCCTGTGCGGCAGCTGGAGTGCTGCTCCGGCGACCTGGCGGACCTGAAGTGCAAGTCCTGCGACATCGAGGCCTGGTCCCCCCGGCAGCAAAAGTACTTCGAGGTGTGCTCCTGCTCCAACCTGGGCGACGCCCAGGCCCGCCGCCTGAAGATCCGCGTCCGCGGCGAGGACGGCAAACTGTACCTGCCCCACACCCTGAACAACACCGTGGTGGCCCCGCCCCGTATGCTCATCGCCCTGCTGGAGAACAACCTGCAGGCGGACGGCTCCGTGCTGGTACCCAAGGCGCTGCAGCCCTATATGGGCGGCAAGGAGCGCCTGGTACCGCTGCACTGATAGCGTATAGTAATAGTTATCCGTAATTATACTTTTAGTATAGGAGCTTTTACACATGAAGAAGTTTTTTGCGGAATTCAAGGAATTCGCCATGCGCGGCAACGTAATGGACATGGCCGTCGGCGTGA
>ERZ857745.1350-NODE-1350-length-30764-cov-5.620209_pt1 | contig 30764 bp, 21 predicted proteins | sample MGYA00519699_ERZ857745 | MGnify/ENA primary metagenome ERZ857745 (study PRJEB31778, sample SAMEA3449357) | human gut metagenome | biome: human gut; feature: human-associated habitat; material: faeces | place: United Kingdom | collected 2010/2012 ...
AGGGCGATGCCCTGGGCTAAGAGCTTCTGCCCCTTCAGGGCGTGCTGCTTGCGTCCATTGCCCTGGGCTAAGAGCTTTTGGGCTTTCAGCCCGTACTTAAACCACATGAGAAACTTCAGGTTTTTAATATTTTCTCATCATTAGTTCCGCGATGTTTGCTTTCATATTGCTGAGATGCGGCAATCTTCTGCTGAGATGCAGCAATCTTCTGCAAAGATAAGCATTTTATCCGAATACAAGATGTTATTTCGTCTAAATTATTGCTTTTTAGCACAAATAAGTTTGGTAATTGTAGCTTTTTTGCTAAATTTGCACAATAAACAAACAATCAACATAAATTCAGCGCATTATGAAACAGTTTTTCAAGAGCGTGGCAGCCACCGTTGTGGGCATTTTCGCCTTTGGTATTATCATGGGCATCTTTACCTTCATCAGCCTGATAGGCATGCTGATGAGTGGCGACAAACCTTCGTTGCGTGACAATTCTGTCATGGTCATGAAGCTGCAAGGCACCATCAACGAGCAGGGACAGGAGGACGTGATGGGACAAATCACGGGCAACTCTTTCAATCAGTTAGGGCTGAACGAAATTCTCTCTGCCATCAAGAAGGCTAAGAACGAGGACAAGATAAAAGGCATCTACTTAGAACCAGGCGCACTCATCACCGACTATGCCACCTTACAGGAAATACGCAAGGCACTCGAGGATTTCAAGAAGAGCGGCAAGTGGATCATCGCCTATGGCGACGCCATGACGCAAGGATGCTATTACCTCGCCTCTGTGGCCAACAAACTGTACATCAATCCTGAAGGATCGGTCGACTGGCACGGACTGGCTTCTCAGCCCATGTTCCTGAAAGACCTCTACGCCAAGTTTGGCGTCAAGTACACGGTAGTGAAGGTGGGAAAATTCAAGAGTTTCACCGAACAATATACTGAAGACAAGATGAGCGATGCCAACCGCGAGCAGGTTTCGCGCTACATCAACGGATTGTGGCAGCAGATGCTTAGCGACGTGGCCAAGAGCCGTGGTATCAACAAAGACTCGCTCAACCATTATGCCGACGGCTTCGTGGCCTTCGAAGACAGCAAACTGCTGAAGACGCACAAGATGGTGGACGGTTTCTGCTATTACGACGAGATAAAGAACATCGTGAAGAAGCAGCTTGGCATCAAGGACACCAAGCACATCCGACAGGCAAGCATGAGCGAGGTGAATGCCGCCGTAGAGGACAAATACGACGGAAGCACCATCGCCGTCTACTACTGCCAGGGAGGCATTACCAGCCAGGCTACAACAAGTCTGTGGGGTGGCGAACAGCAGATTGTGAGCAGCAACGTGATTTCCGACCTGAACGACCTTGCCAAAGACGAGGACGTAAAGGCTGTAGTTATCAGAATCAATTCGGGAGGCGGCGACGCCTATGCCTCCGAACAGATATGGAGAGCTGTGAGCCAGCTCAACAAGAAGAAACCCGTGGTGGTTTCGATGGGCGGAATGGCTGCATCGGGAGCATACTATATGAGCATGGGCGCACGCTACATCATGGCTCAGCCTACCACTCTGACTGGAAGCATCGGCATCTTCGGAGCCTTCCCCGATATGAGCGGACTCATCACTCAGAAACTGGGAGTCAAGTTCGACGAGGTGAAGACCAACCGCAACAGCGGTTATGAGGGAGCTTTGATGGCCCGCCCATTCACTCCCGAAGAGCTGAGCTACCTGCAGGCATACGTCAACCGTGGCTACACGCTTTTCCGCAAACGTGTGGCTGACGGCAGAAAGATGTCTGTCGACGAGGTGGAGAAGATAGCGCAAGGACGAGTTTGGCTCGGTTCGGATGCCAAGAACATCAAGCTGATCGACGGCTTGGGCGGACTGGACGATGCTGTTGCCAAGGCTGCCCAGTTGGCTAAGATCAAGGATTATCACACCGATGAATATCCATTGCCAGCCAGCTGGATGGATCAGTTGCTCAACAATGTAGAAACAGGAAGCGGCAACTATCTCGACGAGCAGTTGCGCCTCACCTTGGGCGACATGTACACACCATTCATGTGGTTGCGCCACATCAACGAGCACGAGCCCGTACAGGCTTCGCTGCCCTACGTACTCAACATCAGATAACAACCGCCTATATATAATTAAGGTTTAGGCATCTATTGTGACCAGGCGCGGTCATCTATTATGACCAAGTGCAGTCATCTATTGTGACAAGATGTACCTATATATAATAAGGTGAAAATAATAAAAATGAGAACAGAAGGAGATCTTATCAAGATAAACGAATGGCTCACCCCGCTGAGCTGGCTATACGGTATGGCAGTCCGCCTTCGCAACTGGCTCTTCGATGTAGGCATCAAGCGAAGCAAGACTTTCAGCCTGCCCGTCATATCCGTAGGCAACATCACGGTAGGCGGGTCGGGTAAGACTCCGCATGTGGAATACCTCATCCGCTTGTTGCACGACAAGATGAAGATTGCCGTACTCTCACGTGGATACAAGCGCAAAAGCAGCGGTTATGTATTGGCAACCGAGGAAACCACGATGCCCGAGATAGGCGACGAGCCTTTCCAGATGCACCAGAAGTTCTCCGACATCTATGTGGCAGTAGACACCAAGCGAGTCAGAGGAATAGAGCGACTGCAGTCTGACGAAGAGACAAAGGATGTGGATGTGGTATTGCTCGACGATGCCTTTCAGCACAGATATGTGAAACCGGGCATCAACATCCTCTTGGTGGACTACCATCGACTCATCATCTACGACAAGATGCTGCCGGCAGGAAGACTACGCGAGCCATTAAGCGGAAAGAACCGTGCCGACATCGTCATCGTGACCAAGTGTCCTAAAGACCTTCGTCCCATGGAGTTCCGTGTGCTCACCAAAGCCATGAGTCTCTATCCTTTCCAGAAGCTCTACTTCACGTGTATCGACTACGACGATGCCAAGGGCCTCTTCTGCGACAAGACACTCCCACTCCATGAGCTGAAGCAGCAGCATGTCATGCTCCTCACAGGCATCGCATCGCCCAAACAGATGGAGCACGACCTCAAGCCCCATGTAGGCGACATCAGAAGCCTGTCGTTTGGCGACCATCATCAGTTCAAGCCACGCGACATCGAACTCATCAACGACACCTTCGATTCGATGCCCGAGCCACGCATCATCATCACGACAGAGAAGGATGCCGTTCGACTGAAGGAAGCCGAAGGACTGAGCGAACCCGTAAGACAAAACATCTATGCGCTGCCCATCAAGGTAAGCTTCATGCTCGATCAAGAAGAAAACTTTAACAAAAAAATCATAAGCTATGTACGAAAAAATTCAAGAAACAGCATCCTGGCTAAAAGAAAGGATGACCACAAGTCCAAAGACCGCCATCATTCTGGGAACGGGACTCGGACAATTAGCTTCAGAAATAACTGACAGCTATGCTTTTCCATATAGTGAGATACCCAACTTCCCCGTCTCAACCGTAGAAGGCCATGCCGGCAAACTGATCTTCGGCAAGCTGGGCGGCAAGGACATTATGGCGATGGAGGGACGTTTCCACTTCTATGAGGGTTACAACATGAAAGAGGTGACATTCCCCGAGCGTGTGATGTACGAGTTGGGCATCGAGACCCTCTTCGTCAGCAACGCCTCTGGTGGCATGAACGAAACCTTCCAGATAGGCGACCTGATGGTGATCGACGACCATATCAACTTCTTCCCCGAGCATCCGCTTCGTGGCAAGAACTTCCCCACAGGTCCTCGATTCCCCGACATGCACGAGGCTTACGACAAGAGTCTGCGCGACTTGGCTGACAGCATAGCCCAGGAGAAGGGCATCGACCTGAAGCACGGAGTATACGTAGGCGTACAGGGTCCTACCTTCGAGACTCCTGCCGAGTATCGCATGTACCGACTGTTGGGAGGCGACGCTGTAGGCATGAGTACCGTACCCGAGGTCATCGTGGCTCGCCATAGTGGCATCAAGGTATTCGGCATCAGCATCATCACCGACCTGGGAGGCTTCGACGTACCGGTAGAAGTCAGCCACGAGGAGGTTCAGAAAGCCGCCAACGCCGCACAGCCTAAGATGACAGAGATCATGCGCGAGATGATTCGCCGGTCTTAACAACTTCAGAACTTGCTAAATTCAAATTCTTATAACAAATTGGACATCGCAAAATTGGGTGAGTTTGGTCTTATCGACCATCTCACAAAAGGACACGAAAACAAAAATGCCTCTACTGTTTATGGCGTAGGAGACGATTGCGCCGTGATGCACTATCCCGACAAGGAAGTTCTCGTCACGACCGACATGCTGATGGAGGGAGTACATTTCGACCTAACCTACATCGACCTGCAACACTTGGGTTACAAGAGTGCCATGGTCAACATTAGCGACATCTTCGCCATGAACGGTACGCCACGGCAAATGACAGTAAGCATCGCCCTGAGCAAGCGTTTCTCGGTAGAGGACATGGACGAATTCTACAAGGGCTTGCGCATGGCATGCGATAAGTTTGGCGTAGACATTGTCGGAGGCGACACAACCTCATCGCTTACAGGACTTGCTATCAGCATCAACTGCATTGGCGAGGCTGCAAAAGAAGACATTGTCTACCGACATGGAGCCAAAGACACCGACATCATCTGTGTGTCGGGTGATTTGGGCGGAGCCTATATGGGTCTGCAGCTTCTGGAACGTGAGAAAGCCGTATATTATGGACAGGTGGAAGACATCCGCAAGAAGATGGCACAAGCCAAGGCTGCCGGCGAGACTCAGAAGTTGGCTGCACTCAACCAGGAGTTGGCAGGCATGCGTAACTTCCAGCCCGACTTCTCGGGCAAGGAATATCTGCTGCAACGCCAGCTGCAGCCAGAGGCAAGAGGTGACATCATAGCCCAGTTGCGCGAGGCAGGCATACGGCCTACAGCTATGATGGACGTGAGCGACGGACTGAGCAGCGAGTTGATGCACATCTGTCAGCAGAGTCATTGCGGTTGCCGCATCTACGAGAAGAACATCCCTATCGACTACCAGACGGCAGTCATGGCAGAGGAATTCAACATGAACCTCACCACCTGCGCCATGAATGGAGGTGAGGACTACGAGTTGCTCTTCACCGTACCTATCGGCGACCATGCCAAAATCGAAGAGATGGAAGGCATCAAGCAGATAGGCTACATCACACAGGAATCCCTCGGCAGAATGCTCATCACACGAGATGGACAGGAGTTCGAACTCAAAGCCCAGGGGTGGAACCCGCTGAAAGACTGAGTCTGCCGACATCCTCGTGGACTATTCTTTAGTTAATAAACATTAAGCAAGAGAAAATATCTTCTTTTCTCTTGCTCAATCAAAGAAAATATTGTACCTTTGCAACCGCAAAATAAAACGATGGTGCCATAGCTCAGTTGGTAGAGCAAAGGACTGAAAATCCTTGTGTCCCCGGTTCGATTCCTGGTGGTACCACTCCTCCTTTCATTTGGAGGTTTCTGACTTCGGTTAGAGCCTCCTTTTTTTTATAATAAAGAATCAGGAAACAAACAAAACAAACTATATTCAAACAACTAAACATTTTAAAGATTATGAAGAAAATCATCATCTCTTTACTGGCACTTCTCGCTGTTACAGCCGTACAAGCCAACAACGATTATGCCAAGTATTACCAAAACCTGCCTGTACAGATGCCACAACCCACCCTGCCCACCATACCGGATAATCAGGTGAGCATCCTCGACTGCGGTGGAAAGGGCGACGGACTGACTCTCAACACAGAGGCTTTCGCCAAAGCCATCAGCCAGCTCAACAAACAGGGCGGCGGTCATCTGAATGTACCTGCAGGAATCTATCTTACAGGACTCATCTCACTCAAGGACAACATCGACCTGCACCTCGAGAAGAACGCCATCATCGTGTTCTCCGAGGATAAGAACGACCTGATCAAGGTCGACAAGACGACAGGTGCCAAGGAACTGAGAGCCGCAACAGCCATCACAGCCAGCAAGCGCAAGAACATATCTATCACAGGTGAAGGCACCATCGACGGAAACGGAGAATGGTGGCGAGCTGTAAAACGCAGCAAGGTTAGCGACGTGGAGTGGAAACAGTTCCAGGAAATGGGAGGTAGTGTTTCTGCCAAGGGCGACCTCTGGTATCCTTTCAATCTGAAACACCAGCCCAATGTGGCTTCCACGATGGAGGAGCAGGAGAAATACCGCAACCACATGATCCGCTTCACCGACTGTCAGAACGTTCTCGTACAGGGTGTCACCCTGCTCAACTCTCCTCGTTTCCACATCATCCCTACCCGTTGCCAGAATGTCATCATCGACGGCATCACCGTGAAATGTCCTTGGAATGCTCAGAACGGTGACGCCATCGACATCTCAAGCTGTAAGGATGTGCTCATCGTCAACAACGTCATTGATGCGGGCGACGACGGTATCTGCATGAAGGGTGGAGCTGGCGAAAGCGGTGTCAAGGCTGGTCCTTGCGAGAATATCAACATCCAGGACAACACCGTATATCACGCTCATGGCGGTTTCGTCATTGGAAGCGAGTTCTCTGGTGGCATGAAGAATATCCTGGTTCGCAACAACACCTTCCAGGGCACAGACGCAGGACTTCGTTTCAAGAGTGCTGTCAAGCGAGGCGGAAAGACAGAGAACATCTTCATCGACCATATCTATATGACCGACATCACAGGCGACGCCATCACTTTCGAGACCACTTACTGGGACAACCACGTAGGTGCCAAGCAGCCTAAGGAGGCTGTCCAGAAAGCTGAGTTCGTACCCAACTTCCAGGACATTCATATCAGCAACGTTTATGTAAGAGGTTGTAAAAACGGAATCGTGGCACATGGACAGGAAGGTATGATCCACGACATCACCATCAAAGACTGCAACATCTTCTACAATAAGCAGGCACAAGACATCGACAAGGCTTGCAAGATTCAGGTAGAGAATGTCAACTTCAGTACCTTCGCCAAGTAAAGCAAACGACTACTTCACTACGGTAAGTATCTGATTGCATACCGTAAAATGAATATCCATACCCTCATAAGGCATTCCATATACCTTATGAGGGTCTTTTTGATAATGCGGGCGAGGGTCTTGCGCCAGCACCTCTTTCAAAATCCCAATCTTTTCTTCTGTCATTCCCTGAGACAGCAGAAAGGTTTTTACTGTATCAGAAATTTCTACCTGCAACTTATTCCACTTGCGTTCATCCACAAAGCCACAGCGGGCCTCAGGATGACAGTCGGCATACACCACATAGGGCTTGATGTCATAAATAGGAGTACCGTCCATCAGGTCGGCACCCTTCACATGAATTACAGGACCGCGGCTACTCTCCCACTCCACATGCGACAGACGCACAGAAGACAATCCGATGTTGTTGGGACGAAACGGACTGCGGGTGGCAAAGACACCCACCTTCTCGTTGCCGCCCAATACCGGAGGACGAACCACCGGACTCTTGGCAGCATGCCTGTTGGCAGAAAACTCCCATATCAGCCACAGATAATCAAAACCCTCTATGCCACGAAGCGCATCTGCGTTGCGGTATTCGGGCTCAAAGACGATCTCTCCCTCCAACTCTGCCACCAGTCCAGCCTGCTTGGGAACACCAAACTTACTATTGAAAGGTGAGCGAAAATGTGCTATTGGTTTTATTTCCATATTTTCTAATTTGCGCCAAAATTACACAATTAAATCCATTTGGAAAAGAAATAAAAAGAAAAAATTTGGTATTCCATGCTTTTTAATGTACCTTTGCATGCAAAACAATCAAATCCATCAAGAAATGAAAATCCAGAAACCCCAATATGAGATTTGGGAACAAATCGCAGGAGAAGCCGGCATCTATAAGCAGATAGAGCGTGCCGGAAGAGTATGCTACAAGAGTGAAGACCATACAACAGACGATTCTGCCAGACCATTCGTTGAACGAATGATTCAGAGCGAGCACTTCGCCATGCTCGAGCATGGCACCGTCTATCTCGTGTGCAATCATGGCGAGCTGCCACTTTATCTCACCAACAGGTTCTCCCGTTGCCACACCGTCGAGGGCAAGGATTACATCACAACCAACATGCGCGTTCTTGCCGAGAACAAGTCACTCTCCGACCTGAAGTATCTCAGCAACTACGTGGCTGGCAGACATGAGCTGCGCATCACCGTGCATTTCACCACCCAGATTTCCATCACCCGCGAATACAATCGCCATCGTGCCAACTCCATGGCTGAGCAGAGCACACGCTACTGCAACTACACCAAGAACAAGTTTGGCAACGAGATAACCATCAACCTGCCAGAGTGGGTTTCCAATCAAGCCGACTTCGATGACACAACTGCGGAAGTATCGCCCGAAACTTTCTCTTCACTCTGCCAGGAAGTAGCCGAAGGCAAGTCACAGCAATGGAGCAAACTGCAGTATTGGCTCTTTGCCAACCTCGCCGCAGAGTATTCATATATGAATATGATCAATGCCGGTTGCAAACCACAGGAGGCACGAGCCATCCTGCCACTCGACTGCAACACCGAACTCGTGCATACAGCTTTCATCAGCGACTGGCGTCATTTCTTCGATCTTCGTGCTCTTGGCACCACAGGAGCCCCCCACCCTGATGCCAAACTTTTGGCCTATCCTCTCATGCTGGAGTTTCAGGAAAAGGGATATTTAGATGAAAAATAAACAAAACAACTGCCAAAAGATAAGATTTTCGGAATATCTGACATCATGTATCAAAGAATTACTTAACTTTGCAGTGTGTTTTTCATAGTATTAGATTTAAGGTTATCAAGGTTGGGGGCTACGGCGGTAGCCCCGTTTTTGTATAAACAACCCTATAAACAGCCCTATAAGCATACGTAAAACCACTTTTTTAAAGAAAAATCAAAAAAAGTTTCATAAATATTTGGCAGAAAGAAAAAATAGTCGTACCTTTGCAACCGCTTAAGAAAACCAAGCTGGTCATCTTGCAAGGAGAGATGGTAGAGTGGTCGATTACAACGGTCTTGAAAACCGTCGTACCGAGAGGTACCGGGGGTTCGAATCCCTCTCTCTCCGCAAAGTCCTGTAAGTCGAAAGATTTACGGGACTTTTATTTAATGGTCTATTTTCTTAAATGAGTCCAAATCCGATTGGGAGAAAACTTATGATGATGGAGGAAAGTTCTTTGGTTGGTAATTATGCGTCAAAATACACTTTTGGTTTATTTCAAGGCGATTTTTCTAGCTCATTTCTTGCAAGGAAGGATAAAAACATCTATCTTTGCAGTTAGATATTTAGCTTTGCAATAAACTATGGATATATTATACGGAACAAAAATAAACCAATTGCTTGCCAATACCGCACCGACAGGACTGTTGTTTGCTGACTGGCTAAAGAAGAAAGGATATTCTGTCCAACTGCAAAAGAAATACAGGGACTCTGGATGGCTGACAGCTATATGCAAAGGTGTGATGTGTCGCACTGGTGCCCGTTTGAATGCTTATGATGCCATAGCGTCATATAACAAACAGATGGGTGGCACCCTCAGAGTGGCTGCAATGTCTGCTTTGGAATATACGGGGTTCAACCATTATGTACCAATGGGAAAGCCTGTTCTGATGGTGGCAGCACCAACGTTCAAGACACCATTGTGGATGCAAAGTGATGTCTATGACGCTACCTTCCGGGTGTTTCACACAAATGCCTTCTCGTATACAGAGACAATAGAAAGAGTTACGGACAGTGGCACGTTATATGTTTCTTCTCCAGAACAAGCGTTCTTGGAGTGTCTAATCTTGGCTCCAAAGTCATACAGCTACATGGATCTGTACTATGTTATGGAGCAACTGACCACTCTACGTTCTGATGTTGTACAGCACTTGTTGGAAACTTTGGACAACAACAGAGTAAAGAGGATGTTTCTGTATATGGCTGAAAAGGCAGGTCATTTTTGGTTCGAAGAACTGCATCCCGAAAAGATAGATGTCGGGACTGGGAAAATCCAAGCTGCTACCAATGGTACATTTAATCGTAAATATAACATGACTATTCCAAAAGATTTAGAAGAATATGAGGGATAAGTACAAGAAGCAGGTCGCATTATTGATAAGAATTATGCCGTCTGTATATCGTATCAAGGAATTTGCCGTGCATGGTGGAACAGCCATTAATCTGTTCCATAAGAATTTGCCACGGTATTCAGTGGATATAGACCTTACCTATATTCCCATTCAAGATAGGACTACAAGTTTATGTACTATCAATGAAAGACTGCTTGAAGTCAAGAGGAACGTGGAAAGAACGATACCAGGGATTGTGGTCGTTCCCAAACCGAATGTATGGAAACTCCTATGCACATTAGGAGATGCAACCGTCAAGATAGAAGTGAATGGTACGAAACGAGGCATCATTGGTGATACAGTGGATATGTCATTGTGTGCCAAAGCCAAGGATGAGTTCAATATGGGCTGTAAGGCTCGAACTGTCTCTTTCACCCAATTATATGGCGGAAAAATCACTGCAGCTTTGAGTAGACAGCATCCTCGTGACCTGTTTGACTGTAAGTATATGGACATTAGCTCTTTTGAGGATGTTAAAGATGGCTTTATGCTGTGCCTCTTAGGAAGTGACAAACCTATCATCGAGTCATTGCAACCCAATGAGATAGACCAAACGGATGCTTTGGAGAAACAGTTTGAGGGTATGTCAGACATAGCCTTTAGTTACGAGGACTATAAGCAAGCAAGATTGCAGTTGGTCAAATTGGTTCAAGAAGGCATGACCAAGGCAGACAAGGTTTTCTTGCTTTCTTTTGAGGAAGGCTGCCCTGATTGGAGTCTGTGTAGTGCCGGTGATTTGTCCAAATATCCTTCTGTACAATGGAAATTGCTCAATATCAGAAATCTGAAGGAGCATAACATTCAAAAACATGAGCAGGGAATTAAAAAGTTGAAAGACTTCTTGTTTCCCAAATAGATAGAGTCATCCCCAAGGAAGCCTTGTAGCTTACTTGCAAAGTTAGTGTTAAACACGAGGAATTTATCTTTATTCTAATTGTTTTATACTAATTTTGTACCAATAATAGGATATAACGCTACATTGTGCTAAAGACGGCACTAGAATATCAACGAGTTACAGAAGATGGTAGAGTGATATAAAATCCCTCTCTCTCCGCACAGAGTCCTGTAAATCGCAAGATTTACGGGACTTTTCTTTTTTATACTTTTAAGTAGTCCCCCCTTACCACCATATAAAGCGGTAAGTTACCACCTTAATTTTATTATTAATCAGAGAAGTACATTCCCTTCTACAGATTGTTTTTACTAACAAGGCACGACATGAGGAAAAAGCAATGTTTATGTGGCATTTACGATGATATAAGAACTACTGCAAAAATAGTCGCATCATACGACTATTTTTGCAGTGATTTCATTCTGTTCTTTTATTTCAAACCAAGAACTCTACGGATTTCCATATTTCTATTCGTTTATTTTGTGTAGATACACATTATTAACGACCACAAAGTTAGCCTTATTCCTTTATACACGCAAATTTCAAGGCAAGAAAATGAGTCAATGGTCACATTTTAAACTTTTACAAGGCAGTTCTTCCTTCATACAACGCCGATAGACATTATCAATAGTTGGGGCATCTCAAAGATGTATGCCACCCAAATTGTCAAGAATGTCAATGGCGAAGACTTCACTATGGCGGCTCTTGTCATGCAAGTGAATGGCTTCCAATTTCGGTATTTTGGTGCAAAGTTAGTGTTAAACACGAGGAATTTATCTTTATTCTAATTGTTTTATACTAACTTTTTTATTATAATCCTGGCGTGCCCTTCAAAAAGAGATTCAGGCTTTGCTCTTGCAATAGAGCTGGATGATAAGGGAAAAGGATTGGTGGATTGGAAGGAAGTGTGAAAAAAACAAAGGGTTAGACTCCAAATCCGGAATCCAGCCCTTTAACGCTTTTCATTATCTGTTTCTATAGCAGACGATGGTGTCAGTCATCGCCCCACTTATCGCTGTTCGATTCTCCCCACAAGCCTTCGTATTTAGTATCAGTCTTGGTCGCATCCCCGTTGACCACATCAAATTTGCTGATACATTCATTGTCGAGACTTCCTCTATGTACACTGGCGATATTCAAGCCTTCGCTGCAGAGAGCCTCGAGCTGTATCACTTTAATTTCTGGAGTTATATAGTTCTTCATTTTTCGTTGCTGTTATTTGGGGTTTATCTGATAATTATCTTCTTTCCGTTCACTACATACATTCCCTTTGACAATCCCTCCAGGCTGCAACTGCGGCGCACCCTCTGTCCGTTCATGTTGAACACGCCATCTATGCCGCGCTTGTAGGATGTGCAGTCGGTGCTGCCGTGTACGTCGGCGATGCCTGTGGTGCTGTCTTCCACTCCGTCGATGAGCAGCGAAACCTGGCTCGGTTTTCCTCCAGCAGACGCATTGTCCTTCAGCTCAAACCAGCAGCGGAACGCCTTCAGTCCGTATGAATACCGCTCGCCGTTGTCCTTATTGCCGTGCGGCACCTGTATCAGCTTTCCCTTATACATGAAGTAGTCGCCGTTGAGGTCGTCTCTGCCCTCGATAATCTTGCCATTGTCGTATGTCTTTGCCATAGTGCCTTTGCAGACCATCGTGCCATGGCCACCGCCGGTGGCATCGAATTGTGTTTTTGATACCCAATTGGTGGTGTTTACATACTCATTCAGCTTATCCCTGTCGAGCGACACCATCGTGATGTCGTAGTGGTTGGCATGAATGGTCTTCGTCAGTCGGTTGTTTTCGTCGGTAGATTTCTCATAGTTGGTGCCCAGCCATTCGCTGTTGTCCTCGCCCTTTGATGTGTAGAAGTGTTCTACGGTGTAGGCTGCCGACTTCACCTGTGTATATGGCGGGAAGACAATATATGGCTCGAATGCTGTTACCATCACTTCATTGTCGTTCTTTGGCTCCACGGTCACGAACTGCACGCTTTTTTCCGTCAGTGCCTTAAGCTTTGCCACCTTCACGGCATCTCCGAACGTGCGCTTCATCTGTCCCCATGTCAGGTCTACGGGCAGAATGAGCGAGTTCCACATATTGTCGTTCAGCTTACGGTTCAGATGCAGCACGCTGTTCTTGTATTCGTCTGTCGCCTTGGTCAGATAGAGCAGGTCAGTAGACTCCTCGTCGAGAATCAGCTCCGGGTTGCGTCGCGGTCCGGCATAAAGCAGTTTGAAGTTGTCTACGGCGGTCAGCTCATTGGCGTCAGCCTCCGACTCGGTAGAATCTACATAGAAACCAATGCGGAGAGTCACGGGATTGTCGTTTGATATATCATTCCCATTCGGGGCTTTGTCGAGACATATCTGCACCTGGTTCTCATACTTTCCCTCGAAGAAGGCACGTCCGATACCGGCTCCTTCGTATGTATTGCCAAGCGTCTCGGCATCAGCCTGACTTATACCGTCGAGGGTTGCTGCTGAGTATATCTTTTTAATCGGATTGTTGTTGGCATCGAGCACCGTAATGAACAGGTTTGCAAGCGGTTTTTTATTCGTAGCATTGTTCTCCGAACTGTTCGCTGTGCTGAATCCGTTGCATCGCAGCAGGTACCATCCTCCCTTGTGTACCTTCACGTCCTGATAGAATGTGAAGCCGCGCAAGCCTTTATTGTAGCAGTAGAAATACTGACCGTATTTTTGTTGATGTGCTTCAGTTCTACCTGTCCAATCCTTATCTTGTGTGTTGCCAATTATGTTATACGTCTTGTACATTTTTTTGTCTCCAAAGTACACGTGGCTCTTTACATCATCAGGTAAATTTTCACCTCCGATTAGCCATTTTGCAGCATCAGTATCATTTATTCTGAAATCAGGACAAGTAATAAGGAAAGAGGCATCGACAACCGATTTCATATGTGCAGGGGCTGTGTTGAAGAGTTGGTAATACTCATTCTTTGTTATAATCTTCCATTCTTGATTCTTGTATTCTTGGGTACCTTCCGTGGCTTTACTTGCATAATTGCAGATTTTATTCTCGTTGTTAGGATATGCCGTGAGATAACCATTTTTACTGATATTGACGAGATATACCTTATTCGTTGCTGTATAGTCTTTGCCTTTTTCAAAAGTGATGACGCAATTCTGCCAGTCAGAACTTCCTCTGTCCATAAATACCCCATTTTTTTGAGTAAATTTTTCCCAGGCGATACCCATATATAAGCCAGCAGAAGAACCTGCCACTTTGCTTGCTAGAAAATACGTTTTTGAACTGCCATTCCAATACATATAAATGGAATGTGGTGAAACATCCAGTACGGCTTGTGTGCCCCACAAACCACCAATACTTAGAAACTTTTTGGCACCGACATTATACAGACATACAATCTTATTTCCATCGGTTTGATTTGTTCCAACCTGCGTGTCTGTACAATGTTCTGACGAAGGATCAACGCCAGAAAGGTCGTCAACACCTCCAATAACCGTTTTTTCTGTTCCGTTGTTTTCCGTCGCTTTATTTTGCGCCGAGGCTACAGGAGCATTTGCAGCCATCAGCACTGCGGCTAAAGCAACAGCCGCCATGTTTCCTTTTGCCTTAGCAAAAGAAAGCAGATAACTTTTACTCTTCATAATTTATTAATCGCTATTGTTGATTTTTTTCTAAAAATACTTATTCATTCAAATGTGTCAATTGTGACAGCTATGTTGTCATCCTGAACAGCTATGTTGTCGTCCTGATATATGAAAAGAACTGCAAAGATACGAAAAAATATTTACGATAAAATTTCCCCCCCCTGTCACTATTATTATTTATGTTTTATTAGCATTAGTATCCAATTTTTATTGGACACTAATGATATTTTTTACCAATAATTGGTTCAAGATGAGCCGATTTTATAACAGAATAGTGGTTGCAAACTACCATTCAAAGTGTTCATTCTGTTGGCAAAAAACTATAAAAAAGCGTTCACATTTCGGACTTTTGGTGCACCAAGGGTTCACCGTTTTACGCCATTTGTGACGTTTTTGTGAATACCTGTGAAGGGAGGGGTCACGCCCTGAATCCCCTCTGTTTATCGGACTTCCGGCGCTGATGTGAAGGGTGAGCCCTCGTTTCTTGCTTTCACACGCATACGCGAAAGAAAATAAATAAAGAAAGAAAACAGCTGCATGGGTAATGCCATAAAAACATATAAAAGAATATATATATATTATAATAGACGTTCACAACTTCACAAAATGGTCTCAAGCCCGATAAGTTATTCAGGCCTGCCAATGACTTACAGAGATTTCCCGGTAAGTCATTGAGACATCTCAGTGACTTACCGGGACATGCTAACTATTAAACTGAGGTTTCGTTTGTATGGAAGCTAAAGAAGTTAGAGAAGTTAAAGCCATATTCTGCCCCTTCAGGGCGTACTTAAACCACTTGCTAAACTTCAATAACCAATAAATAGGCGTATAAATACCTGAAAGCATGACAATAAGAAAAAAGGCATATCGCAAGAACCAAAAGTAAATCACACGCAAACGATTACGTAGAAAATCTAATTTTAGACAAAATGGATTCATTCCTTTTTAACATATTTTTCGTATCTTTGCAGCCGAAAAGAAAGTGCAATCGATTGCACAAAAAATCATCGTATAAGTTCTCGACTGCGACCGCTATACTGGGATGTTTAAAACAGACTACCATCAAAAATAACTAAAGAAAAAAATCAGCGGTGCATAGACTTACAGTAGAAGTATGAGTAATATAAAACAGCTAAATAAGCACAAAAACAATAAAAATAAAAGTGAAATGAAACACAAAACACTTACATTCCGCTTCCTCGACATGAGCCGAGGTGGTTTCGCTCGCCTGTTTCTTCTCCTTTTACTCCCATGCCTCAGCGTCATTGGAGTGAAAGCGGCAGATAGCAATGGGGGGGTAAAATTCAATTCTGCTGTCCGCTATTCGCAGTGGGCGATTAATTCACGTGCAAATGATTTCTATGCCAATACTACTTCTTTTGGCTTAGCAACCTACAATGCAGACGGATCACCAAACAAGAAAAGAAATGATACCAAGAAGAAGCTTGACTATGTTCCTGGTCTTGTTGCCAAATCTATGATTGAAGCAGCAAATTATTATCAAGGCTTCGATTGGTCAAAGCCTTGGTTCTTGAGTGTTAAGGAGTATGGAGATACATACTCCAATTCTGTCCCTACTGGAGGTGGCAGCCTTGATGACCTCAATGCCGTAAAGCTCTATATTGGTCTGTATAACAATGCAAATGCAATAGAAACAGACAAGAGCAACTACAAGACTGCTATTAGCTTAGCACAGAAAGGACTCGAAACTCATAACACAAAATACGCCATCAAGAGCGGAACTCTCGCTGGAGAGAATGTCGTAGGTGGCTGGTTCCACAAAGAAGCTTACAACAATCAGATGTGGTTAGATGGTGCCTATATGGGTAGCGCACTCTTGGCACAGATTATCAACTTCAACAATGGCACAGGAACTCATGTATCCGGAAGCACAATAGAAAACTGGGATATGGTATTCAAACAGCTTAACATTGTTTGGAATATGTGCTGGAACGCTAACGACAAGTTGATGTATCATGCTTTCGAGGCGAATGCCGGAACAGGCACATCAAAATCTCATGCAGACACTTGGGCTGGCTTGAATGGTACAACTAAGCCTTATACATTCCACTCTGCAGCCTACTGGGGCAGAGCCAATGCATGGTATCTCATGGCTTTGGTAGATGTATTGGAAGCCATGAAGAATGCTGGTCAAGAGAATTCTGACAATTACAATACTTTGAAGCAGCATCTCGCAGACCTTGCTGCTGGTATCGCTAAACATCAGGATTCAAAGACTGGTGGTTGGTATCAGGTGATGGACAAAGATGCTTCCTTCACTGCATCATATTACAATAGCAACTGGACTGGCAAACCTGCCAGCGTAACAAACTATATTGAAACATCAGCTACAGCTATTTTTGCAGCAGCTTATTTCAAGGCTGTTCGCTTAGGATTGCTCTCTACTTCTCCTTATGATTATAAAACAATTGCCAAGAATGCTTTCGAGGGTTTGGTAAACAACTACACCTATCTGGATGCTAATGGCGACATGCAAATCTGGGGCAGTTGCCGTTCTGCTGGTTTAGGTGGTGATAAAGATACTGCTTTAAAGGGCGCTGAGAAATATCGTAATGGCTCCAATGAGTACTACTTGTTGGGCTATGATGTTCCTATGGTTAAACAGTCTGAGGGTAAGACCGAGGGCAAGGTTCTCGGTGGCTTCATCATGGCTGCTACAGAGTACGAGCGTGCTTACCAGAACCAAGACAGCAAGCAGATTCTGTTTGCCAAGGACTTGGCTCCAAGCTATAACTTCACTACTACTAATGCAGGTACCCTTGATGCTACTGCTTATGGCAATGGTACCGTTACTTATCAGTGGTACAAGAAAGATGGTACTGCCATCACAGATGCCCAATCTACTACTTTTACTCCAACAGAAAGTGGAGAATATTATTGCGAAGCTACTGCTAATGGCAATACAATTAAGACAAACATTACTACTGTAACTACTGCTAATACAGATAATGGTGGTAGTAATAATGGTGGTAATGGAAATACTGGCGATGGTGTAACATCAAATAATAAACTGTTTGACTACACTGTTCCCGCAAGTACAATTTTAAATACAACAGAAACGAGTGTTAGTCCTTATGGTTCAGTATCAGCATCTGCAGAATGTACAACAGAAGCGACTAAAGGATTTAAATTTGATAAAAATGCCACATATCTTAAGATTACTTTAGCCAACAATACTCTACAGACCGGAGATGTCATTACAATAACATCCTATGCAGATAAAACAGGTATGGGTGTTAAGGCATCAGCAATAGATGGAGGGGATGCTATTATAGTTACAACGAGCACTGAAACAAAAGCCAATACGACAAGTTCGTATACTGTAACAAGTAATGATGTTCTTAATGGAAAATCTTGCATTTATTTAAGTAGAAGTGCAGGTAGCACTACTTTCATTAAGTCCATTACCATCACTCGCCCTATTATAAATATAAAGAAATACAAAGTTTCTGCTACAGCAGGAACTGGTGGTTCTGTATCCATTGTAAATGATGCTTCAGGTACACCCGTAACCTCAGGCTCAGAAGTAGAAGAGAATACCTCTCTTACATTCACCGCCACACCAAACGACGAATATGAGTTTGTAAACTGGACAGATGCAAGCAACAATTCTGTTATTAGCACAGAAGCAACCTACACAACAACTGTAACTGCAGCGATTTCTCTTAAAGCCAATTTCAAGGCTAAAACTCCTGTTACCCCAACCGAAGACGAAGTTATCTACAACTGGGGTACTTCTGTAGGTACTACTACATATGGAACAAACTGTACTTCAAATACAGGAGTTATAACCTTTGGTAGCAATTTCAATGCTACAGAAGGAAAGTATATCACCATTAAGCCTAAGCCTAAGACTGGAGGATTCAAAGCGGGTGATGTCATCACACTAACGGGCTACTGCGATAGCAAAAATCCTTCAGGTATAGATGTCTATTCTGATGTAAATGGCAATAGTATCTTCCGAACAAACACCTTAGCAAATTCAAATATTGGTGGTTCTGAATTTACTTTCACCCTTACCAAAGATTGCGATGCTCTCTATTTGGGTCGCTTCGGTGGAGGTACTACTCGTTTGACAAGTCTTCAGGTAAATCGTCCTGCTTCATCTTCAGGCAAGACTCGACTGACAGCTTCTTTCGAGCAAAATGCTAAAGTTGTAGTATTAAACACTACTACTTCTTCTGAAACTCTGCCAACTCTTACTGTTAAGGCAGGAGACACTCCGCTTTCTCCTGGTCAATATACGGTGGCTTACAAGTCAAATGCAGAGGATGTTGCTACTCTGAATGATAATGATAATACCATTACTATTAAGAGCTTAGGTATCGCAACCATCACAGCAACTATCACTCCAAAAGACGCAAGCAAGTATGAAGGAACTACAGCCACTTATCAGTTGAGCGTAAAGGCTCCTTCTCCTCTCAACGTTTCAGCAATGGATGTTACAATCAACACCACTGACGCAGAAGTAGAGCAGCCTGTCATCAAAGTTTATGGAGATGGAGACACGCTCCTGAAATTGGGTCGAGACTACACCTTATCTTATGAGGTTAGTGAAGGCTCAAATGTAAGCGTTGATGCATTATCCGGTAAATTCTCTGTTACAAAGACTGGGGATAAATGGACGAAGGGAACATCTCTCATTACCGTTACTGCGACTCCAACATCATCACTGGGAAGCAATTATACTGTAGGTACTCTTCAGTTCTCTTACTCTGTTGTGGAAGGTAAAATTAAGCTTGTTTTCTTGAATTCATTCAATGGCATCACCATTAATCTGCATCAAGATAGTAAAAACAGAACCATCACTGTTCCTCTGATTTACAATGGTGAAGATGTTAGCAGTTATTTCAACTACACATATTCAATTGATGGACAAGTTCAGAATGTCACCCAAAATACACTTAACTATACACCAAGTACAGAGGGAAAATATAAAGTTACAGTAACTGCTGCACCTATAAAGAATGATGTAGACGACTATAGTGACGTTTATGATAGTCCTGAATCTATTTCATTCGATTTGGATGTAAATAGCAAGTATCAGGTTATCACCGTTACACCTGATCCAACAAGCATTAAAATGAATACAGGTACTACACGAGTAGCACCAGACTTGACAGTTACAGATGGAAATGCTACTCTTGCCGATACAGAATACAATACCTCATGGTTCTCTACATCTCCTGGTGTCGTAAAGGTAGATGCAACAACAGGAAAGATAGAAGCTGTCAGTGAAGGTTCTGCTAATGTCAGAGTCGTTGTCACTGGTGATAACTTAGAAAGTACCACTGCTTTAATTACCATTGACGTTGACGACCGTGCGGTGTATCGAGTTCATGCAAATGAAGAATATAAGAACCAGACAACCATGTGGAATCAAAACCATAATTTGTCTGTTACTCTTGGTGGATGGTTATTCCCTAATGAAGTGAAGGATTTTTGGACTACAGGAGAGTCTTTGTCAAGTAAGGTAGAGTGGAATAATAATAACAATAATTATTATTCAAAAAAAGCTACATGGAAAATTACCGGCTTTGATTATATGGTAACTGCTGGTGACAAGCAGAAGAATGCCCGCCAGGAGGATGGTTCCAATTGTATGCCAGAGACTACATTGATAAGTACAACGAATTATTCTCGGAAAGAATATATTGTTGACCCAATGTTCAATGTGCCATGTTCTGGTTCCTTCCTGACATTCCAGCCTAAGACAAACGGTACTGTCGTAGCACATATATATCAAAACGGAGTATTCGATTCTACGAAGGGTAGTAATTCTAAAATAGATTATCAGTACAGACCACAGCGTCGTGTATTCATCATGGATGAGGCTGGTAATTTTGTAAGTTCAGATGCTCACATCGAATCTACTACAGGTCAACCCAATGGCAAGCATTATACTTTGAGCGATTATAAATGGGATATGGGTGACAAGAAGTCGCCAACTGTAGAAACAGTGAAGAAGCACTTTGGGCTTGAAAGTTTTGAGATGTCAGAAACAGGTTTTAAGAACAATGTTTATGAAAACCAACTTGACCAAGAAATAGCTCCTAATGAAGCTGCAAATAAATATCCAAATTTGAAAGGCTCACGTGGATGGTCCGTTCTCGCTGATGCACCTGTTACCTATACCTTTAAGGTAAAGGCAGGTAAGACCTACTATCTCTACAACTTCGGTTCGAAGATTGGCTTCTATGGCTTCTCATTCGATGAAACAAAGCCAATTGTTGATGAGGTATCTTATGCAGATAATCAGTCCAATACTATCACGGCAACTGCGGCTGGTCATGTGGCAAAGGTAACTGTCAACCGCAGCATCATGAAGAAGGATGTTTGGACAACTTGTGTTCTTCCTTTCAGTCTCAACAGACAGCAGGTTGACGCAATCTTCGGTCCAGCTTATAGTGCAGCTAGTGAAGAAGCGAAGAATGGTACCCAAATTCTCTACTTCGACCGTGTAGAAGGTAATAAGGTTTTCTTTGTGCGTCATGCTTACAATACCATCGTGGCAAACAAACCATTCCTTATCAAGCCAAGCAAGGATGTAGAGAGCATCAGCACCGCTGCTATAGCTGACTATCCTTACGTAACTATCGAGGCAACCAAAAACGAAAATGGCAAACCTGACGATTGGTGTACAGGCAACGACTATACATGGGCTTCAAGCTACAGCAATGATATGACCGTGAAGGAAGGCGATGGCTTCATCAGTAATCAGGATGGTACATTCAAGAACTTCGTAGGAACAAGCGGTACCTTGAATGGCTTCCGCGGTTATCTGAAGCGTCTCGGCACCCAAACTGGTGCCAAACCTATCATGTTGCAGGTGGTAAGCAGCAGCAACGTAGATGGCAACAATGGTGAAACTACAGGTATCGAAGATTTGATCATTGATGCTGACGGACAGCTGATGCCAACCAACGGAAAGGTTTACAACATCAACGGACAGTTGGTTAGCGAAGATGCCAACAGCTTCCTGTCGCTGCCAAGTGGCATCTATATTATTAATGGTAAGAAGTATATCAAATAAAAACATTTGAAGCAATGAATAAAAAAGTATATATACAGCCACAGATATTTTACATTCCGTTACAGACAGAAAGTTTGCTGCAAACCTTTTCAAAGACTGTAAATACAGATAATACAGGTGGAGGTGGCGAAGGTGTTACCACTGACAAAGACAATCTAACAGGCGGAAAGGATCTATTGAACTCCAAGGAGCACTTTAACGACTTTGACTCCTGGGATTCCTGGGATTAAGAACTACCAATAATAGAAACAAGAACAACGAGGGAGCAACCTAACAGGGTTCGCTCCCTTGTTTTTTGCAGTTGAAATTTGGGTAACATTCAAAAAATTCGTAACTTTGCCGCCTGAAAATAAGAACAACATGATATATCCAGATAATTTTGAACAAAAGATAGGATTCAACGAGATTCGAAACCTGTTGCGTGAGCGATGCCTCTCCACCCTGGGCAAGGAGCAGGTAGAGAAGATGCACTTCAGCTCTGATGCCGACGAGGTGAACGAATGGCTGTTGCAGACCCGAGAGTTTCGCAGACTCATGGAGGAGGTGGAAGACTTCCCCCTGCAATACTTCTACGATGTGAGAGAGTCGATAGTACGCATCCGCGTGGAGAACACCCACTTAGAGGAAGACGAGCTCTTCGACCTTCGCCGTTCGTTGAGCACCATCGACGGTATCGTACAGATACTCAACCACAGCGATGACGACGAGGCAGAGCAGGAAGACGGTTGGCGCAGAGAGAAGAAATATCCCTACCCTGCACTGCATCGCCTGTCGGCTGACGTCATGTCTTTCCCCCAGCTGGTACAACGCATTGACCAGATACTCGACAAGTTTGGCAAGATACGCGACAACGCTACCCCCGAGTTGCTGCAGATACGCCGAGAGTTAGCTAAGACCGAGGGCAGCATCTCCCGCACGCTGTATGGCATACTGCGAGCAGCACAGAGCGAGGGAGTGGTAGAGAAAGATGTCACCCCTACCCTGCGCGACGGACGACTCGTCATCCCCGTCATCCCTACCCTGAAACGTAAGATAAAAGGTATCGTGCACGACGAGAGTGCCACGGGAAGAACGGTATTCATTGAGCCTACCGAGGTGGTGGAAGCCAACAACCGTGTGCGTGAGTTGGAGGGAGAAGAGCGCAAAGAGATCATACGCATCCTCACCGACTTCACCAACAAGGTGCGACCCTTCTCGCGCGAGATACTGGACAGCTACCGATTCCTTGCCATCATCGACCTGATACAGGCCAAGGCAAAGCTTGCAGAGACCCAGCAAGCCATAGAGCCTGAGGTGGAAGCCCACCCACACGTAGACTGGACCAGAGCCATTCACCCCCTGCTCAGACTCTCGTTGGAGAAGAAAGGAGAGAAGGTGGTGCCACTCGACATCATGCTGACACAAGAGAAGCGCATCCTCATCATCTCAGGTCCTAACGCCGGAGGAAAGTCGGTATGTCTGAAGACAGTGGGACTGCTGCAATACATGCTGCAGTACGGACTGAGCATTCCTGTGAGCGAGCGTTCGAAGACGGGCGTGTTCCAGAACATCATGATCGACATAGGCGATGAACAGAGTCTGGAGAACGACCTGAGTACCTACTCCTCGCATCTGCTCAACATGAAGAATATGATGAAGGCTGCCAATGGCGACACCATCATCCTCATCGATGAGTTTGGTACAGGCACCGAACCTGGCATCGGCGGAGCTATCGCCGAGGCTGTGCTCGACCGTTTCTGCCAGCAAGGCGCCTATGGAGTCATCACCACACACTATCAGAACCTGAAGCATTTTGCCGACAGTCATGAGGGTGTAGCCAACGGTGCCATGCTCTACGACCGCCACGAGATGAAAGCCCTCTTCCAGTTGGCTATTGGCAGACCGGGCTCTTCCTTCGCCATCGAGATAGCCCGCAAGATAGGTCTTCCCGAAGAGGTGATCAAGGAGGCCAGCGACATCGTAGGCTCCGAATACATACAGAGCGACAAGTATCTGCAGGACATCGTTCGTGATAAGCGCTACTGGGAGAACAAGCGACAGAGCATACACCAGCGCGAGAAGGATATGGAGAAGACCATCTCGCGATACGAGAGCGACATCGAGGATATAGAGCGGAGCCGTAAACAGATACTCGCCAAGGCCAAGCAGCAGGCAGAGGAACTGCTGAAGGAGAGCAACAAGAAGATAGAGAACGCCATACGTGAGATACGCGAAAAGCAGGCTGAGAAGGAGGAGACCAAGCGCATACGTCAGGAGTTGGATGCCTTCAAGGAAGAGATGCAGGACATCGACACCAAGGAAAACGACGACAAGATAGCCCGCAAGATAGCGCAGATACAGCAACGCAAGGAACGCCACGCCAAGCGAAAGGCTGAGAAGGCACAGAACCAGGAGAAGGCTGCGGCAGCCCTGCGCGAGGCTGTCAACAAGACACAGCAGGAGAACCGTCCAATCTCAGTAGGCGACACCGTACGCATCAAGGGACTCTCCACCATAGGAACCATCGAGAGCATAGCGGGCGATATGGCTACTGCTGTCTTTGGAGGTATGCGTACCAAGATGCGCCTCAACCGTCTAGAACATGCTGTCGCCACCACCGAGACCGACAAGACCGAACAACGCAAGGAGAACTTAGGCTCGTATGGCATCAGTACCGAGACACGCAACACGATAGACAAGCACAAGACCAATTTCCACCAAGACCTCGACGTAAGGGGTATGCGTGGCGATGAGGCTCTCAATGCCGTGCAGTATTTCATCGACGATGCCATCCTTGTGGGAATGCCCCGTGTGCGCATCCTCCACGGCAAAGGCAACGGAATCCTGCGACAGCTCATCCGCCAGTATCTGAGCAGTGTGCCCAATGTCACCCACTTTGCCGATGAGCATGTGCAGTTTGGCGGAGCAGGAATCACGGTCGTGGACTTTTAAAGGACTTTTTTCTTAACAGAAGTTAATAAAAGGAATATTTCTCGGGAAATATTTGGCAGGTTCAAAGGAAAGCAGTACTTTTGCACCCGCTTAAACGCAGAGACGGACAAGTCTCATACGACCAGCTCCCTCGGAATCCCCCAGGATGGGAACATAGCAAGGGTACTTGGTTGTAGCGGTGCGATATGAATCGCTTGTCCACCCGCCTCTTTAGCTCAGTTGGCCAGAGCACGTGATTTGTAATCTCGGGGTCGTTGGTTCGAATCCGACAAGAGGCTCAAAAAAGAGAACTTCATCTACAGAAGTTCTCTTTTTTTGTTTCCTACAGGTCTGTTTCTCCAAAAATATATAAAATTATCGCAGCATTGAACACTATATGCTAAAAATTGCTTACCTTTGCACGATAATACATAAATAAGACAATGATTAATGTACAGAATTTAGTTCAGACAAGGGCTTTCGCCCGCCAGGACGGAGCCATCTTAGGACTTGTATGGATAGTTAGTTTCGCATTCACCATGCTGGCAGTAAAGCCCGACCAGTCGTTCTTGGGACTGATAGGCAACCTGCTGTTGATCAGCACTCCCTTTGTAGTAGGCAAACGCCTGAAGAGTTTCCGCGACTATGCCCTGGAGGGCACTATCTCTTTCCGCCGAGGCACCTTCTACTGTATGCAGACATTCTTCAATGCCACCCTGCTGCTCACCGTAGTACAGTTTCTGTGGTTCTCGTTTATGGACATGGGGCCTTTCATGGCCTTATTGGAAAGCACCTACCAGCCCGTGATGCAGGAAGTGTACCATCTGTCGGAGGCAGAGGCAAAGGCCACCATCGACACCATCCTCTCGATGAAGCCACTGGCATGGGCTTCCATGTTTATGATTACCGACCTCATCGTGGGTGTGGTACTCAGCCCTGTCATCGCAGCCATCATGGCACGACGCATAAGTATCAAGAACATCAATAACCAACAATAACACACCAAACAAATGGACATATCCGTTATCGTACCCCTATACAACGAGGAAGAATCGCTGCCCGAGCTCTTTGCCTGGATCAAGCGAGTGATGGAAGCCAACCACTTCAGCTATGAAGTCATCTTTGTCAACGACGGCTCTACCGACCACTCATGGCAAGTGATAGAACACTTGGCAGAGGAGGCAGACCAGGTGAAAGGCATCAAGTTCCGTCGCAATTACGGCAAGAGCCCTGCCCTGTACTGTGGATTCAAAGAGGCACAGGGAGATGTGGTCATCACCATGGATGCCGACCTGCAGGACTCTCCCGACGAGATACCTGAGCTCTACCGCATGATTACCCAGGAAGGCTACGACCTGGTATCGGGCTACAAGCAGAACCGCAAGGAGGGCGACCCTCTGTCGAAGACCATTCCTACCAAGCTCTTCAATGCCACAGCACGCAAGGTGAGCGGCATACACAACCTGCACGACTTCAACTGCGGACTGAAGGCTTACCGCCGCGACGTGGTGAAGAACATCGAGGTGTATGGCGAGATGCACCGCTACATCCCCTATCTGGCAAAGAATGCCGGTTTCGACAAGATAGGCGAAAAGCCTGTGCATCATCAGGCCCGCAAGTTCGGCAAGTCGAAGTTCATGGGCTGGAACCGTTTTGTCAACGGCTATCTGGATCTGATGACCCTCTGGTTCCTGAGCAACTTCGGCAAGAAACCTATGCACGTGTTCGGATTCTTGGGCAGCGTGGTGTTCTTCATCGGTTTCCTGTCACTGGTATGCCTCGGCATCGACAAGAGCATCGACCTCTATCATGGCGTGTATGGACACCTCATCACCGACTCGCCCTACTTCTTTATCGCCCTGACAGCCATGCTCTTAGGCAGCCAGCTGTTCCTGGCAGGATTCTTAGGCGACCTGTTGAGCCGACAGAACCCCAATCGTAACGACTATCAAATAGAAAAAGAGATAAGATGCGGAAAATAATCCCCATACTCATGATGGCCCTTGGGCTGATGGCAGCTTGCAGTACGCTCGACTGTCCACTCAACAACACCGTGTACACCAAGTACAGGCTGGCAGGCAACATAACAACCCTGACCGACACACTCACCATCTCGACCAACCGTATCGAGGGAACCGACAGTGTGCTGATCAACAAGGACGTGAATGTGGACAGTTTCATACTGCCCATGAGCTACTCGCTGTTGGAAGACAGCCTCTTCTTTGAGACTCGCAACGCAGACAACCGGCTGCTGCGCGACACCGTAACGGTGCAGAAGACCAACACACCACACTTTGAGTCGGTAGACTGCAAGCCATCCTTTTTTCATACCATCACCGGCGTGAAGACTACGCACAACAGCATAGACTCCATCGTCATCAACTGTAAAGAAGTAACTTATGATGAAACGAAGCCACACTTCTATATTTACTTTGGTCATCGCGATTAGCGCCCTGATGCTGCTGATGCCCGCACAGGCGACACATGCCCAGGGATCATCAGGCAAGAAGATAGCCGCCACCGACAAGGACACCATCCCATTGTTGAGAAACGTGGCGGTAAGCGCAGACCTGGTTGGCCCCATTCAACTCATGGTCAGCGACTACGGTCAGTATGAGGCGGCACTGCGTGTCAACCTCAAGGACAAGTATTTCCCTGTAGTAGAAATAGGTATAGGAAAAGCTGACGGCACAGACGAAAGCACCCAGATCAACTACAAGACGACGGCACCCTACGGACGAATAGGCTGCGACTTCAACCTGTTGCGCAACAAGCACGACATCTATCGCCTGTATGGCGGTGTGAGATACGCCCTTACCTATTTCAAATACGACCTCAAAGGTCCGGATATCCAGGACCCTATATGGGGCGGTACGACTCCCTACGAGGTCAACGGTGTGAAGTGCAACTACCACTGGGCTGAATTTGTCTTCGGTGTGGATGCCAAGATATGGGGCCCAGTAAGAATGGGCTGGAGCCTGAGATACAAGCGCAGGCTCTTCCATGACGACGGCGACTATGGCAACACCTGGTATGTGCCCGGTTTTGGCAAGCAGGGAGGCTCACGCTTTGGAGGAACCTTCAACGTAAGTTTCGAGCTGTAAGCCCGCTGCGGCAAGAAAGCCGCATCACTCTCACCCCCCACATTTACATCAACCATCACCCCTATCCCATCAATATGAACAAGAAAAAGCTCATCTGGCAAATTCCCTTCCTGCTGCTCCTCGTCATCGGCACGGTCATCATCCTGAAGCAGGGACAGGAAAACATCAACTATCAGCACGACGAGGGTTTCATCTTCGGAACCGTCTACCACATCACTTATCATAGCGACACCAATCTGAAGAAAGAGATAGAGGCTGAGTTGAAGAAGGTGGACGAGTCGCTCTCGCCATTCAACAAGACCTCCATTATCTCGAAGGTGAACCGCAACGAGAACCCGGTAGTCAACTCGATGTTTACAGAGGTTTTCCTCTTGGCAGAAGACATCTCCAACGAGACCCACGGAGCCTTCGACATTACCGTTGCCCCACTGGTCAACGAATGGGGATTCGGTTTCAAGAAAGGTGTGGAACCCAACAAGAAGGTCATCGACGACCTGAGAAAGATAGTAGGCTACCAGAAGGTGAAGCTCACCTCCGACAATCACATACAGAAACAGGATCCGCGCATCATGCTCGACTGCTCTGCCATAGCCAAGGGCTACGGTTGTGACGTGGTGGCACGACTGTTGAGCAAGAAAGGCATCAACGACTATATGATAGAGATAGGAGGCGAGATAGTCACCAAGGGTATCAACCAGAAACAGCAACCTTGGCGCATCGGCGTGAACAAACCTACCGAGGACTCGCTGAACACCAACCAGGAACTGCAGACGGTGCTCAATGTCACGGATATAGCCATGGCAACCAGCGGCAACTATCGCAACTTCTACTATAAGAACGGCAAGAAGTATGCCCATACCATCGACCCCAAGACTGGCTACCCCGTTCAGCACAGTCTGCTGTCTGCCACAGTCTTGGCAAAAAACTGTGCCACAGCAGACGCCTACGCCACCTCTTTCATGGTGATGGGTCTCGAAAAAGCCAAAGAGATACTGAGACAGCATTCAGAACTCATGGCTTACCTCATCTATACCAATGATGATGGCAAGACCGAGGTATGGTACTCGCCGTCACTCAAGGAGAAGATATTGGAATAATTATTTTTAAGGAGAAGTTAAGGAGAAGTTAAGGAGTTAAAGGAGTTAAGGAGTTAAGGAGTTAAGACAACAGCCTTTGTGGACTCAACATTGAACTTTAAACATTGAACATTCCCTCAAGACTATTGTCTTAACTCCTCAGCGACCGAAGGGAGCGATAACTCCTTAACTCCTTTAACTCCTCAAATAAACTCCTGAAAAAACTCCTCAAAAATTATGCCCGAAAACCGCATATACAACAGCCTGTTGGCTCTGCCCCTCTTCTTGGGAATGAGCCGCAACGACTTGCAGCAAGCTGCAGGGCAGACACGCTTTGACTTCAGAAAAGCAAGTAAGGGAGAGACGATTGTAGCTGAAGGCGAACTATGCACACACCTGTACTTCCTGCTCGACGGCGAGGTGACGGTAAAGACCGAGTCTGCCGACCACAGCTACAGCATCGACGAGAAGATACAGGCACCCGAGACCTTCCAGTCGGAACGCATCTTCGGTCTGTACCCATACTTCACTCATACCTATACAGCCCTGCACGACTGCAGCCTGCTATGTATTGCCAAGCAAGACGTCATGAAGCTGGCAACCCTCTTCGACATATTCCGCATCAACCTGCTCAACCTGATATCCACACAGAGTCAGAAGCACAGCCTCCGTACCCTGCAGACGCCAGCCAAGAGTTTAGAGGAACGCATCACACGCTTCTTCGAGGCAAACTGTGTCAGCCCTACAGGCGAGAAAACAATCCACATCAAGATGAGGCGCATAGCCGAAGAGGTGAACGACAGCAGACTGAATGTCTCCAGAGCCCTCAACCGTTTGCAAAGCCAAGAACTTATCCAACTTTTCAGAGAGCGCATCCACATCCAGGCACTCGAAAAACTTACCAACAGCAAGGGTTGAGATAAAAGTATGTTAAATAATATGATACAAGAAGATTATAACACCTTTTTTTACTAACTTTGCACAAAAATAAAACACTAAGTTAGTATGCTTCAAGAAAATAAGACAGAGAATCGTATCAATCCCTTTTTTGCACCTTACAACACCCCTCACGACACCGTACCCTTCGACCGTATCAAGCTGGAAGATTACGAAGAGGCCTTCATGGAAGGTATACGCCGTGACGATGAGGCCACCGACAAGATCGTCAACGATCCCGAAGAACCTACCTTCGAGAACACCCTGGCACGCGTGGATACCGAGAAAGGCGAGCACTACTACGACTTGCTCAGCAGGGTTTCCAATGTATTCTCATGTATGATGAGCGCAGAGACCTGCGACGAGATGGAAGCCTTGGCACAGAAGATGAGCCCCATCCTTACCAAGCATGCCAACGATATCACCTTGAACAAGAAACTCTTCGAACGCATCAAGTTCGTACACGACCATCCCAACCGCGAGTTGAATGCCGAGGAACAGATGTTGCTCGATACAAGCTATGATGGTTTTGTGCGCAGCGGTGCCCTGCTCGATGAGGAAGGCAAGGAGAAGTTGCGCCAGCTCACCGAGGAGGCAAGCATGCTCACCCTGCAGTTCTCACAGAACCTGCTCAAGGAAAACAAAGCCTTCCAGCTGCATATCACCGACAAGGCTCAACTCGACGGACTGCCCGAGACTGCCATTGCTGCAGCCGAGCAGAATGCCAAGGAACAGGAGAAGGAAGGATGGATCTTCACCCTCGACTTCCCTGTCTTCTCTCCCTTCATGACTTACTCTACACAGCGCGAGCTCCGCAAGCAGATGTACATGGCCCGCAATACCGAGTGCATACACGACAACGATGCCAACAACCTCGAGATATGCAAGCGACTCATCAACCTGAGACGCGAGCTGGCACAGCTGCTGGGCTTCGACACCTATGCCGACTACGTGCTCAAGCACCGCATGGCAAGCAATATCGACAATGTGTACAAACTGCTGAACGACCTGATAGATGCCTACAAGCCTACCGCCGAGAAAGAGGTTGC
>ERZ857745.1360-NODE-1360-length-30570-cov-3.814911_pt1 | contig 30570 bp, 26 predicted proteins | sample MGYA00519699_ERZ857745 | MGnify/ENA primary metagenome ERZ857745 (study PRJEB31778, sample SAMEA3449357) | human gut metagenome | biome: human gut; feature: human-associated habitat; material: faeces | place: United Kingdom | collected 2010/2012 ...
AACTATCGTCCTCAGTTCTATTTCCGTACCACCGATGTTACCGGCGTTATCTCCCTGCCCGAGGGCGTAGAGATGTGCATGCCCGGCGATAATGTTGAGATGGATGTTGAGCTGATCACCCCCATCGCCATCGAGAAGGGTCTGCGCTTCGCTATCCGCGAGGGCGGCCGTACCGTTGGTTCCGGCGTTGTTATCGATATCGAGGAGTAATTCCGAGAGTTGCGCAATTAGCCTAAATATGAGGGGCACTCTTTTTTTGGTATAAAAAAGGGGAGGGGCGCCCGCGGAGCGGGCGAGGATCGTCCGGAGCGAAGCGGAGGTGCGGTCCGAGGGGGAAGCGGAGTGGGGGCCCCGGGCGGAGAGGAAAAGAAAACGGCTCCCATAGCAGAGAGCCGAAGATATATGAATTGCGGGCTTACAGTACGAGGCTGAGTGCCAGCAGGAGCTGTCCAATATAGTAGGTGGTGAGATTGACGAAGCGCACCCAACGGGGGCACTTGCGGCGGGTGTAAAAGTAGAGGGGAAGCATGAGAAGATCCGAGACGAGGAAGAGGGTAACGCCGGCACCCAATGCCCAACCATTGAGAGGGCAGCGAATACTGAGCAGCGGCGACCATGTGACGCAGGTAACGGCGACATTAAGCCCGACTGAGAACATGAGTGTGACCACCATATAGTAGAAGATGCCCGCGGGTCGGGTATGCCGACTGAAGTGAAAAGAGGGGTGCCGTGTGATGCGCAGCATGGCCAGCATGGCGATGATAGGCAGAATAAAGTGATACCACCGCATGGGGCAGAACTGGGTGAAGAACAGAAGGTAGAAAACATGCGCAATGGAGAAAAAGCCAACCCCGGCCATACCGGAAACGGAATGAGAGGCACCGGAGGGACCGTAGCGGTTATTGGCGACACCAATGGCGATATCCCCGAAGGCAGCGAGGCAGAACGCGGCAAGCAGCGGCCAATAGGTGAACATATTCATGCCGGAGTGGCGCCAGGCCAAAACAGAGATAACTACAAAAAGGATACTATTGATTGCCTTAAACAAGGTGTAGTTGTGGAACAAGCGGGGGGTGTAGGCCACGGTAAGCAGGGCAGCCAGCCAGATAATGTAGAACCCGGAAAGGATGAGAAGTGTCGTCATAGCGGGAAACTCCTTTAAGAGGGGGTGAGGGAGAGAAAAGGGGCGAAGCGCCAGGCGCCCCGCCCCCTTATTCAGGCTACTAATTCAGTTAGAATCAGGCATCCTCGAAGCCGGTGAAGGCTACGATACGAGAGATGCAGGACTCGCCGCCAACCAGTCTCCAGGGGAAGCAGCCGATTACGCAGCGCTTGTTGGAGAGCTGATCGATGTCGCCGCCCAGGCACTCAGCGTGAATGCACTCATAGGGCTGGCAGAACAGCTGGATGTGCATGGCCTGATACTGCTCGGGCCAGGGATACATCTCCTGCAGAGTCTTGCCATACTTCTCCTGCATGTACTTGTCGCACTTAGCAGCATCCATGGGGCACCAGTCACGAATCTTGGTGTTCATGGGATGGTCAGCGGAACCGCAGTCTACGCCGATCCAAGCGATCTTCTTATCCTGGCACCACTTAACGAAGCTCAGGGACGGACCGGGATGACGAACCATGTAGCGCTGCTCATCAGCCTCGGGGGAATCCCAACCATACTTATGATAACCAGTGTTGATGATGAGGATATCGCCCTCACGAACTTCAACGCGCTCCTCGATCATCTCGGGAGTGTAGATGCCGAAGTCTTCGCAGCAGGGAGCATCGGTCAGGTCAACAACGACGCCGGGACGAACCAGCTTGGTCAGCTCGAGCTGATCAACAGTACGGCCGGAAGTATCGAAATGCAGAGGGCCATCCAGGTGGGTACCAACATGGTTGGAGTGGGTGAGGATCTGGCCGTTAGCGCCATTGGAAGACAGGCGCTTAAAGAACTTCATCTGTACGGGCTCATAGGTGGGCCAGGGGGGGCAGTTTACGCCGATCGGGATAGACAGATCATAAATCTTGACATCAGACCACTTAGACATAGTGTTTTTCCTCCTAAATATTTGGTTTATGTTTGTGGGCGGGGGAGAGGGGGTTCCTCTCCCGACGCCAAAACAACTAAGTAATTATGTGAGAGAATCAGCCCTCAGCATACTTGGCTACAAAAGCCTCGATGGCCTGCTCAAAGCACTCCATGGGAGGATGAACAACGCCAGCGCCGACCTGACCAACACCACGACGGTTGCAAGCAATACCGGTGTTGATAACGGGGCGGATACCAGTCTCGATGACCTTGCGGATATCGATACCGGTAGCGGAACCGCGGAAGCCCAGAGCGGGGATCTGATAAGCAGTGCCCTCACCCTCGGTGATCTCGTACATCTCGGTGGAGTACTTGATGGAATCGGCAACGGTGCCGCCTACGAACTTAACGATAGCGGGAGCAGCAGCCATGCAGAAACCGCCGATGCCGGTGGTCTCGGTGATGCAGCTATCGCCCACATCGCGGTTAGCGTCAGCCTCGGTGAAGCCGGGGAAGTAGAGGCCCTCGACCTTCTCGGAGGTATAGTGGAACCACTGACCGGGCAGACCGGCTACGCGAACACCAAACTCGGTACCATTGCGGCACATGGTGTAAACCAGGGAGCAGTACTCGATACCCTCGATGGCATCCATGGTGCACTTGCAGGCGGGCATGGTGAGGTTCAGCCAGGTGTGGTCGTTGGAGTTCAGGAACTCGAGAGCGCGAACCTTGACATCCTGATCGAAGTGAGTCTTAACGATGGCGGGAGCCAGCTCACGGATCAGCAGGGAAGTACCGGCGCGGTTACGGTTGTGGCCGTCATCGCCCATCTGCAGCTCCTGAGCGATGAGGACCTTCAGGTCGATCTCGCCACGGATCTCCAGAGCTTCCTTGATGACAGGATAGAACTCATTGCGCAGCCAGTGCAGACGGGTGATAACGGTATCATCATAAGCACCGAAACGCAGAACCTTGCCCAGACCCTCATTGAAGGTGCAGTAAGCCATGTTGCCATGAGCCTTATTGATGACCTTCCAAACGGGCATGGAATAGGAAACGATACCGCACATGGGGCCTACGGCATTGTGATGGTGGCAAGGATCGAAGGTGATCTCGCCGGAAGCGGCCAGCTTTTCAGCCTCTTCGGGAGTCTTGGCCAGACCCTCATAGATGAGAGCGCCGATAACAGCACCCTTGGGGTCGCACATGTTCTCCCAGGTTACGGGAGGGCCGGAGTGCAGAATGGTCTTTTTGGTCATACCGGGAATGTCTTCGCCGGCAGTGCCAACGCCGATCAGGGTAGGCTGAGCGCCCAGAATAATCTTCAGGGCTTCGGCATTAGCGGCATTGATTTTCTCGCCCAATGTCATTGTTTTTTCCTCCTAAATAAATTATTTAGAAAAATCACCTTCCCGCAGCGCGGGAGTGGGTAATTACTTCAACATACCGAGCATACCGGCCAGTTTCTTGTTGCCGCCGGCTACGGGTTTCCAGTCAACATGGATGACCTCGATATCCTGGGTGCCCGCTTCTTTCTGAGAGAGCATATCCTGGTAGAAGGTCTCTACGCCGATATTGACCATGTGGAGCTTTTCTCCGAACAGTTTATTGATCTGATGCATTAATACTTACCTCCATTCAGCTTATCCAGCATATGGTGTACCAGATAGGTGGACTGAGCGTTGGAGCGAACAACGATAGCGCCGGCAGCTTCCAGCTGCTTGCGGGTCTCGGTCAAGTTCTGGGGGTCGCCCTCGGTACCTACGATAGAGCAGATAGCGGAGATGTAACGGCCCTCGCTCGCAGCGATCTCCTTGGCCTTGGCAATGGCAGCGGAGAGCTCCTCGGCGGGGTTGGCATTGGAGCCGTAGCCGATAACGCAGTCGCACTGCAGAATAGCCAGGGTGGGATCATGAGCATCACGCAGGATACGCTCGCAGCGCAGGGTCAGGTCGATCATCGGATGGGGTTTACCCTCGGTGAACTCGTCCTCACCAAAGTCGATGCAGGTGTTCTCCTTGTACTCAGCAGTCAGGGGATTCTCGATTTTATCCTCGGGCTTGAGGGGGATATTGGAATAGATGTGGCCCAGCTTGCCGATGGAGAGCTTCATGGACTCATCCGCCAGGGTGCCGCCGGAGAAGAAACCACGATAGTACTTCTGGGTGGGAGCCATCTTGGAGGTCTCGCGTTCGATGAGAGCTTCCAGCTCAGCCTTAGGCATATCGATATCCAACATATCAGCGGGAACGGGCTCGCCCTTGGAGAGAGCAACAGCCTTGCGGGCAGCGTCTTCCAGGTTGTAGGCAGCGGTCAGACCGTACTCCTTGGGAAGGTTGGGATCGCCGCCGATGAAGTCTACGACTACGGGCTTGATGTGGTCGTTGCACTCCTTAGCGATGGCCAGGATCTCCTTGGCAACATGATCCGCGGGCGGCTTGGAGAGCATGATGATGACCTTGGTATCGGGGTCAGCGATGAGGGCGTTGAGGCACTGCTTGAACATCAGGCCGCCGATCTCCGCCTTCAGGTCACGGCCACCGGTGCCCAGAGCCTGGGTGATGCCGGAACCGAGCTGATCGATGAGGATGGTGAGCTCCTGAGTGCCGGTACCGGAAGCGCCGCAGATACCGATCGGGCCCTTATGGATGACATTAGCGAAAGCCAGGGGCAGACCGTTAACAACAGCAGTACCGCAGTCGGGGCCCATCATGAGCAGCTCCTTGGAAACGGCGTACTCTTTGAGCTTCTTCTCTTCTTCCATCGAAACATTATCGCTGAACAGCATAACATTGATGTTCTTGTCGAGAGCGTCCTTGGCAACATCGTAAGCATGACGGCCGGGAACAGAGATGAGCGCCAGGTTGATCTTGGGATCAGCCTTGAGGGCGGAAGTGAGGGTGGGGGGATAGTACGCAGCGCTGCGGCTCTCCTCCTTCTTATTCAGCTGCTCCTCCAGAGCTTTGAGAGCAGCAGCCTCGACCTCTTCGTTTTCGCAATCCAGCGCTACGAAGAAATCGTTGGGGGTGATGGCTTCCAGCTCGGGGCTGGAAAGACCGGTTACCTTGGCAATGTCAAGGTTCAGATCGGTGCCCATGCCGACCAGAGCTTCCTTTACGCCCGGGACCTTCTTCAGCTCTTTGGAGATGATCATCAGGGTAATGGAGTCGTAGTAGGTGTTGGGTTTGATTTGCAGACTAACCAATGCCGTTTCCTCCTAATTTGGATAATTTTTTTGTCCGAAATATATACCGGTCAGGATATCTGTACCGGATGTTTCGCCAAAGGCGATAACATTCATCGCAGCAGACGGTAGCCGCAGCGATAGGACACTGGAATAAAGGGTTCGGATGAGAGTGAGCACATCCGAGGAGAGCTGCCCGGCGGCAGCCTGCCGCAGAAATGCGGCACTGATGAGATTGGTGCGGGGGGCAGCTCGTTCGGCCATAGCGGCGGTAAGGGGCAGCCATTCATTTTGTTCCCCGCGGGCAATGGCCGAAGCCAGTACCGACGCCATGACTCCGCAAAGGAAGTCATCGGCGGAGGGGGTGAGTCCAATGCCGCAGCCGGCAATGGAATAGGCAGCCTCAGCGGCGGCTGCGGCATCCTTCTGCCGCAGGGCGGCGAATAGTGCGGGGATGCGCTCTGCCGCATAGCGGACATAGAGGTTATCGGGCAGGGGAGAGGGGTCGTCCTCCAAAATAGTAAACAGAGGAGCGAAGCCTTCCGGCTTGCCGTTGGAAAGGATGATCTCCCGCAGGGCCTGCGGAGCCGCCGGGTGGGGCAGCTGCAGGGGAAGCAACGGAGAGAAAAGCGAAAGGGAAGTGACGGCCGCCCGGTGAAGCTCGATGGTGTGGCCGCTGTGGGGAAAGGTGATGCGCTCCCGCGAAAGGAGAGCGGGTTCCCCGGCGGCAACGGACGGAATGGAACCGCCAAGCCGTACGGCACAGGGATAAAGCGGACGGGTATCATCCAGCAGGGTGACCAGTTGCCCCTGATACAGCAGATTGGCCGAGGTATGGAACACCGAATGAACGGTGGCCTCCGCGGGGTGCTGCGGCAGCAGGGCCAGCAGCTGGGCCGAGATGGCCTCAGCGGTGGAAGTTGACTTCATAGATCTTGAGGGCAATTTGTAGATTCAGCATCTGGTCGGCGTTATCAAAGCTGACATGAGCCAATTCCTTGATGCGCTGGATGCGGTAAGCTACAGTATTGTAGTGGACCCCCATTTCTTCTGCCAGACGCTTGAGATTACCGCCGCACTTGAAGTAAAGCGAAAGGGTATGTACCAGCTCGGAATCGCGGTCGTGGTCGTAATCCACCAGCACCTTGAGCGTTTCATTGTAGAAGATGATGAGCTCCGGGCGGAGATTTTCGTAGGAAAGGAAGCGATAAACGCCGAGCTTTTCAAAGTAGTGGACACGGGAATTATCAATGTTCCAGCAGGCAGCCGCGCGGCGGGCTTCATTAAAGCTCTTCCACAGGCTGGTGGCATCAGCATAGCTGCGGCCGACGCCGATAGACGCCATGGCGAGAATACCCTCCGCCTCTAAAGAGGAAAGTGCGGTATCGATGAACGCCTGCAGCAGCCGGCGGTATTCTTCATCTTCCCGCAGGGGGGATTCAAAGACCAGCACGATGCTGTCACACTTATTGACGAACAGAACCTTGATGCTGCTATCGCGGCTGATGCGCCGCAGGATATTGACAATGCTGTTGTTGGTTTTGTAAAGGGAGCTATTGCCGATGGTGGAGCTGCCGGAAAGGACCCGAATGACCGCCACACGATGCTCGGCATCCACATCGAAATCGAAGTACTCGGCATTGGCCAGCGACTTGCGCTGCCGTTCCTCATCGTGAACCAAAAGGTCATCAAGAAAGGTGGCCTTGTGGTTGTTTTCCATCTCGTACATCGAGATCTTTTTGATCATATCCAGCGCGATGAGGGAAGTAGAAGCTTCCAGAACGGCCAGGTCTACGCCGGTGATCTCACGGTTGTCTTCCCAGATGTAGATACTGCCGTATTTTTTCTTATCGCTGTAAATGGGGATGATGATCTTATTGCAGATGAGGCCATCAATGCTATCGACCTCACGGCTGCTCATCAGGGAGACAGTCTCTTTGCTGGAGGAGCCGGAACGGACGAGATTTTCCATCCGACGCGAAATGCTTTCACGGCGCTGCTCGCTGCAGGCCAGCACAAAAGAAGAAAAGAAGTCATTGTAAATGGCGACGCTGTTGCCAAAACGGTCAAAGAGCGTCTGTACGATGGACTGCAGGTTGCCGCCGCCCAGCATGGTAGCGGTCAGCGCCTTTTGCAGCTCGTAGATATCCCCCAGGGTCTGCGCCTGATTATTGACGATGGTGGTCATGATGGGGGTGATGATCTGGGAGAAAGAGATGCTGTTGGGGATCTCGAACAGCGGGAAACTCAACTCATTGCAGAGATCGAGGATGTTCTGCGGCATCTCATTGATATAGCTGTTGAACTTCAAGCCAAGGCCTACCACGCCGTGTTCCTTCAGCTGAGGGACCAGCTGCATGAGCTGAGGGATATTCTCCCGGATGGCGTAGGCGGTGGAAACCAGCAGCTCACCGCCGGTCACGGCACTGACGATGTTGGGATCGACCATGACGCTGACCGAGGTAACGATCTGATCGGTGCCGGAAGCACCGGCCAGCAGGCGGGCATCATGCAGGATATCCATGCGGAGAATAGAGTTCATCGAGATGCCGTAATTGGTATCCATGCGTGTCGCCCCCTTTGCGGTTCCGCCTCGGCGGAAATAATGGAAACAGGGAGCAGCTGCTTACTACTTACCCATGTTCTTTCTAATAGCTATTCTACTATTAAATAATATAAAATGCAATAGGTGTTGTGGAATTTTTACATTGTAGAAAATTTGATTCCTTTTTGATGAATTTTGACATATATATTTTGCACAATAAAAAACTTTATAAATGGTGCAATACACACAAAATAATAATGACATGGAAAATATATCAAAAATGTTGCAAAAATGCGGCGCTATTGCATTGTGATAAACACACAAAACAATAGCGCCGCATTAGGCATTATGCTGTGAGAGCTTTTAGCCGAGAGTGAACAGCAGGTCGCCGGTATTGATGGCGGAGCCGGCTGCAACGGCAATGGAGGCGATGCGGCCGCCCTCGGGAGCGACGACTTCGTTCTCCATCTTCATGGACTCAACGATCACTACGCTGTCACCAGCTTTTACGCTCTGTCCAACAGATGCAACGATTTTTACAACTTTTCCAGGAACGGCTGCGGAAACCTTAACAGAACCTGCGCCTGCTGCCGGTGCTGCTGCCTTAGGTGCTGCTGCCGGAGCTGCCTTAGGAGCCGGAGCTGCTGCTTTTGGTGCTGCTGCAACTGGAGCTGCTGCGTTTCCGTTCTCTTCTACAGTAACTTCATATGCTGTTCCGTTAACAGTAATTGTATAACTCTTCATTTTAAAATCCTCCTAAATAATGATTATCTTTTTCTGCGGTTGATCTTACGGATGGAGCGGACTACAAATCCGTCTGTGCTTGTCTTTCCTTCAGAAGCAGCAATCGCTGCTGCAATCACGGCAACAAGCTCACCATCATCTGTAACATCCTCTACGACTGGCTCAGCAACTGGTGCTGCAGCGGCTGGTGCCGGTGCTGCGGCTGCCGGTGCCGGTGCGCTCTCTTTTTTCTTTCCTTCCACAAGGCCAGGAATATATTTGAAAAGAGAGATCACAAAGATCAGGAATGCCAGGATCACAAATACGGTACCAAGACCCATCAGTGTGTTCAGGGCTGCCTTCTCCATATTCTGTGCCAGTGTATAATTCACATCAACTGTAAGAGAAGTCGGGGTTCCTGATTTATCAAATACATAAGTGAAATTCGCTTTGTTTTTCTCGAAGGATACCGGAACAACAACGGTGTACTGGTCATCGGAATACTCTACTGTGATATCTTTTTCATCGATATCACCTTTTTTCTCACCAAGTTCTTCTCTGGAACCGTCCCAGGCGCTTGCTGCGCTCTGTGTGAAAGCATCCTCTGATTCCAGATAGCCCTGGATATCATCCTCGGACATTGCGATGATCGCATCTGTCAGGCCTTTTGTTGTTGTAACAAGCTGACTCTTTACAGAATCATCAACCTCATCAGCAGCCCATGCAGTAGCTGTGCATCCGATCAGAAGTGCGGCTACGCAAAGGAATGCCATGCAGACAGAAGAGATCTTTTTATAAAACTGTCTCATACGCTCACCTCACTTAGACTGTTCCATGCTTTTTGGATGGACGGTCTTCCCTTTTTGTGAACAGCATCTCAAAAGCGCCGATTACATATTTTCTTGTATCTTCTGCTTTGATCACAGTATCCACATACCCTCTTGCTGCTGCAGATGCGATACCGTTCTGGAGCTCTTTATACTCTGCTGCTTTCTCGTTCAGTGTAGTAGCGTCAGCTCCCTCATACATGATCTTGGCTGCAAGAGAAGCATCCATCATACCGATCTCTGCGCTATCCCATGCATAAACCATATCTGCTCCCACAGATTTGCTGTTCATGGCAACGTATGCAGTTCCATATGCTTTACCGATCACAACATTTACCTTCGGTACCGTTGCAGATGCAAAAGCATGTACCATCTCACCTACGGATTTAGCCATCATCTTCTCGTTGCAGAGAGTGGCTTTAAATCCGGTTACGTTGGTAAGAGTAAGTACCGGAATCTCGAAAGCGTCACAGAATTTTACGAACTCTGCTGCTTTTCTTGCGCCTCTGGAAGAAAGAGTTCCATCAGAAACCTCTGTCTTATTACCATCAGCGTCATAAGACTCACTTCTGTTTGCAACTGCACCAACAGTAGCTCCGTTCAGACGAAGGAAGCCTGTTACGACATCCTGGCCGTAAGCTGCCTTTGTTTCAAAAAACTCACCATTATCAGCGATTCTTGAAAGCGCAATAGCTGTGTCGCCTGTGCAGCCTGCAATATCATCACATACTCTGTTCAGGTCATCTGTGCATTCCTTGAAGCTGTCATTGTCTTCATTATTCTCCGGAAGCATGCTGACCAGTGTACGGATCTGTCCAAGAATCTCCTCTTCTGTTCCGATGCCGTCAACAAGTCCTGTCTCCTCACTCTGGAACTGTGCGGAAGCTGAATCGCATTTTTCCACTCTGTTTCCCTCCAGTGCATTCGGAGTGTTTACAAACAGTCTGCCTTTTTTCTCTTCTACAAATGTAAAATCTGTAAGAGCCGGTACAACTGCCATTCCACCACCACATGTTCCGAAAACAGCAGTGATCTGCGGAACAACGCCGGATGCCAGTGTCTGTTTCAGATAAATCTCACCAAATGCCTCAAGTGCATCGGTAGCCTCCTGAAGACGAAGTCCCGCACAGTCTACAAGACCGATAACAGGTGCTCCAACTTTCAGAGCAAGATCATAAATTTTGGCGATCTTTTTGGCATGCATCTCACCAACTGTTCCGTTCAGTACAGATGCATCCTGGCTGTATACATACACCAGACTGCCGTCAATCACACCATATCCGGTGATCACACCGTCTGAAGGTGCCTTTTTTTCAGTCATGTTGAAATCTGTAGTTCTGGCTGTGACAGCCTGTCCGATCTCAACAAAACTGTTGGCGTCAAGCAGGGAATTGATCCTTGCAGCCGCTACGCTTTGTGTCGCATTACTCATTATACTATGCCCTCCATTTTTTTATTAATATAACCAAAAATTCAGCCGAGTATAATTGTACCTTTTTTTAAGCGAAAATTCAATACTTTTCGTCATGAATGTTAAAAAATTAACCCCTGACAGATGTCAGGGGTCGACCGATCAGTGAAAATAATCCTGAAAAATCTTATTTACATACCATTTATAGGTGATTCTGCCGATTTTTTCATTCGATGTCACAGAACAGGAGACTATTTCTTTTCCATTCAGCATTGCATGAAGTGTACCGATCTTCTGATTTTCACGTACAGGTGCTGCTATTTTATCCGGAAGTTCTGTTTCCCATATAATTGTTTCTGTTTTTTTCAGAAGATATCTTTTCGTCTGCTCTTTCTCCGGCAGAGACGCATGTACTTTTAATCTCCTCTGCAATTGTTCCGGATATGCTGAATCTTTATCTTTCTCCGGGTATGGACTGTTTTCCTCCGGCACAGCATCTGTCACTGTGATTTCCGGAAGGTCCGGAAGATCCGGGAGAAGCACATAACTGTAATTTTCCCTGCCATAAGACAGCAGTTTTTTTGTATCGGACCATTTGTAATTTTTGTTTCCGGGCCAGCCACATCCAAGCAGTGCCACAATAAACAGTTTTTCATCCTGTCGTACAGCACAGACATAACAGTATCCGGCATTGCCGGTGAAACCGGTTTTTCCGGAAATCACACCAGTCTCCATATCCAGAAATGCATTGGTATTATGAACCGAATAATGTTCCTTTCCGGAAATATCTGAGAATGTATAATCCCTGGTCTGTGTGATATGGACAAATGTCGCATTTTTTATGGCATATGCCATGATCAGTGCCAGATCTCTGGCAGTTGTATGATGAACTCCTCCTTCATCTTCTGCATCCAGCCCATTTGGCGTTACAAAATGTGTGTCTGTACATCCCAGTGATTTTGCTTTTTCATTCATCAGGAGCGCAAACTTTTCCACAGAGCCGCCAATATGTTCTGCAATGGCTACTGCCGTATCATTATGGCTTTTCAGCATCAGCGAATATAACAGATCTTCCAAATAAAACTGCTGGCCTTCCCGCATTCCCAGGTGTGTCTGTGGCTGTGATGCCGCATTCCTGGAGACCTGTACATAATCATCTCCGGAGGCCATCTCAAGGGCCAGAATACAGGTCATGACTTTTGTAGTGCTGGCATTTGGCCGTCCTTTATAAGCCTCTTTTCCATACAGCACCCGTCCGGTTTCTCCATCCATAAGAACCGCTGAGAGTGCATAAAGCTGCTCCTCTTTTGCCCACACAGGAAAAATCTGCAGAATAATAAGGACCGCTGTCATCAGCACGACAGCGGCCATACGCCTGTTTTTCATACGATCACCCCACACACATTTCTATAATTGTTTGCAGTAACCATTATATTTTTAATTTTATGCAGAAGTGTCTCCGTGATATAACTTTCTCTTTTTATCTGTCAAACTTGTTATCCATTAAAAGTCAGATTCCATCGTTCGGAAAGATGTCCCGGACGAACTGCCAGCGCAGAGAGTTCTTCAAGCATATCCGGTGCTTTTTCCAGAGCTTCTTCCATAAGGCTGTCCAGTTTCAGAAGTTCTTTTCTGCAATCAACCTCCGGTTCCGGGCTCATAAAAAACTCTGTGATAAAAGCAGCTCGTTTCTTTCCTGCCGGAGAAAGAGCATGTTCTGAAAGTCTTTTCTTTCTTCCTCCATCATCGCATACCAGAATACAGGTAAAAATCTTCATCATCTTCAGTGACAGGTAAATATTCCAGGTACGAATAGCCGGCAGTACCTGATGAATCGTCCAAGCACTGAAAAAATTTGCGCGGATACCGTGGGACGGATAAAAATGCAGAGGATTCTTTCCAGTCTCATACATCAGCATACGGTCAAATTCTTTTTCCAGAAGTGTATGGGAAATCTTGCCCTCTTTTGCTACCTGGTTTACATAGGGGTGACAGGTAGAATCCAGAATATAGTGGCATCCAAATCCCAGCATATATGCCATCAGTGCCGGATTTTTTTCTTTCCTGACCCTGGCCATACCTTTTTCAAAAAATTCCCTTGCTTTTTCTCCATGCATCTTTACTCCATACTGTGTCACCGGATTTTTTGATATAAAATAATAAAAGAGAATATCCGGGCCATGCTGTCCGATCCGATACAGATTTCCATTGCTGCGGATCAGATGCTGCAATTTTTCAGGAAGTTTTCGGCAAACCCTTTTTCCAAAAAGATCATGTGTGTAAGTTGTGGGCATTTTCTGTTCCTCCTCTTTTGCTTATAAAGTGGACATAATCCTCCCCCTGTACAGCAGATTCTGGTATCTGTTAATGTCTTCTGCTTTCTATACATCCAGTTTCAACTGAATTTCTTCCTCAGCCTCCGCCTTAAAATCTTCCAGCTGAACAGGATCCATTTCCGGAAGTTCATCAAGGCCCTGAACACCAAAGCAGCGCAAAAATTCCTCCGTTGTTCCAAGAAGGATCGGACGTCCCGGTGCATCCAGACGGCCAAGTTCTCTCACCAGATCATAATCCATCAATTTATTAATGGCATGATCACATTTCACACCACGGATTTTTTCAATTTCTGCTTTTGTGACAGGCTGTTTGTAGGCAATGATCGAAAGTGTCTCAAGCATAACATCTGTCAACGTTGGTTTTTTCGGCTGTGCAGCAATCCTTATAAGGGAATCGTAATATTCTTTTTTTGTGCAAAGCTGAAAGGAATTCTCTAATTCAATAATCTGAATTCCCCGTTCTTCCTCCTGATAATGAATCATCATATTGCGGATGATATTCTCTGTTGTTGTAACATCCTGCTGGATTGCTTTGGCAATACGGCTTAATTCTACTGCTTCGCCCATTGCAAAAAGAATCGCTTCAATTTCCCCTTCAATTCGTTTGATTTCCACTTATCGTCCTCATTCCTGCTGTGTTATTCTTCCGCAAACTCTGTCAGATTCTTCCATGTTTCCGGATCCGTGATAACTTCTATGTGAATATCATCAAAAAGATCTGCCTGTTCTGCATGAACATGTCCCATTTTCATCAGCTCCAAAATCGAAAGAAACGTAACGATCAGCTGTACTCTGGAATGCTGATCTTCCATCAGCTGCCGAAAACTGAATTTACGATGTTCTTTTGCATAGTCCCGCATCTCCAGGAGTTTGTCTGACAATGAAATTTCTTCTTTTTCGATCCGGCCAAATTTGCTTCGGATAGGATCAATTTTATTTTCCTGCCTGCGGATCAAGCTCTGATAAATCGCACTCATCTTTTCCAGTGTCAGCCCCCGCAGGAGTTCCTGTGGATCAGATGGTGGTGCATATTGCAGCACTTCCTCCGGAAGATCCTGTTTCCGGTAATAAACTCCTGCCGCGTCCCCGAGTCTGTCCCTTAATTCATAGGACATATATTTGTACATCTTATATTCCAGAAGTTTCTGCACCAGTTCTGCTCTCGGATCTTCCTCTTCACCTTCTTCGTTGATTTCTTTAGGAAGGAGCATTTTGCATTTGATATCCAGAAGAGTAGCTGCCATGACCAGAAACTCGCTCATAACGCCAAGATCTTCCTTCTCCATGGAATGCAGATATTCCATATACTGGTCTGTGATCTCCACAATAGGAATATCATAGATATCAATCTTGTTTTTGTCAATCAGATGCAGCAGCAGATCCAACGGACCCTCAAACACATTTAATTTAACAGATATTGCCATAACATTTCCTCATTTCATTTATTCGGAAGGTTTTACATCAATCACCAGCAATTCTCTTGGGTTGCGTATCCTCAGAGGAAGCGTATGCTCTCCAAGTCCTGCACTGACAAACATGTGCTGGTTTCCCTTATGAAAATCTCCGCAGCAGAAAGGCGGCAATACCAGATACTGAGGAGAAGAAAGCCCATGATGCTCACTGAATCGTACAACACCTCCATGATAATGTCCGGACAAGATCATATCTGCACCCCATTCATAATATGTTTTTCCGTATTTGGGGTTATGTGCCAGGAGAACCTGCATTCCATTTCTTCCCGGTTTTCCTATCAGTTTTTCCATGACTTCTTTTTTTAGTTTGGGAGATCTTGGCTTATGATAATATTCAATAGGCAGTTCCAGCCCCCAGAAACAGATGCTGTTTCCTTTCAGGATCGCATGTTCATGTTCATTTCTCAGAATATGCACCCCCGCCTTTTTCAGCGTTTTTTCATATATCCTGTATTGTTTTCCGTTTTCTTCTGAAAGAGACATTTTATATTCATGATTTCCCAGGGCATAATATACCGGAAAATACTGTGCAAGCTCTTTCAGCAATTTGCATGCAGTCACCAGCGTATCCGGACAGGTACGTACCGCCATATCTCCGGCTGACAGTACAGCATCCGGTTTTTCCCTGCGTATCGCTTCAATAAGTCCGGCATTATCTCTTCCATAAGAAAATCCATGAAGATCTGCAAGTAAAACAAATCGTATCCCTTCCGGATTCCGGATTTTATTCGTATAAATCTGGTATTTTTTTATTCTGAATTTTTTCATTTTATTTTCCAAAACCACAATTCGGGAATGTACAGACCGGACAGTTCAGACAGAGTCCACCTTCTCCAAGTGCGTTAATTTCTTCCGCTTTTATTTTATCATCTGCCATTATTCTCGGAAGGATCAGGTCAAATACTGTCCTTTTTGCATACATGACACATCCCGGAAGGCCGAGTACCGGAATCTGTCTTCCATTCCGTTTCAGATATGCCACCAGAAGCATTGCTCCCGGAAGTACCGGTGCGCCATAAGTTATGATCTCCGCTCCCGTATCACGGATTCCTCCGGGGGTTCGGTCATCAGGATCCACACTCATTCCTCCGGTACAGATGATCAGATCCGCCCCCTCATCTGCAAAAGAAAGAACTTCTTCTGTGATCAGTGCTTTGTCATCACCCGGCATTACCTGCCCGATGATTTCAGTTGGAAATTCAGAAAGTTTTTCTTTCAGCACAGGAGTAAATGTATCCCGGATCAGGCCTTTTCTGATCTCACTTCCGGTTGTGACAATACCGACTTTTTTTTGATGATAGGGCAGGATATCAAAAACAGGATACTCTCCTGCAGCTTCTTTGGCAGCGTCCATTTTCTCTTTTTCGATCACAAGAGGAATAATTCTGGTCCCTGCGATCTTATTTCCTCTTTTTACCGGAAAGTCCCCATGTCTGGATGCGATCATCATCTCTCCAAGAGAATTGACTGCCACAAGTGCTTCTCGTCGGATCTTCAGAACACCATCTATTTCTGATACCACTTCTATCTTACCTTCTTTGATATCTGTTCCATGCATTTTCAAGGAATCGCCCGCACAGATTCTGTAAAGAATTTCTGCCGCCTCATTTTCATGAAGGATTCCTTCTTTTTTTTCCCAGACAAAAAGGTGTTCTTTTCCTACTGAGAGCAAAAGCGGTATATCGTCTTCTTTTACCACATGCCCCTTTTTGAAAAGAACGCCTTTTTTTTCATCTTTTATGATCTGTGTGATATCATGGCACAGAATGTGTCCTACTGCATCTTCTGTTCTGATCTCTTTCATGCAAAATCCCTTCTCTGTTCTGTTATTTCTCCAATCCGCTTTATTATACATCCTGTCAGGCATTTTTGTCAAAAACATGTTTGCATTTACAAAATGCTGCCTATAAAAGATATTCCCATGCCGCACGTTTCAGCCAGTCGTGATAATCCGCTTTTTGTACTGTCTCTCCATACAGGATATCAATACTTCCTATTTTCTTTCCATTCTGATAGTATTCCTGTTTTCCGGCTTTTTCTCCTTTTTTCACCGGAGCAGTCTGTTCTTCTGGAAGAACCACTTTCTTTTTCACATGATCCGGTTTTGTTCCATCTGTACTGAGATATCGGAATTTTCCTTTATAGACAAGACTGGCTTCCTGCTTTACTCCCTTTCGGATCTTCAGAGGTTTCAATTTTTCCGGTACATCATCTGTATATAATATACATTTTGAAAAGCCATAATTTAAAAGGGCAGCCGCATCACGAAATCTTGTTTTGGGGTCCGGCGCTGCCATCACAGAAGCGATCAGTGTAATCCCGTTTCTTTTTGCCACTGCACTGAGACAATATTTAGCAATACTGGTACTTCCTGTTTTCAGTCCCATACATCCTTCATAACTCCGAAGCAGTTTATTTGTATTCGTCAGAGTAAATTTGAAGGAACCTTTTCTGGTTACATGGGTAATATCTTCCATCCATACCGACGAATATGTAAGAACTTCCGGATACCGACTGATCAGTTCCCGGCTCATAAGTGCAATATCATAAGGAGTGGTATAATGATCTTTTGATTCTGTCAACCCACAACAATCCACAAAATGTGTGTTCTTCATGCCAAGTTTCTCTGCCCTCTGATTCATCTGTTCCACGAAGGTCTGCTCAGTCCCTGCAAGATGTTCTGCCATTGCCACGCTGGCATCATTTCCGGATGCGATCACAATACATTTGATCATGGTTTCTGCTTTTTGTGTTTCCCCTTCTTCCAGATATACCTGGGAACCGCCCATGGATTTCGCATAAGCGCTTGTCGTGATCGTATCATCCAAATGCAGCCTGCCATCCCGAATGGCATCAAAGATCAGGATCAGCGTCATAATTTTTGTAATGCTTGCAGGGCTTCTTTTCGTATCCGGATCTCTGGAATAGATCACTGTGCCTGTCTCTTTCTCCATCAGTACCGCACCTGGTGCTTCAATAAGGTTCTGATTTGAATTTTCCAGCGTTTCGTCAGGTTCTCCCCGGACACCAAGAGGGCTGAAAATAAAATTCAGTGCTATGCTCCATACCACTATACTCTTTTTGATCCTGCTGTATTTCATAAACTCACTCCTATAAAATTCTCTCTGTTCTATTTTAAAGGCTTCTGTCCTGAAATATGCCAGAAATCCCAAAACAGACCGAAGAGAACAAAAGCTCTTTGCTTCTATTCTCCCGGTCTCTTTCTTATGAAAACAGTAAGGGAATCGTATTTTTTATACAGTCATTGTGAGAATACCTGTCATATCTGGCTTTTTCATTCACAAAAGTAAGAGATGCCTCTCTGTTTTCCATTGTTAAGGCAGCAACACCTGTGGCAATTTCTTTTGGATCTTTTCCATAGGCTGCCTCTGCTTCTTTCACGATCCGGACATTTTCTGTATTTGCCAGGACTTCTTTCAGATAGTACCGTAAAACAGGTTTTTCCCAGACTGTATACTGACCCAGGGGAATATTCTGAAATGTAACTGCGGCAACGGCATAGCCATTTTCATCCACTTCGTAACTGTCTGGCACAAAAGTCACATAATCTTCATAATGATGAGAAACGCCCGCCAGATCTGTTCCTTCTACAGAAAAGAAAAATGTTGGATTTCCATGCGCCCAGATAATATCCGCTTCTTTTATTTTCTTCATTACAGTAATCGTTCCAAAAGGCAGGATCACAGGTGTATTTTCGGCCTGCAGAAAAATCTCACTCGTCAACACACCTTCTTTTTTCTCAAAAACAACGGTTTTGTCATAATTGCCTTTGTAGTTCTCCGGATTTTTTGTTTCCACGATCCGGAACTTCCCACCGTTTTCCTCTGTGATCAGAAGTTCTTCCGTATAGTACGATTCTCTGTCGCTGTCATATCTTAAAATTCTCTTTTCGCCCAGATCATCTTCATAGGCTTTCTTTTCCTGGTTCCACTGATAAACTGTAAATTCCGCTCCGGTAAGCGGCTCTCCAGTATATACATCTGTTTTTTTCAGGCGGATAACTCCCTTATATTCTGGTACTTTTTTATTCTGTACTTCCAGAAAAAGACTTACGCTTTCATCTGATATATCTACTTCCTGTTCCCATTTTCCTTCATATCCTTTCGGATTCCTGGTTTCTGTTATTTTAAATTTTCCGGTATTATCAGCTGTCTGCAAAAGTTCTTCACTGACATAAAGCTGCTGTTCACTGTCATATTGCAGAACTGTTCCTGTTGTCTTATACGCTTTCCTGGCAGCACTGTATTCATACAGCCTAAACTCTGCATCTTCCAGAATATCTCCGGTTTCTTCATCCGTTTTCCGGATTTCAATTTTCCTTTTATTTTTCTGATAATTCAGGGCTTCAAAGGTAAAGGTTTTAGCTGTTCCTGGCTCTGTCAGCCTGATATCTTTCTGCCAGTTTCCAGTATAATTTACAGGTGCTTTTGTCTCACGGATGCGGAATTTTCCCTGATTATCCTCCGTATAAGAAAATTTTTCCGAATTATAGGTTCGCTTCTGTTTGTCATAAGTCAGTGCTTTTCCGGTTTTTCCATAACTTCCTGTCTTCTTGCTCCATTCATATAAAGTAAATGCCGCACCGGCAAGCGGATCTCCGGTATCACCATCTTTTTTTGTAATAACAACTGTTCCACTGATATCCATAATATCTGTCACACTTACAGCCGTTGTTTTTCCGGATAAAACAGTAAAACTTTTAATCGCTGTGCTTAAGAGATAGCCTGTTGGTGCCTTTATTTCTTTCACATAATATTTACCCGGAATCAATTTGGAAAATGTGTAAACTCCCGTTTTATCTGTGGTTCCGATCTCTATCCTCTGATCTTTTTTATATCTGGTACGGTAACCGGACTTCAATGCTTCTGCCGCATAGATCGCATACTGTGCACCTGCAATCTTTTTTCCGGTATTAGCCTCTGTCTTGGTAATTTTTACATTTCCGTAACCAGATGGTTTCATTGAAAACGTGAGCTGTCCTCTTGTTCCCTGATATACGTATGCTCCAAAATCCTGCACTCCATCTTTTCCTGTCTGTGATTTTCCATCTACCAGAATATAAGAAACCGGCTGTAACAGCATTTTACAGGAATACTTTTGTGATGCTGACGTCTCCAGTGGAAAGATCAGGTAAAAGCGGGCCCCATCTTTCAGAGTCAGACTTGTACCACTCATCATATTCGGACTTGTCAGATGTGCTTCCCGGTCTGCTGCACTTTCCCAATAGGCAAGCTGCCAGGTTGCTGTGGCCGGCCTGGTTATTATAATCCCATTTCCCGCTTTTCCTCCATCTGTTATTTTCAAAAGCGGGCTCATCTGAAATCCGTTTTTCATACTATTCGGTATATACGGCAGATTGTCCGGCCTCGATCGAAATACACTAAGTGGAATTGTCTGACCAGTTGCAGATATCCAGCCGTTTTCTCCATAAACAGACAAAGCAGCTTTATTTCTGGGTGGAATCGTCAATGTCCTGATCTTATTCAGGAAACGGTTGATTCCCACATGCTCCACCTCAGTTTCTGTCGCATAGCCACAATCATTAAAATATGCTTTAGAAAGAGCAATGTGTGTAAAAACATATCGATTCTGCCATTTCGACCAGTTTATGTGACCGCAGGATGGATCATAACTGGTTCCCAGATCTCCCGGACCGCCATATCCAAAATACAGCAGTTTCTGAACTGTAGAATTTTTCAGCACTTTGACTGCATCATTTTTCAGTGTAGTGCTGTCCACGCCATCTTTTGTGGCTTTCAGACAATATAAGGGAGAAACTTTTTCTGCTCCCGTATCATCTACATAGTGTACGGATCGATAAGTGCAGCCCATGCGGGTCTGGTTTCCGGATCCCCAGAAATCATTTGCAGCTGTCCAGATTTCATCACAGTAAACTCTTGTCCAGACATCCAGGTAGTACTGAGAAGCACCCAACGCAGTAACCGCAAGAGTCTCATTGTCGTCTGCCGTTACCTGTGCACTTTCCGTCTGCGTAAAACTCTCCGCAAGAGCCGGTGAAAACGCAATCATTTCTCCATTTTCAATATCCTGGATCAGTTCCTGTGCTTCTTCGCTGTTTCCGGTCAGAAGATCTGCATTTTCCTCCGAAAAGACCGCAAAATCCGCTTCCTCACCGGACTGCTGCTCTTCTTCTGAAAAAATTTCTGCTGTTTTCTTATCATTTTCAGAAAAATTTCCAGACTGTTTATTTTCCGAAATCTCTGTTTCGGAATCACCCTGTGCCAGTGTTTCTTCTGTATCAGAAACTACATTTTGTTCCTGCTGTATACTTTCTGTTTCTGATCCACCATCTTCTGGATCTTCATTTTCCACAGCTTCCTCTATCTCTGGCAGATATTCTGAAGAGATTCCCATAACCGTACTGGCAGAAGCAGCTATGGAGGAACCAGAGATCAGCAGTGCCAGCAATGTACCGGTTATTTTTCTTTTCAATTTTTTCTTCCTCCTTTCCTGAGTACCAGAATTCCGGCAAGAAGGGCCACTCCTTCCAAAATCAGGAAAAATCGGATTCCTGTATCATCTCCTGTTTTTACCGGAGCTGTTTTCCCGGAGGAAGCTCCTGTTTTCCTGGAATATCCATCAGAATTTTCTTCTTTTTCGGACTGCCCGGCAGGAGTTTGAGATGGCTGTATTTTTTCTTTTTGATCTTCTTCTACGGAAAATATCCATTTTACATCCCCGTTACGAAGTGCAAAATCATTATTAAGCTCTGATGGAACTGTAATCTGGAACTTCATTTCTCCGGATTTTCCCGGTTGGAATATTCCCAGCGAAACAGCTTTATTCAGAGAAACAGCCAAAAGATCTCCGGAATACAGTTTCTTTCCATCCATTGATATCACAAGCTTTAACTTTTTCAGAAATTCCTGATCTTTCACAGACTTACATTCCGCTGAAGTGCGGAAAAAAATCTCCGCCGTATTTTCCGTTGCATTTTTGATCTTAACAGAATCCTCAAGAACATCTCCCGGCATTGCCGCAGAAAATCCTGCAAAGAAATCTTCCGGAGCCGCGATCAGTTTATGTGCGTCTCTCTCAAATACTACCCTGAGCTTAACCTGACTCTTCCGTTTTACAACCCGGCCGTTGGTATCATGTATGCATCGCAGGATCTCCTGATTTCCCCAGGGCGACATAGCATTAAAATCCGGTGAAAAATTTGCAGCCTGAATGGCATCTGCCACGATCGTGATCCCCAGTTTTTTCTCCTGATAAGGTTCTGTCCATTCTTCCGGTATTGTCACTCCGGTAAAGATATCTGCGCTTTCTCCCTGCTCCAGCTTTCTGGTACAGTAAAAATACGCACCTTTTTTTACCCAGTATTTCGGCATTCCCGTCAGATTGGTGTCATTTAATCCTTTTCGGTTTTCCAGGTTATCTGCATACGTGATCTTCACTCTTACCCAACACGGTTCCGAACGATTTGTGATCCTTGGGATTTTGGATATCCTGTCACCAGGAAGGACCATTTTCTGATTCTGATACAAAATTTCTTTTCCATTCTTTTTTTCCAGTTCTTTCATCGAAATATTGATATCACCGGTAGAAATATGGTTCGTCACAGTTACTGAATCCGAAAATTTTCCATACGCAGATACACACATTGCAATACTGCCAGCTGTCAGAATTCCCGCCAGTATCCATTTAAGAAATTTCTTCAAGCTTTTCACTCCTCTCTGTATCTGCAGATATCGGGTTTTTAAAATAGTTCCAGGCACTTTCAAAATCAGAAAATCCTTCTGCCTGAACCGATTCTTCATACACATTGATCTCAAAGTCAGTAATACTGTCCTTATATGTATCATCGATCTTAGACGAATCAATGCGGAATCCGCTGCATAAAGGTGTGGTTTTCTCTCCTTCCGTGACAACATTTCGATAGTAATAATACCCGTCTTCATTGTTATACAGCCAGTTTACTGTATCCAGTCCAAGAAGTTCCACCCCTTTTCCAACATCATAATTGGAGTAGGAAAGAGCCATTCTCACATAACAATCCGCATGAAATCCTCTTTCACCACCGGAAAAGTTTCCTGCCCAGATTTCTTTAATATAGGAGGGATTCTCTTCCACTGGTGTCGGAGTCGGATCCGGAAAATTTTCTTCTATTTCTGTTGTCACATGTCCTACTGCCAGTGTATTTACTTTCTGATCAGAAGCGGAAAGATATGCAGCTGTTCCTGCTGTCAAAAGAAAACCGGCAGTAAGAAAAAAACATACAGAAATTTTCAGATTTTTCATCTGGTGACACCACCAGCCTGTCCTTTATTCTGATTTACATATTTCTGATATGCAGCCTTGGCCTGTTCCAGAACAGTTGTACTGTCATCCCCGGTATTCATGGACTGAATCGCATAAGCACGCACCGGCATATCCAGCTGCTGTGTATCCAGCTGTCCTTCAATGATATTGGCAAAAGTTACTGTGTCAAACAGTGTTGTTGTTTTTTCTCCCGGATTTAAAATATGGTTGTAAGCGTAGGTATACACCATATTCTGTCCGATTTCCTTTTTTTCCAGCTGTGTCCAGTCATTGTTCTTTGCATAACTGAAAAGTTCTGTTTTTGCCAGGGCATTTCTGGTCCCGTCCTGAGCCGCGGTAATTACTTCACTGACAGGCACCGACACCTCCAGATACACAAACGCTTCGTTTACGCCAACATTCTTTACATATGGATCTTTTTTGATCACCTGAGTAGGAACAATCTTTGTATTCTCTTCCGGTTTCCACCCTGGTTCATCCAGTTCAATATCTACTTTACCCACTGTAAAACTGTTGGTAGTTGTTTCAAAATCTGTAAGATATGCCGCAGTTCCTCCAGCTGCCAGTGCTGCGATCATTGCTCCAAGTGCGATTCCTTTTACCATTTTTCTGTTTTTCATCATAAATTCATTCCTCCATGCAATTTTTTTTATTCTTTTTTGGGGTATATGCCAGATCAGAGATCACTGACAGACCTGCCATAATACATACGGCAGTAAATGGGATCCGGGCTTTCAGAAAATATATGATATAGCCCAGATAAGGCAGGCAAAAGACCACCCGCCCGATGATCTGCGACTTTGCCACAGGAATCGGATCTGCGTTCTTGTTGGCGTCGCCTTTTGTGATAAAGGTACCTTCTTCTTTCTTCACAACTCTGTGTGTAACAACGGTATCTTCATTATGAAATGTGATAATATCTCCCGTTTCAGGGGAATACGCTCCTTCTTTTGTAAAAACAACGGCTCCTGTTGGAATCTTCGGTTCCATGGATCCGGAATAAACCACATATGGGCGTATCCCGAAAAGACCCGGAAGGAGAAGTACCATAGCAACTATGAGCATCAAAAACAAAGCTGCATTAAATATACATCGAAACAATATTTTCATTTCTATATTCTGTTTTATATACTATTTTGACAAAGATTTCCTGCTGTGGGAAAAGAAGTTTTTTATCCCGATCGTCCGAAAGATCTGGCGGCGACCGGCCCCAAATATACTGGTCCATAAAAACCTGCTTTCTGTCTGTTTCGCAATAAAAATTGTGGATATCATATGGAACGGAACCGTTCCGAAAAGTTCGTCTTATAAAGACGCTTATAGATAAAAATAAGATCTGTTTCAGATGTTGTTATTATAAAACCGGACTGCTGATAAGTCAACGAAATTCGTCCGACAAAATTCGACCATAAATTCCGACTTTCCAGAGAATTCCAGAAAGGAACTGCCACAGTCTTTTACTCCGGCAGTTCCCGGCAATTACTGTTGCGTAAGAGAATAAATGCACTCCAGCGGAATCATCATGATCTCCTGTATTTCTTTTTTCTCCTCTTCTCTGTTTTTTCCTGTAACCGGAATTTCGATTCGAAAAGCCGGCTGATGTATTGTTTCGCCATAAAACTGTTCAGGCCTTCCCATATTTCTGCGGTCCGACTGTTTCTCATAATCCATAGAATATCGTTCCAGTTTTCCTCTTGTACATTTTTTCAGATGACGCGCCAGGCGATAGCCTTTCTGACCAGCAGAAAATCCCTGTTCCTGCCTGTAATAGATGATCTTTTTTCCTGAACTGCAAAAAACCAGGAGCCCCCTGCTTGCATATTCCTGAAAGATGCGTATCAGTGCTTTTGTCTCATTTTCACTTGCCGGCTGCTGGTGTATCTTTTTTCTGTTGCAAAAACTGGTCGGAAAATTTAAAGCCGGATCCATTCCCCTGGCATTGCACACAAATTCATCACATGGAACATCCTGCATTTTCAGCATCTGCCGAAAGATTGGATTACGCACAGTTCCATAGCCTTTTCGGCAGATCTCATATCCATCCGGATTCACTACCGGAATAATACAAAGTCTTGTCTGATCCAGAAGTTTTCTCACCTCATAAAATTCCTGAACAGTCCATCCACACTCATAATTCCGGCAAAGTTCCACTGCTGTTTCCGCAAGCCTGTCCGACATCTGCCCATCTGTTCCGGAAAAACCAGCTATACAGAAAATACATAGATCTCCGGTCCCTATTTCAAGCATGGGGATCATCCGGTCATCGTGGCTTTTTCCGATCACACGGAACTGTGTGAATTTCTGATATCTCTGAGCCGCTTCCCAGAGCAGATAATAAATATTTTCATAGGTTTTTTCCTGTACTGTTTCCATCTTTTCTTTCCCCCAATCTTTCCGTCATTTTATTATCTATGTATGCGGGAAAGCATAAAAAAAGAACCGGTATCTTAACACCGATTCCTTTTATTCACAAAATAATTCAGGATTCCGCCACCTACAATGATCACCATGGCAACCGCAACCACTCTCTTGGCGGCTTCCTGGGGCAACTGCCCCTTTGATCCAATGGAAGCCTCATAAAAAGTCAGCGTATAATCAATTTCATGAGGTGCCCCCATGGCCAGTGTATCTGCGATCACTTCCATTTTATCATCCAACGCAGTAACTGGTATGGTAAATACAGAATTTCTGCCCTCTTCGCTTTCGTTCTGGAACTTCTCCCCGTCAACGATCATATAATCATAATTGGAACTGCTCCACTGAAGTTCTGCATACATTCTGCCATTCTTCACCAGCATCAGTGTTGGAGAAGATACACTGGCTTTTCCACTGCCGCCTTCCAGATCTACCTGTATGGAATATTCCCCATCCTCCAGATCTGTTTCTATTCCATTTTCCTTCTGCGCCGCAGCCACAGATACCGGTCCTGCCAGCATCAGTGCGAGAAACAGTACCGGCATTATCTTTATCATGTATTTCATTTCTTTTCTCTCCATTTTCCCGTTCTTTTTGTATCACTATAGCACAATGCATGTTTTCTGTAAAGAACCCTTCCGCCTGTTGAAATGTTCCCTGCTTTCAAGTATAATAGAGAGAAATTTGTGTACAAACGAAAGGAATGAACAGAGATGATCGAAACTAAAAATCTCACCAAAACCTTCGACAGTTTTACTGCTGTGGATTCTCTGGATCTTCGCATAGAAACCGGCGAATTTTTTGGACTTCTTGGTCCCAATGGTGCCGGCAAAACTACTACGATCAGTCTGCTTTCCACTTTGCTTCTGCCCACTGCCGGAGAGATCCTGATCAATGGACAGACACTGGGACGCAACCGACCGGATCTGAAACGTAAGATCAGTGTGATCACACAGGAATATTCCATGCGTCAGGATATGAATATGGATGAGATCATGGAATATCAGGGACGTCTTTATTTCATGCCCAGGAAAGAAATCAAAGAAAAAACAGAAGAACTTCTGGATTTCTGCGGACTTCTTCCTTTTCGAAAACGTACGGTACGTAAGCTTTCCGGAGGAATGAAACGAAAACTCATGGTATGCCGCGCTCTTCTCACAAGTCCCGAAATTCTTCTTCTGGATGAACCTACTGCAGGAATGGATGCGCTCTCCAGGCGGCAGATGTGGAATCTTCTCCGTCAGCTCAACGGAAAAAATCTTACCATTCTTTTAACCACTCATTATATGGAGGAAGCTCAGTCTCTCTGCAACCGGGTAGCGCTTATGGATCACGGCAAGCTGGAAGAGATCAACACGCCCTCCGGTCTGATCGAAAGTCTGGGTAAATATACCGTTGACCAGGAAACTCCCGAAGGTCCCAAAAGCCACTATTTTCACAGCAGAGCTGATGCTATTGCTTTTCTGTCCTCTCTGGACGGGCAGTGTACCCTTCGTGAAACAACTCTGGAAGATGTTTTTGTAGAACGTGCAGGCAGACACCTGATGCAGCGATGATCTGCCATATATCATATTACTAATAGAATGGACGATGAATATCATGGGAATACTTACTATTTTATGGGAAAAATGGGTAGAATTTCGAAGAGATTTTTATAAGATCACACTGGCTGCCATGATCGCACCTTTAATGTATCTTATTGTTTTCGGAATGGGAATACAGACCTCTTCCCACGGGGAACCTTATCTGAACTTCCTGATCCCCGGAGTCGTTTCACTGACTACTATGAACGGAAGTTTTAATGCAATTGCCCAAAACTTAAACGTACAGCGTCTTTACGAGAAGGCATTTGACCAGGTCATGATCTCGCCAACTCCTCTGTGGCAGTTTATTGCAGGTCAGATCATCGGTGGCAGTCTCCGCGGTCTTTATGCAGGCGGGATCATTCTTCTGCTGACTATGCCCATTGGAACGGGACTGGTCTTCAATGGATGGTCTCTGCTGGTAATGTTTTTAAATGGTGCTGTATTTTCCGCAATTGGAGTTGTCGTTTCTTTCCTTGCGAAAAATCATGCGGATGTGCCCCGTTTTTCCAACTATATCATTATGCCAATGGCTTTTCTGTGTAACACATTCTTCTCTACAGAAAAGATTCCGGGATTTCTCGGCAATTTCGTGGCTGCACTTCCTTTGTCGCAGACCAGCCATCTGATCCGTACCATCGCTTCCGGCGGTGCGGTAAACTACATCAGTATTCTGATCCTGGCAGCTTATCTTGTTGCATTCAGCATTGCCGCTTCCTGGTTTATCTATAAGAAGAAAAATCTGTAACCATGCTCTGCAACTGATGGTTTCTGCTCATTGAACAAAACTTGTCAAACGGATATTCGCAAGCCATATTCGCTACTTGCTCATAACCGAATAACAATTATATATCTGACAAAAAATCACCGGCTTCTCTGAAGATTGAGAAACCGGTGATTTTTGTTATATCTTTGTTATCCTATTCCGTGATCAGATATCTTTTTTTCTTCTTCTCACAATTACATATCCGCCTGCAAGAAGTGATGCCACGGCAAGTGCTGACATTGTTCCGATCGGTGAATTATCGGCTGTAGATACCGCACTTCTGGAAGTACTTCCATTACCTCCATTGGAGGAAGTTGCTGATGCCTCTCCTGTTACCGTTGCATCCGGATCTGTACCTGTCTGACCGTCTGTACCATCCGCACCAGGAGTTCCCGACGGAGTTAACTCTGCAGATTTGAACTGATATACCGCAGACTCGATGGTATCAAGCGGCTGCCAGTTACCATTGGTGTAAACATATTTCTGGAAGAATACATACAGATTGTAAGTATCTGCTTTTTTAATTCCTTTGGTAGAGCCGATCTTCCATGCTGTATGCTGCTGTTTGGCAGTTGGATTGGCAGCAGTGCTCCAGTAAAGCGGAACCCACTTCACATCACCCTCATTTGGATTCGGATTTGTCGTTCCTGCACCGATAACCGTAAAATCATAGAAGGTATTCGGATAGAACTGAAGTGCATCATCCAGTCCCTGCACAATACTGTCTGTTACAGGCGGAATATTTGCTCCCGGTACATTAGTCGGAGATGGTGTCGGAGTTGCCGGTCTTGAAGACTGAGACAGTGTAATCTTAAAGGATTTTGCTGTTTTTACAACACCATTGATCGTTGACTGTAAATCAATATCTTTTCCCTTGGAATCTTTCGCTGTGAGGTATACTTCAATTTCTTTATCCGGAAGATTATTAAGTTCGATATTAAAGGATTTATCCGCTTTGATATTTATGCTTCCGCTTCCACCGTCTTTATCGGATCCTTTTACTTTCCAGGTGTAGTTACATACACCATCTGCACCGATGATACAGGTAACCGTAGCGGAAGAATGATCACGCCAGCTTAATCCGGTCCAACGGAGAGACGCTTTCGTGGTAGTGGTTTCTTTCGGACGTTTGGATTCAAGCAGTTTGATCCTCTTGGAGACTTCCTGTTTGTCTTTGTCCTCGAACCATACCAGAAGATCAATCTTGTTCTTGGAATCAAGCTTATCCAGCGGGATTGAGAAATTACCTGCTTTGGAAACATCAACTTTGTTCTTTTTATCATTTTTTGCAGTTTTACCACGTACTACCCATTTATAATAACAGGTTCCTGCTTTGGTAGTATTCAGGGTTATGGATACCTTTGTACGGCTTGACCACTTGGAGCCAACGGCTTTTATAACTGGTTTGGTAACCGGAGCCGCAGTCTGTGTAATGGTCTTTTTTGCAGGCTCTGCATTTACAGATCCATCATTTGCTTTTACCCATACATAAAGATCAACTACGCTGCCTGTAAGGTTCTTAAGAGAAACGCTTGCTGTTTCTCCAGCTGCGATCGCTACGCCCTCAGTGGCGTCATCTATGGATGGAGCTGCTGCACCTTTCGCAACCCATTTATAGTAGTATGTACCGTCTTTATCTGAGGTGATCGTTGCTGTTGCGGTAGTTGAACCGTTCTCCCATGTAGAGCCTTTGATCTTAACGGTCGGTCTGTTGGAGATCAGCTGGCCTGTATTAGTGTCTATTTTAAAGTTGTTATCTCCTTCATAACTCATTGCAGTAACAGCCGTTGCAAATCCATTTGCATCTACAGTTTCGTTTTTCAAAAAAGCTGTGTATCCAACAGTCGGATTTTCTACAGAATATCCAAGATTTGGATTTTCAAATGCACCTGCAATGATAATCTGTCCATTATTCTGATCCTGCTGACCTAATACGATATTCAACTTTGCACTTTTCTCTGCGTTTGTATAGTTCTCAATAATTTTCGGCTCATCCTCAGCCGCATCTGTACCTTTTTCGAGAGAAACCGTACCGGTGCTGTAAACAGCGCCTCCTGCTGAGATATTATCCCTGATCTCACCACCTGCAATGACAGTCTTACCACTGTTCCGGATCGCTGCTCCGGATGCAGCAGATGAATTGTTTGCAAGAGTAACTCCTGTAGTCATTACAAATTTAGCACCAGAATCTACAGAAACAATAGAACCATCTGCTTGTGTTCCATCTGCCTTGGCTCCATCAATAACAAGCTTACCAACAGATGTAGTACCATCTCCATCATTCTTAGTCATGGATAAAATACTTCCGGCACTTACCCTAAACATATCACCGGTTACGGTTCCACGACTAATTGAAGTCTCACTTCCTTGTACACTAAAAATTGCAATATTCTTATTTTCTGGAATCGTAATGGACTCTGTAAGGAAAAATGACTCACTAATAAGAATCTTGTAGGAAGAAGCGTAAAGATTTTCTCTAGTATCATCAATATTACCTGTAAAATCTGGAGCTCCTGCAATCGCATTTTTCAGTTCTTCCGTTGTTTTTACAATAGCATCTGCGTGTTCTTCTACAGCTTGATCCTCAGCCGCCTGTTCCTGTTCCAGCTGCTGCTGGGCAGCCTCGGCCTGAGCCTGTGCTTCTGCTTCTGCCTGAGCCTGCGCTTCTGCTGTTGCCTGGGCCTCAGCATCTGCTGCAGCCTGTGCCCCGGCATCTGTATCAGTCTGAGCATCCGCCTGTCCATCTGTATCTTCCTGCTGGCTGTCCGCTCCGTCTACATTTGTCTGGGCATCAAACTCTGTGCCATCTGCAGCTCCTGTATTCTCCTCTGCAGCCTGGGCCTCGGCAGCTGCTGCGCCTGTATCTTCAGCAGCAAATGCTGCGGCAGGTGCCATTCCCACTGTCATGGAACCGGCAAGCAGGACTGCAAAAAGTTGCTTTTTTTTCATTTATATGTCCTCCTGTTTGAGTTAGTCTC
>ERZ857745.1361-NODE-1361-length-30553-cov-6.839924_pt1 | contig 30553 bp, 24 predicted proteins | sample MGYA00519699_ERZ857745 | MGnify/ENA primary metagenome ERZ857745 (study PRJEB31778, sample SAMEA3449357) | human gut metagenome | biome: human gut; feature: human-associated habitat; material: faeces | place: United Kingdom | collected 2010/2012 ...
GTGATAACCTGGCATTTCATCTGATCCAGTCATTTAAACCTGGAGAAGTTGATGCAGAAACTGCTCACCGGCTTGGGCAGCAATTTGCAGATGAAGTACTGAAAGGAAAATATGAATACGTGATCAGTACCCATGTTGACAAAAATCATATCCATAACCACATCATCTGTGCGCCCATAAGGGGCAGAGTAAATCCGCTTAGCAAGCGGCAGGCGTGAGGTTTCATGCCTGTGGTCAACGGCTAACCTGGATGTGGAAACCCAAAGGGGACAATAGCACGACCGTAACGCTGTGAGTTGGCAAGTTGTCATGCCACGACTGAGCAGCAAGACCAAAGTTCATATGAGGATAAAGCCTACACTGGTTGAACGGCAGTCCGAGGGACATTTGTGGTGGTCGCAGCGGAAGACAGCTATATCCGCTGCGCTGTGCATCTCCGCCAGAAAAGATGACTGGCAGGAGCGAAACCGATGTGCAGCCCGTATGTATCAGCATAAAAGGACGAAAACCGTATCCGACAATGAACACAGCTTTTTACTCTGTTACTAAATGGGGATTGCCTAAGTTGGAATGCTCGCAAGAGCTATGGGTGCAGGCCCTGAAAATCCAATATGGCAACGGAGCCGCCGTAGTAGTCCGAGCGTGTTAATGGCACGCACATGGCGAAGGGCGGCAGTTCATTCGATTCAATGCAAAAGAAAGGAAGGTGCGTGAGGCACTATGAGAAATCCAGAAAATGTATTGAACAGTCTGCAAGAGCATTCAGCTCAATCCGGCTATGTCTATGACAGATTGTACCGCAATCTGTTCAACCGGGAATTTTTCTTACAGGCGTATCAAAATATCTATGCCAGTCAGGGAAACATGACCGCAGGCACAGACGGGAAAACCATTGACGCAATGAGCCTTGAAAGAGTTGACAGGCTTATTGCAGCCCTGAAAGACGAATCTTACCAGCCCAAGCCGTCCAGACGGACATATATTCCCAAAAAGAATGGAAAACTCCGTCCTCTGGGCATCCCGTCCATTGACGACAAGCTGGTACAGGAAGTTGTCCGTATGCTGTTGGAATCCATCTATGAAAACAGCTTTGAGGACACCTCCCACGGCTTTCGACCCAATAAAAGCTGTCACACAGCCTTGAGAATGATTCAAAATCGCTTTACACGGTGCAAATGGTTTGTGGAGGGAGACATTAAAGGCTTCTTTGACAATATCGACCATAATGTCATGATTGGCATCCTCCGCAAGAGAATCAAAGATGAACGCTTCCTGCGCCTTATCCGTAAATTTCTTAATGCGGGATATATGGAAGATAACCAAGTGCATCAAAGCTACAGCGGCACGCCACAGGGCGGCATCATTAGTCCTATTCTCGCCAATATCTATCTCGACCAGTTCGACAAATATATGGCAGAGTTTAAGAAACGGTTTGACCGTGGGAACAAGCGAGCCGTCAATGTGGAATACCGCAAGCTGAGCGATAAGAGAATCCGACTCAAAAGAAAGCTGGCAAAGGCAAAAACTGAGGAAGAAAAGCAGTCCTTACTGGAAAGCATCTGGGAACTGGACAAGGTTCACAAGTCCATCCCCTGTAAAGACCCTATGGACGAAAACTTCCGCAGACTGCAATATGTCCGCTACGCTGATGACTTTCTTATCGGTATCATCGGAGCCAAAGAGGATGCACAGGCTGTGAAACAGGAAATCGGCACATATATCGCCGGACAGTTGAAATTGGAACTGTCGGACGAAAAGACGCTGGTAACCAAAGCGACAGACCGGGCAAAATTCTTAGGATTTGAAATCAGGGTTACACCGCAGAGCAATCACACCAAGAAAACCAAAAGTGGTTCTACGGCCAGAAATTACAGCGGCCATGTCATGCTGGAAGTCCCAACTTCCGCCATTCAGAAGAAGCTGCTGGAACTGGGAGCCATGAGAATCGATGTTCGCAATGGAACAGAGATTTGGCAGCCCACCCATCGCGGAAAACTTGTCGGGCGAACGGACCTGAGTATTCTTGACCAGTACAACGGCGAGATACGAGGATTCTGTAACTATTATGCGATTGCAAACAATCGCTCCAAGCTACACAAGTTCCGCTATATCATGGAGTACAGCTTTTACAAAACTCTGGCCTGTAAATACCGCACAACAAAGCGCAAAATCATTGTTCAGTATCGTATCGGCAAAGACATCGGTGTGAAATTTCAGGACAAACATGGCAAGGAGCGTATTCGACTACTGTGGCAAGGCAGTCTTGCCAGAGACCCCTATCCTCTGGGAAAAGAAGCGGATATTATCCATAAGCCAAAAGGCATTCTGAAGAAGCCCAGTCTTGGCGCACGATTGAAAGCAAATCGGTGTGAATGGTGTGGAAAAGAAACTTCAGTGTTGGTGATGCACCAGGTAAGAACGCTGAAAGAGCTGGATGAAAGTCAACCGTGGGCAGCTTTTATGAAAAAGATTAACCGGAAAACACTGGTAGTCTGTGAAAGCTGTCACACTAAAATACACAGTGCAGACTGTGAATGAATGGAGAGCCGGATACAGCGAGAGTTGTAAGTCCGGTTCGGGGGCGAGTGTCCGGAAACCTACCGCAGCAATGCGGCAAGGCGCTGGGTACTTAGCCTACTTAATGCAGCAAGCTTTGTTGATCATCACAAGTATGTTTCCAATAAGCGGAGCTACCATAAAATCTGCCGAATCAGTAATCGCATTTGCCATGAAAATGGACTTACCACCAGTATGCCAACCGCAGAAAAAGGTAAAAGCTATAAAGAGAACATGGAATATCATCGTGGCACCAGTTGGAAAGCCAAACTACGTGTTGCAGTTGATAAGGCAATCTGGACTTCCATCAACTATGAGGAATTTCTACAAAAAATGCAGTTAGTCGGATACGAAGTTCGCCAAGGAAAACACCTGTCCTTCCGTGCACCGGAGCAGAAGAATTTCACTTATATGAAATCTCTCGGAAGCTATTATTCAGAAGAAAATGTCCGCATTCGCTTGGCTAAAAATCGTAGCAAAGTGAAAGCTCCAAAGCATCTATCCAGAGAAGCTCGCCTGTATATCAATATCTCCACGTATGTATCGACTGGCAATCGAGAAGGATTTGAACGATGGGCAAAACTCAATAATCTAAAAGAAGCAGCCCGCACGTTCAATTATCTTTCTGAAAATAACCTGCTGAATTATGAAGACTTCCAACAGCATGTTTCTGACATTGAAGCTTCTGTTAAAACTGCTGATCAGAGAATAGCACAAATCAGCAGTGATCTGAGCACACAGAAAGTCATTCAGAAACACTGTGATTCTTACCGGCTCTGCCGTAAAGTGATAGAAGACTGTAAATCTGCAAAAAATCCAAAAGCATACCGCACCAAGCATCAGACAGAATACCAGCTCCACGATTCACTAAAAAAAGAGCTTCAGGATCTGGGCATTACCAGAATCCCAAGCTCTGAAAAGATTCAGAAGTTGATTAAAAATCTTGAATCTGAACAAGCTTCTACTGTCCTAGAAAAACAGGAATTGCAGAAAAAGCAAAGGACACTGAATATCATCCGGCAGAATTTCACAGCGCTGCTTAATGCTCCAGAAATACAAATTCCAGTATTCAAAACAGAAAAGATCCTATAAAAATAGAGGGGTTCTTTCTTATGTTTTGGTAATTCCGTTATTCTCAATTTATACTACTAAACTGAACTAATATCTTGTAGCAAATACTGAGAATATACGGATACCCAAAGTGTAGAAAGAACCAATAAAGGTTCCAAACATGGTACCTCTTTTTATTTCTCGATTCTTCCTAATAATGTTCCTGTAATAACATACACTTATTAAACATATTTCGTAATCTAATCTGCAAAGAACATATTATACCCGAACAGGATATATGCACTTGAATAGCTTCCGTCGCCAGCTTCCATTTCAAGCCGTTTCAGGTCGTGGTCAACTATCGTATGCTCAACAAAACATTTGTGGCAAAATATGATTAGTTTGCTGATTCCATTCCCTGCCTCTGCTTCTTTTTCACACTGAATAAGCTTCTTATCCTCCATCGAGCCTCTATTAGGCTTTATTGAGTCTTCATACAGCTGCAACATTAATATAGAATAATTATGACAAGTAGAATTAAAAGTCAAATCTTCTATTTCCTTGTCAATCTCTTGCTTGCCTTTAAAATCCAACAGTTTCAGAGATTTCTGTTTTTCTCTAAGTCCAGATATTTTGTTTTGAATTTCATCCCTTCCTGTTTCAAGTTCCTTAATAAAGACATTAACTTCATCGTAAGTATACGTTTTCATTGAATTCCCACCCCAACTTTATTCACATATAATTGTCTAAAAACAAGTTCTTTTTTCTTGCCTGTGTGCAAAGTGTATTGTATGCAAGTTCAAATGCCGGTCGAAACCATGTAGTAAAATTATTAGGATTTATTTCGATCCATTTTTTTAATTCTTCAATGGTCACCCATTTTAATTCTGCTACTTCCTGTTTATTAAAAGATGTTATATCCCAATCAATACTACCATCTGGACAATATAGAAAAACATAATCTATTTCATTTTCGCACACATCACCGTAGTCGGAAAAATACGAAAATTTACCGCACCTATATATTACATCTTTTTTGCCGTATAAATTATCGCACTTTTCAGGATCTTTTATGTAAAAATCTGTTTTCAATCCCAGTTCTTCTCTAATTCTTTCATTTAAGCAATCTTCCATAGATTCTTCTTTGCGTGGATGAGAACAACAAGCATTAGTCCATAGTCCCCCTGAATGGTATTTCCCATATGCTCGTTTCTGTAACAGCATTCTTTTTGTATTCCAATCAAATATAAAAATCGAAAAAGCACGATGACGTAATTTTTCTATGTGTGCTTTCATTTTTTCGGAATAACCTATCACATTATCCTTATCGTCTACAAGAATTAAATATTCATTCATACTGTTTCACCTCGTAATTCAAATGACATAGAGTCGGGCTAATAACGTCATGATAAAACATTACTGTTTCTCAAATTCATTCCACTCTCTTAAGAGTGTTTCTAAATATAAGATTTGAGTCGTACATCCCATTTTTATCAAGTGTTCATACATATCTTTCCAGTACGCTAAATCGCAATTAATTACTACATCTACTGTTGGTAATTCTTCCTCGCCCGTTATCAGCGGAACACCATAATAATCGAAATCATTGCGTTTCCAATAATCATATATATACACGACATCTATCACGCCATTATTTTTGATTTCTTTAATAACTTTCTTAGCGAAAGCATTCATTCCACAAATTCCCACTCTTCGCCAATTGTTGTCAGAAAAATAATTAGTTGGAATACGGATGTCTATCTCACTTAAAAACCATGGAATGGCAATATACTCATCATATAGAAATCGTTCAGGATCAAGAACATAGTCACCTAGCATATTGCAATGACGACAACCTAAACGCTTGATTTTTCCTTCTGTAAACCTACTCCTATTCATATTTCGGTAATAATTCTCATTGCCACAGTATGAACATTGGAAATGAAAATCCACCTTTTTGTCATCAATGATTTTTATTCCAATAATTTTTCCTTTATTATAGTTTTCACGTCTGCACAAGCGAATTACATCCCCCATCGCTACATAGTCTTCTTCTGAAAGCGATGTGATGTTTAAATCCCAATTCCCAGTCTCGATATATTCCTTTTTAGATGTAATTACATTTCGCTGAAATGCATTATTATAAAAAATGCTTCCCGGATAAGTCTGAACGTAAGAAAATTGACGAATTGGCCGATTTCGATGCATCTTTGCATGGGTGCGATGCCATTTAAGTGATTCTGACATAGTTTTAAAAGTTTCTGCCTCTGATCCAAAAATCAAATTACCCGTGCATCCAAGCTTATATTTGTATGTTAAATCTAACGCAGTCTCTATCGTTTTCTCAGACAAATGCTTATTCATATTTTTTAATACAGTTTCCGACATACTTTCTATACCAAAGCATGCTCCGATACATCCAGATTTTTTCATTGCATACAATACATCATCCGTATATGTTTCTGCTCTCATTTGACATGCCCACGCTAAATGGTATGGTTCAATTCTTTCACAAAATTCTATAACTCGTTTTTTATCAATACTGAAACACTCATCTACAAGTGCAATTCCATTGATATGATACTTGTCAACCCAGACATCCAATTCTTGAAAGAAATTATCTAACGAACGTGACCGATAACCTTTTCCTATAGGATGAAAACAAAAGCTGCACTGAAATGGACAGGATCTAGCCATAAGCATTGGCATAAGTCGTGGCTCATCTGAATAGTAAGCATAATAGTTATACCAGCCATCAACGTTCTGGTAATCCAGATATTTATCCATACTAAGCCCTTCATACGATGGAAATGGCAAACTATCTAAATCTTTCACATATTCTCTAGCTTCGTTCTGATGATATCCATCTTCTGCACAGTAAACTAATCCTTTTATGCCAGAAACATCTTCATCAAAATCCAATGCATATGCAAGTTCACAATTCGTCACTTCACCTTCTCCAATTACAGCATAAAGATGTTTGTAGATATGATTTATATATTCCACCATTATGCATAACCATAAAACAAAGAAACACATCCCCATTATAATCAATAAACAGTCTATTAAGAGCATTTCGGCAAGTTCCAGATATGGTTTCTTTTGATTGATTGATGGTTAATATATCTCTACTATTAGGATAATATTCTGAAATAAACTCTATATCACTTTTGGAAAAAGGATCAATTCCTGCCTGTTTTGGAATATTACAAAAAATAGCTTTTCTTGGCTGAAACAAAAAACCTAACTCCTTACATAGATCTTCCGCTGCAATGTATTCAGCTCCTTGATTATTATTATAAACATGATATCCAACAACCACATTGACTCTCGTTTTCAATTTATCTTCAATCATTCTTATTCGGTACATATTCGATTTTACCAAATATATGTTTCCACCATTATGAGTTGTTTCGTAAACCTTTTGTGAAAATCCAGATATTGAAATTTTGAAGATGTCTGGAGGATCAATTAGCAAAGAATCGAAATTATATTCAAGAGATAGATTACTTGATATAATTGCTATCATCCCCCTGGAGTGTATTTCATGAATCATTCTAGGAAGATCAGGTGAGAGCAGTGGCTCCCCATAGTTAAACAAAAATACTCCTAAACAATATGGCAATTCCATCTGAACCTTGTCTAAGATTTTGCAGAACAGTTCAAATGACATTAAACCTCTTCCAGAATACGAAAAACTTTCTTTATGATGGTTTGCTACCTGACATGAGCGACAACGAAGATTACATCTTCCCGAAATGTCTATATATACTTCATCATAATTATTTATAATTACGCATTGTGCTTCGCTACACTTTTCTAAAATTACAGATTGATAATGTTGTGCCTTTTTCTCTGAACTACAACATAAAAAAACAAGTGTTTTATCATCAAGACAATTCAAAAGAACATCAAAATCAATTACTGGTGTACCAAAAAAAGCAATATCATTTCCAACTTTCGAAAATGATACATCGGAAAATCCTGTAACTTTAATCCGCTTCTTATCAAGATATTTCAAAAGAGAAACTCCAGAAACACTCGCTCCGTATATATATATTGATTTTTCATTAAGATTCGCAATGCTTATCGCTTCATCAAAATAACAACTCATACTTTTACCTTATACTATTCCATTAGCAATTCCTTTTATCAATATTTCTACTGTATCCCTCATAATCTGGCACTGATGAGGATCATTACCAGAAATATCACCTGTTAAAAAATAATTTATTCCCGCACATCTATTACATACTTGCTTGGCAAAACATTTTGCACATGGATTATTTTGTTTGTGACATACACTAAATTTTTGGGAAATATTTCTATACGTATCCGTATTCAGGAAAGCCGTAGATACACAGCCCATATAAAAATCATTTTGATCTATAAACATTAAACATGGATATATCTTTCCAGAGGATGATACAGCTGCCCAACTATTTCCTGCTGAGCATAGGATATTGGAAGAAACCTTATGGTTTTTAATTCTATGTATAAGACCCATCAGTTTCAAATCACCCAAAAAGCCTTCCCCATTTTGTTTTCTCTGTATAACATCTTTTGCGAAGTCACTCCAACAGTTTTCTCCATCTGGTAAAGCCAAAGGATCATTAATGCTCAAATTAACTAAGGAAACATTAACTTGACCTGGCTCAAGATCAAATTCACAATATAAATATTTTACAGTATCTGCCATACTCATACCATTCAGCAAATGAGCATTAGAATACGTTACTTCAATCGAACATGGTTGAGCACCTAGAGTTCGTTTTTTTAATTCATTGAAATTGTTACGTATTACATTAAATGTTGCTTCACCGTTAACAAACACACGAGCCATGTTATGAACTTCTGGCGGACCATCTATACTAAAAACAATGTTGAGACCATATTTATCAATAAGTTCAAGCACTTTATCATTTAATATCGTGCCATTAGTTATTACTTTGAATCTAGGTAATTTTTTTAACACGCCTTCAGCATACAATGAATAAGTATGCTTACACACAGCTTCAATAGTGGTTGTGTTCATTAATGGCTCCCCACCAAAGAACTTCACCTCTTTTATCTTATGATACTTATTCGCATATTCATCTAATGCTTTACATGCAATATCAGCATTCATCATACCTTTAGGAGATTGATAAGCACCGTGATTTGCAAAACAATACTTACATCTCATGTTACAATCATTGGACACATTCAGTATTAAAGTAGAAAATTCATCTTCATAAATCTCTTTTTGAGAACCTAAAACACTCAATGCGTGCTCTGCGTTATCAATTCCATCCGCAAGTTCCTCTGCTTCTCCTTTTGGAAAAACATAGTAATTCATCGTATCGCAACAATATACTATGGTTGTATCCCCATTTGGAATCATATGTATCATTGTAATACCTTTCGCCTCCTCATTTAGTCTGACTGACAGAAAATTGAATTGCCGATTGAACAGCATATCTCAAGCCTTCCCCTGAAGTAGTAATATTACATCCTGCAAAATCACCAACCCCATAACAATTCTCTGGTAAAAATGATGTCATGTTTACATTTCCACAAAATGCGCCATGTGGTTTATTGATATATTCATATCCAAAAAATTCAGGAAAAAGGTATTGGTTCGCTTTTTCATAAAACAGTTCTTGTGGCTTTTTTTCAGGTAAATGTTGAAACCAAATACCAATATTCCACACATCGCCTCCAATAGGTATTGCCCAAAAGTAATCATTTTTCAAATTATCTAAATACCAAAAATATATCGTCTTTTTATTAATTTTTCCCGTCCCCCGAATATGAGCTGATATGCCGAAGCTTTGTTCTGAGAGAACTATACGACTGTCCTTAGAGACAAAACCACGGGCTCCCGTAGCAAACACAAGTTTTTTTCCACAATAGTTGTTTACATTGAATACATCTCCTAAATTCGAAAAAGATTGTACTCTTTCACCATATTCAACTTGTACGCCTTCATTTGTTGCACATTCTGTAAGCCAATTATCAAGTAGTAATCGCTTACAGCCAATCCCATATTCACCACAGTGGTGACTATGCGTTATAAAGTTCTTATCCCACAGTTGAATAAGATGCTCTATCTTTTGTGCACCATTATCTATTAAATAATCTGTGCTAATTCCAATCTGATTTAATAGACTAATGGCTGACCAAGTTAAGTAGCCACCGCATGTTTTTTCGCCTCTTTCTTTCTGAGCCTCCAACATCAAACACTTCATTCCTTGCTTCTGCAAACAATATGCAGCTACTGAACCTGCAGGCCCACTTCCAATTATTATATAGTCGTAGATCATAGTATTATTTACACCTTTTCGGTTTTAAATATAAATTAAAGGAGTACCCTTTTTTTAGTTCATAGCAAATGCCAATTCCATAAAGATACATTGATTTAAGGCTACCAACACATTTGTCAACCTCTCTCAAGCGCTCAACAAAATTTGCATTCAATCCCTGTAGCATTAAGAGTTCCTCTATTTTTTTTAATACATTTTCGTTTACGTTTTTTATATATATTTTGTATTTCCCTCTGATGTTCCCCATATCTTGAGAAAAGAAATCGCAACCAATCATCCATAAATGAGCGTTTCCAGCTAAAACATATTCCTCTATCAAATCTAAGCATTTATGTAATTCAAATTGATCAATCGTTTTTAATCTCTCCAAATAATATGCATCGTCATAATAATAGTCTTGAAAGATACAATCCGGGTTCATGCATTTACGTGTTAAGAAATGAAGCTTTAGTGCACTTATTCCGTCTTTTTCTGTTTCCACGCAACCCATATAGTACAATGAGGCATACTTGAAATTTGATTCTGGATTGATTTCTAATGACGCAAGTTTCTTTATTAAAGGTAATTTTTCTTGAATGCCATCTCCCATACTTTGAACCAAGAAAAAAACATCTTTCATATTCTCGTTTGTTCGATTCCGCAAATTAAAATCCAAACAAATCCGATGATGTTCATCAATTCTTTCTATTCTAGTGACATTACTTAGCATATTATTTTTTGCTAATTTTAGTATGACAGGACTTTCACTAACTAAATCTTCTGCTTCTTCCACAATTCTTTTTTTGTGATATACTTTAAACTCATAATTGCTCTTATTCGTCGAAATATTAATTCCAACAAAATCAACACTACCTTCATTGCCTGGTTTTAAGTGTTCCGCACAGAATGAAGCCCATTGATTTTTAAACGCAAACATATCAGTGCGATAATAACAACTCATGTGTTTTTTACATTCAGATTGTTCCGGAAAAGTCATTTTTTCCAAATACGTCACATAATCTTTGCTTTCATCCGCAAGACAAATATTCGAGTTAGTTAATTGAATCAATTCAATCAAACGTTCTTCAGAACCAGTCCTTTCAAGTACCTTTACCGAATCAATCCAATTTTTCATTGGATAAATCATACATTGACCACAAGCATGTTTCAGTAATCTACGATATTGTTCACTAACAATAAAAGCACTTTGCTTTTCTTCAGATGAAAGTTCCATGCCATCAAGCCTATGGTAATCCCATCCTTCTTTTCCACAAAAACTACATAATTCTTTAAAGCGTGTATTATGCACACCAAGACAATTTCCATCTTGAAATCTGCATCCAGAATTCATCATAAACATCTCGTATTGCATATCGGGTACTGTTTCTGAAATATTTCTCATTTCTTGTACGCTAATATCTCGCGGAAAAATAATCTTTGAGCAGCCTTCTAATTTCAAATATTGTGCAATATATGTATTGTAAACATTTGCACACGAACTAATAATAACATTGAAATCATACTCTCTTGCGATAGGGATAATGCTTAAATCGCTTACTATAACATTTCTGCCACCAACCTTTTTGTATTTTTCAAGGATTGATCGGACGTATGGTATCTGTTCTTCCCACATCTGAAGAGCATTGATTGTCAAATCAAATTCAACACCGTAATCATCGGCAATCTGAATTATTTCTCCAATTTCTTGATAAGACTGACAGTTACCTTGTTTCCCGTAACTCCCTCTTCGATTGAATTCGATGTATTTTCCATATTTATTTTGCCATATTGGATCAATAACGCCACCGAACAGTTCTCCTGCTCCAGCCTTAATAATTCTCTCCACAAATTCTTTAGATTTTACTGGCGATGTAATTTTCATAACTGATACCTTTTCCTATCTAATTATTAGTCCCGTCAAAAAATTTCCGAATATACCAGTCGATACTCTCCATCAATAAAATCATTAGGTATTCGTTTTTGTTCATAGCAGATGGTATTTTCTATTTTCATCAGTTCGCGTGCTTCAATAATATGTGATTGTTTATAATATTTTTGACAAGTTTTCCCACAATTATTGAGTACGAATGGAGTTTCTTTTGTCGCAAACGAGCCAAGCTCACAAAAAGATGATCTTGAAACAACGATTTTCGGGTATATGACATTCCAAGTGAATCCATTAATCTTTGGAATGGACAAATTTATATCTGGTGGAGTATCAATCTCAGCACCTGCAATAATATATTTTTTGTAAAAATCCAAGTAAAAAGCACCTGCCAAAGAAGGTTTTTCTATCATGGACTGATTATTTTTGAAGTCTATCAAATCATAGATATTAAATCGACATTCTCTAGTCGTTTTATCCCATGAACGCCCTAGAGATATGCGAACATTCTTAGGTCCTTCGGTTCTTATAAATAATAATGTACCAATATCATTCACTATTATTTCATTTATTGTTCCATTCTCAATACAGGGAAAGATAAAGTTAAAGCAAAACCGTTTAAACTTATCCCATCTACATTGATGCACACTCGGAACAACAAATGAAACTTTTTTCGAATCATCTATTGACAGATTCACTCTATATAAAAGTTCACTACAATTATCAGTGTTTTGGATAAGCTCTTCAAACATTAACTCACAATATCGAACTCCAAAAATATATTTATCTGGATTGCAATGAAACTTACTCTGTAAATTGTTAATATAGCGATTCTTACGCTGTAACCAATCGCTTCTTCGACCTAAAGTTCCGTGATATCCTGAAAAATCACAAGTCGCAGCAATTATTTTATTTTCTATATTCATTATTAGCCTCCTCGTATACTATTTGAGGAAAAGGATGTACCGATGGATCAAAGTGCTTATTGCTCGCTTTTATCATTAATAATGCTTCCTCTTGAAATCCATTATTCCAAACCTCAATTGCACATTTACAATAAAATAATCCATCAAACAATGCTGACACCTGTGGGAAATACTCTATTTCAATTTCTGAAACAGAATAGTGTTCTGAATATCCTTCCCAAAATATAAGAAATGCGTTTAATTCATTTAATCCCGAAAACAAATCTTTCCATAAATATTTGTGAATAGATGCATAATAGGACGATAAAACATCACCTAAGAATGCTTCATCCCCTGCTAGATTAAAATCTATTATTCCAACTCCACTCGCAGTGTTCATTAAATTGTTAAATGCTCCCAAGTCTCCATGCACAGCTCCCATTGGCAGTAAATGCCAATTTTTTGCAAGTTCATGCACTAGATTGTCATGAAGTTTCTCAGCTATATGTACATATGGGAAATCAGGTAGCGGTGGTTCAGCTTTTTCTAGTATTTTAGAGAATCTGGCCTTGTCATTTTGTATGTAATCTGAAATGAATGATCTACCAATTACAAATGGATGCTTTGAAGAAACAGAATGAACTCTTCCCAATACTTCTCCAAATTCCTTTAAAAAGCCTATGCCTACATCCGATAAATCCTCTCCGATATATTCTTCCAATGTAATTTGCATCTCTATGCCATTAATCAAATGATGAATACAATAATTATTTTGACAACGGTATTTTCTTGCAGTATTAACTCCATTGGCATGGAGAATCATAGCAAATTGCGATTGCTTTTCCACTAAGGGCATCGGAAAATTCTTCTCGTTACTTATCCTGCATACGTAAACCTTATTTTCAGTTGTTATTTGAAATAACCCCCTGTAATTTTCATTATTCTCTGATTCTTGTATACAATGGATTTCAAGCACTTTGTTTCTAATATTGAACCTATTTAGGATTTGGGTTGCTTCAATAAAACATAACATATCACTGAATGCGCTTCTGTATAATACTAATAGCTTTCAACGTTAATTGGTCATCTCTACTTAAATCGGATTTCTTTAAAATTCTATTGCATTGAATCTTCGCACTTGCAAGAATACAAAGTTTATATAACTCACACAGATTAGGATCAATCTGCTGAATATTTCCTGTACTTTGAAGATTTGCAGCATAGCAGTTTGGACACAAACGAACCCACGGACAATTTTTACAAGGATTATCGTCAGTAAATCTAAATTTTTTCTCATCAAAGTTACAGTATTCTTCTGCGCCATCGCCAATAGAAACTGGTGCAAAACCTTGACATGGATAAGCATTTCCAGCGGTATCAAAACAAGTCATATCTAAACCAGCACCACAGAAACGGTAATCATCATCCGCCGGAGTAAAAATCAAACGCAAATCCATGTTAAGCATCGTACATAACGGGATTGAATCATTTTCAACGTAATAATCAACCAATTTATTCAATTCTTCAATCAACACCGGAACATATTTCGAAGCATCCCAATCTACTCCGATTGAAAGTGTAGCATCACACTTAAAACCTAAACCATCAAGATATTTCACACCTTCAGCAAGATGTGAAAGAGTGTTTTTTGATACGGTCATTTTTGCCGGACATCCAGGCCATGTTTTTGCAAAAAATTCTATATCAATGTTATCGTAACTGCCTATACCGTTTTTATAAATACGATTAACATCGTGCATTTCCTTTGTTCCGTCCAAGCTCAATGCAATAAAGAATTGATCTTTATGCTCCAACAGCCATTCCTGCACTTCACCGTGAACAAGTGTTCCATTTGTTGTAGTTTCGTACATGACATGTAAATGGCTATATTGGCTTGAAACATATTCTTCAATTTCTTTTATAAGCTTAAAATTAGCAAACGCTTCTCCTCCAAACACTTCAATTACAACTGGTGCCTTTGGATCACATTTTGATAACTGCTTATCTAAAATATCTTTAGCCATAGAAAAAGACATGACTTTACTATTCTTCTGATGCTCATAACAATACACGCAATTAAGATTGCAGTTTTCTGTTACTAACAGCATGATTCTTTCTTGATTAAGCATAATTACTCTCCGAAAATCAAATTAAAAAATGACCCCAATGTTGAGCAGTTACTGAGTTTTTACCAGTGCACTGCAGCAACCAACGGGGTCTTAAGGTTTGTTTCTCTGTAAAATAAGAGCACTCTGTTATCACATAGCATGATATATTAGTGCCAAGTACAAGACTGTGCAGGACCAGAGCATCTGCAAGAAAACTCGCTCATTTCAGGTTCAAAAGAGTATTCAGAACCAAACAGAGCTTCCATCTTCTCTAAAGCGGCCTCCAAAGAAGCGTTTTCAGAAACGTTCAAGCGTAATGTTGCCATAACAGTGTCCTCCTTTCGTAGAGTATCTTACTCTGTGAAAAAATACCGTTCAATAGTTATAAAACACTATTGAACGGTATTATGACTGCTTTATTTGACGGCTAAAAAATGAGAAAGTTTTTGCATATTTTCCTTTTTCATTTCTAAAGTTGGATGTACATACCGATTCATAGTAATATTGACGGTTGCATGACCAAGAATTTCACTAAGGCTTTTTATATCAAATCCTAATTCGATACATCTAGTTGCAAAGGTATGTCGAAGTGTATGAAAATTTGTATCTGCTATATGAATATCTTTCAAAATTTTTTTAAACCTATTTTGCAAAGTTCTGGGTTCTATAAATTTATTATCATCATTTGTTAACAAGTATCCCCTAGAAGGCTTTTGATGTTTGATAAGAATATTATATAGCTCATCTGGCAGAGGAATAGTTCTTATAGAACAAGCACTTTTGGGAGTTGTTATTATAATTTTGGTTTTTGGAATATTATCCGATAAATTTTGAATCCTTTGTAATGTTTGATGAATATATATTGTTTGCTCTGATAATGAAATATCCTCCCACCGTAAAGCACAAATTTCACCAATCCGTAAACCTGTAAACAAACATACAAGAATTCCTATATTACAAGGGTCTGGATTTTGCAATATATATGTACAAAGCTGTTTTTGTTCAACTATATTTAAAACCCGTATTGGTTTCGAATCTTGTTTTACCTGAATAGCACTAGGATCACAAGCAACATAAATTCCTTTTTTTGAAGCAAATTTTGTAATATTTCTAATTATTGAAAGAACATCATTTACAGTTTTGCTAGATAATCCTTGTTCTTTTTTTCCACCAGATTTCAATAAAAATCTACAATAGGATTCTATGAATTCATAAGTTATTGCATCAAAAGTTTGCTTTCCATACTGTGGAAGAATATAGAGTGTCAACAAATTATAATATTTATTTTGTGTGGATATTTTTGTATACGCTTTGATACTTTCAAACCATTCTGAAGCAATGGTAGCAAATAATTGAGTTTGGGGTTGGGTAAATCGATTAATATTGGAACTTTTTTCCTTTAACTTTATTTTTGTTTCACGATATGTTTTTGAATATACATATCCATATACTATTTTTCCTGTACTGGTTCTTGCTTTTATATATCGTCCTTCCCATCTGCCGTCTTTCCTTTTGTATATATTTTCTCCTTTTTTAGGCATAAATTAGCCTCCTTTCCTTGCGACTATCATTTTGACGGCTTATAGAGAATAAAATACAGTATTTTTTCTAATTTGCTATTCATTTTACACGTTTTTTAGACTTCAATTTATTGACATAAAGGTATTTAAGCGGTAATATATATACATATCATGTCGAATAATGGTATGGATATAATTCACAGAGTAAGATACTCTACGAAAAAAACGCCCAATTCTACATAGTATTTTTTTTATTTTTATATAGGCAATATTGCCTATCACACTTATTTATTATTATAGGCAATAATGAATATATGTCAATATCAAAAGGAGGCATATATTCATTGATTTCTTATGAACCATTGTGGAATACCATGCGAAAAATTGGTGCATCAACTTATACCCTCCAAGTTAAAGGTGGAATTAGTAGCTCAACAATACGAAGGCTCAAAGCCGGTGAATCAGTATCAACAAACACAATTGATGCTCTTTGCCAAATACTTCATTGCTCTGTTCAAGATATTATTGAATTTTTACCTAAATAAGGCTTTCTATAAATCATAATGATTCATGGAAAGCCTTTTAATCTTTATATGCAAACTCTCTTATCTATTCACATGCTTATCAACTCCTCTCTCCAGCTTATCTTTTCCCTGTTTTTCTTGAATAATCTTCTTATTGATTTCCAACCGTTCATGGATAGATGGCTTCTTCTCTTTTCCTGCCGTTACCTTTTTCTGTGGTACCGGATTTCTTTCAACTTTCTCTGCTTCTTTCACATTTGCTTGCTTTCCTACACCAGTCACAGCAGTTGCTCTGCTCTCTTTCTTATCTGCTATTTGCTGTTCCCGACGTTCCTGTACTCCTTTTTCTTCCAGACTGCAAAAGTTCTGCAAATACGGCAACACATGATTCTGCATATCCGTCAGATCTTCCATATACTTCTGGTACTCTTCATTGCCTTTTCCTTGCTGATAGCTGATCCAGCTTTCATCTGTCAGTTTCATTTCATTCTGCATCTTTAACTGACTGATGATACCGCCGTTTCCAATACCAATATCTATCTTACCTTGAAAATGGTGCAGCATCTTGTCACCTTTCTCAGCATAATATACTGTAAAAAACATCTGTGCTGTCGTTTTTGGTTCGTTGGTATTTGGATCACGGTCAGCGTACCAGGCTTTGTCCTGTTCTACGGTTTTGGAATCCAAATCATATAACTTCTGGCATCTTGGATTCCCCAGCTCACTTTTCTCACAATAATTCACATACACCATCGGTTCCATATCTTTTGGAAGCTCCGGTTCATAGGCTTTCAGTCTTTCCATCAATACGCCTGCACGAACAGACAGATCGCATTCTTCGTCTACAATATCCTTCAAGTAAGAAACATAGTAATGAATATTACCGCTTTGTAAATCCAGCATTACTTCCTGTACCGTATTTTCTCCCATCTCAACATTATCCCGATACTCATACGGATCAAAAGCTTCTGCAATCTCATCCAATGCCTCTGCCAGCTGTTCTGTGGTCATCTTCTCTGGATACATTGCTTCCCGAACATCCCGCATCGGTACATACTTATAGTCCGGTAATGCTTCATGAATTTTCTCAATTCCTCCCCTTACCAGTGCAAGCTCCCCATAAAACCGAACATCGTCCATCAGATTTCCAAATACGGTATTTCCTTTTACGATTGCAAATTCGGCTTCATCATAGTAACTATCTTCCGGATCACGATATTCTACTTTAAAAAGCAAACAAAAGCAAAAAGAAAATGCCTGCACTACCGCACTTTCCAACCATGAATGAACAATGGCTCCGATACCATTCAGTGTAAACCCTGTTTAACGTAAATGACATAATCGCCAATATATTTGCCCTCAAAGTTTCTTTTGGCCATGTAGAATAAATTTCGCAGGAAGCTACATTTTTAATATAATCTTTATATAGTACATAATAATTCTTTGCCGTATTATCAGAAACGGCTCCATCATGTACTATAACATACTCCGGGATTACAACTCTGCTCAATACAACCTCGCCTGTTGCCTGAATATCCTTAACCTCGCTCTCTGCGATTTTTGGTGGATAATCTCCATATAATGTGTGCTGGCCGATTGCAAGAACTTCATACGAAGCCGTTTCTGTAATTGTCGGTTCCAAAGAGAGATTCTGCAAAGCAAGCTGCCCGGAAAGCATCTGACTTCCTGCAATTTCCACTGGCTCAAATCCTGGAGCTGTTATTTTTAAGTTATACTCTGAGTATGGCTGATTCAGTCCTGGTTCCATTGAATATTCTAAAGGAGGGGTCTCTAACTCAATCACTTCTGTCTGTCCCGACAAATCTGTTTTTAATACTTCTAATATTTTATCCGGTTCCCCCGCAGAAGAAATCTCCACTGCAGCATCCGTAATCGGGCGTTTCCCCCGGTTGGAAACAAGAGATACCTGTAAGGTTCCTACATCTGGCATAATAAACACCTGCGTTTTTTATTATAGTATTCTGTGGAGAGAATGCCGTGACAAACAAATGACTCAACATTAAAATCTTATCTCACACTCTCTCGTTCGATAAATTCATACGGATTAACCTGTATCTGACTGACTGGTTTTTTCTGTATCATCCGTAGCACAGATGAGCGCAGCTGGCTTCTTCACTTTTTTACCCTCTGCTCTCTGTAACTCAAATTTGTTATAATATGATTATATATCGAATTTAATTTTTTTGTCAAAGTATTCGAACTTATGTTATAATAGTTGTCAGGAAACTAACTGATTTATAGTAATTTATTTTTAAGAAAAGAGGATGATATCATGAGTGAATCAATGGCAGATTTCGAAAAAGAAATTGACGAATCTCTTAAAACACTGAATGTTGTGGAGAATGAGGGAGAGGCTACAGAAGAAGAAACTGGATTTAACGCTTGGGATAAAGTACAGCAGTATTTAGAGGATGGTACTGTTCTTACTTTAAAAGTCGGCGGTATCGTAAATAAAGGTGTTATCGTTTATGTTGATGGGCTTCGCGGTTTTATTCCTGCATCCCATCTTGAAATTGGTTATGTAGAAGACACAAATCCATATCTAGGAAAGACTGTTGAAGCGAAAGTTATCACAGCTGACCCAGAAAAGAATCGTCTCGTATTATCTGTAAAAGAAGTTCTTTACGATAAAAAGCGGGCAGAAAAAGAAGCGCGTATCAACGCAATTGAAGCTGGCGCTGTTCTTACTGGTAAAGTAGAATCTCTCATGCCTTACGGCGCTTTCGTTGATCTCGGCAATGACATTTCCGGTCTGGTACACATTTCTCAGATTGCACAGAAACGTATCGAATCTCCAGCAGAAGTTTTAAAAGCTGGGCAGGAAGTCAATGTTAAAGTATTAAAAGTTGAGAATGGCAAGATTAGTCTCAGCATGAAGGCTTTAGAGGAAGTTGCTCCGGAAGAGGAAGATACAAGCGGCGAAGAAGTTGTAAGCTATAAAGATGAAGGCGATGCAACAACAGGATTAGGAGCTTTGCTGGCAGGTCTTAAACTCTGATTTGCCGCAGGCAAATAGACGCCCGCTGAGAATGAAAATAATCCTTATTTGTGACTTTAGTCGCAGCGTGTTGAATACTCGCTCGTATCCAGCACTTGCTTCAAGGCCACAAATAAGGATTATTTCATTCTCAGCGGGCTGTATTGCTATCGCTTTTGTTGCCATGCTCGCCTCAAAAGGATCAATTCCGAATCCAAAGCTCGTACTTTTCTTAAAGACTGGAATTTGTGGGGGATTTACTACCTTTTCAACCTTTGCTTTAGAATCTGCAACTCTGATGAAAAGCGGACATCCGAAAGTGGCTTTTCTCTATATGTTATTGAGCATCCTCGTGGGGGTAGGTGCTATTTTTATTACTGAGTTCGTCTGTTTCGGCACCTCCGAATCCCTCCTCGAAAACACACATCCGCAATAATCCTGCCGATACAGATGGTATTCCTCAGACAATGCAATAGAACGTAAATACCCTCCTTTTTTCTTAAAATCAGATGGCAGATGTTTCACCCCATATTTATCAGCAAGTTTTTCTCCAATCTCATTAATCCACTGGGCATTTTTGTGCGGGCTGATTGAAAGGGTTGTCGAAAAATAATCCGCTCCCATCTCTGCAGCTTTCTTCGCGGCTTCTTCCATACGAAGTGCGTAGCAGTGATAACAGCGAAGTCCTCTTTCCGGCAAGTCTTCCATTCCCCTTGCCATATCAAAAAATACCTGTGGGTCATAATCACCTTCTACGAAAGTAACATCTTCCTCATAACCTGCTTCATGAATAAAACGCTGAAGCTCTTTTACCCTTTTGGTATATTCTATTTCTGGTGTGATATTGGGATTATAATAAAAAATCGTAATTTTAAAATACTTTGTCAGATATTCAAGAACATAGCTGCTGCAAGGCGCGCAGCATGCATGAAGGAAAAGAGCTGGGCGATTTTCTCCCTCAGCACACTCCTTCTCAATTTTATCTGTGATTTTATCCAATATCTTTTGATAATTTACTTTCTGAATATTATTTGTATTCATCTAAACTCTCCTTGTAATTTTATTTCTTCAAAATATCCATAACAAACTCATCATAATCCTGCTTTTTCATTTAAAGTGTTTATTTTGAAGCATTGTATCACAAAATAAATAAAATTCTGACTGTTCTTCAACTGCCAAAGACAGCCTCAGAGAATAAAATAATCCTTATTGTGGCCTCGGAACAAGTGTTGGATACGGGCGGGCAGAGCGAGTATTCAACACGCTGCGACTAAAGTCACAAATAAGGATTATTCTCTGAGGGTGTCTCCCTTTGCCTGCGGCAAAGCAGAAGTTACTCTAAACCTTTGATTGCGTTGACTGTCTTCTGGTATTTTTCTTCTACTTTCTGGAACATATCTTCACTTCCGGCTGTTTCTTTTCCTCTTAACTTTTCAGTGATTTCTGCGCTTGCTTCGTAGAGTTCATCAAATCCGAGGTTTAAGCATACACCTTTTAATGTATGTGCTGCGCGGAACGCTTCTTCGCCATCATTTTTTTCCAGATTTTCTTTTAAATTATTAAAGCTTGGATCTTGTAAGAACTTTAAGGCAAAACGTTTAATCATGGCTTCGCTGCCCATTCTTCCTAAAACACTCTCGTAATCAGACCCCATCTGTTCATAACATTCTTTTACTGTCATTGTCGTTCTCCTTAATTCTTCTTCATTTTACTTAACATTTCTTACTTTTTGTCTTCTGGCATGGATAATTCTGATATTTCTGAAATCGGACATTGTACTGGTACTGGTGAAATTTCTGGAACATCCTGAACTTCAAGTTCTTCCTTTATTTTCCCTTGAATCTCTTCGAGACATTCTAAAAGAAGTGGATTAAATGCCCCACATTCTCCGGCTAATATCATTCTAACCGCTTCTTTATGCGAATAGGCCTTCTTATAGATGCGATCACTCACTAATGCATCATACACATCTGCCAACGATACAATCTGAGCGGAAATAGGAATCTGTTCTCCTTTTAAGCCGTCCGGATAGCCTCCTCCATCATACCGTTCATGATGCCAGCGGCAAATCTCATAAGCAACTTTTACTATTGGTTCATCCTGGTGTAATGCCAGATTCTTTAAAATAGATGCGCCAATAATCGGATGTCTTTTTATGACTTCAAATTCTTCCTCTGTCAGCTTTCCTGCTTTATTTAAAATTCTATCGCTGATGCCAATTTTTCCAATATCGTGAAGTGCAGATGCCGTTATAATAAGCAGCCTGTCTGACCCATTCAAATGATATTTATCTGTCTTTTGTACAAGACTTTCTAATAAAAGTCCAGTGAGAATATTGATATTAAGCACATGCTGGCCGCTTTCTCCATTACGGAACTCCACAATCTGGCTTAATATACTGATCATCATCCGATTATTCTTTTCTTTTTCATATACCTGATTCGTAATTAACGTAACAAGATGTCGCTGTTTTGCATAGAACTTGATAGTATTCAGCACTCTTCGATATACTACTCTTGCATCAAATGGCCGACTGATATAATCGACAACGCCCATCTCGTATGCTCTTCGCATGGTATCCGGCGAATTTTCACTGGAAATCATGATAACCGGAATTTCTTCATTCCAATGTTCCTTTATCATGAAGTCAAGAACTTCAAATCCATCCACGACTGGCATAACAATATCTAAGAGTACAATGGAAATGCTTGTACCATATTGTTGAAGAATTTCAAGTCCCTCTTTTCCATTCTCCGCCTCTAAAATATCAAATTCTTCTCCAAGCATTTCTGAAAGAAGCATGCGGTTCATTTCCGAATCATCGATAATAAGAATCTTTTGCCCGCCTTTTCTTCCAGTTTCTCTATCTTCAGTACAGATCTTAGATTGTTCTGTAACTACGCTATTCTTTGTCATCTTTGCCTGGTACATATACTTGTCTGCACGTCGGATTGCATCTTCTATCTTCTCTCCATTTGATAAAATACCTCCAACACTCACAGAAAGACGAAGCTGTGAATATCCTGGAACTGCTGCTGTATGAACTCTTTCCTGAATCTGGCGCAGCTTAATCTCAAAAGCATCTCCCTTGATATCCGGCAATAAAAGTAAAAACTCATCACCACCATATCTTATGAGTATATCGCTCTTACGGATATTCTTCTTTATGATCTGTACAACAGTATCTAATACCATATCTCCTGCTTCGTGGCCATAGGTATCATTGTAAATTTTAAAATCGTCCAGATCTATCATGGCAACTCCGGCTGAAAAACGTGTTGTCTTAATCTTCTCTTCAAAATACCTGCGATTATATACGCCTGTCAGTGCATCTCTGTAAAGCTTATCGTTATATCCGCTAATCTCACTCAATAACTGATTCTTTCCATCATCATCTACCAGAACTTCTCTGTCAAGACGGCTGATCATTTCCATCGCATATGGCTTACCATCTATCTTTACATATTTCGAAATTACCTGATAAAAATCCTGTCCAAGTAATTCAAGCTTCGTGCGCTGTACTTTATCCTGCATTACTTTTAATGAAATACAGTTCTCACAAACTTCATTCCTTCCCCAGAAAGAATAGCACTGGCATACCTCGCCGCCCTCTGACTCAATACCACTGCCTCCATAGAGAGTTTCTTCATCAAGCAAACGCACAATGTCGAATACTTTTTCAAGTTGCTTTATCATCTCTTCTGATTCCTGCTTTGTCATTGTTTCATCTGCCTGCATCCGTTCCCCTCGCTTTCCTTTTTGTCTGTTGTGACATCCTCCCCGCCTGTATAGGTGAGGCTTCCCAACCTCGGCAAGTTTGGTTCTCGTTCGATAGCACTACTGTGCTAAGCATATGCGAGCTATCCCCGTGTGTCCCACGGTTGTGTTATATTTTATGACATATTACTGTTTTTATTATACCATTATGTAAACATATTGCATAGTACTATTCTCGGATATAGCAGCCTTTCTGCTCCCAGTGGCCAACCCACTTTGCCTGCCGATTTGTACCCTGCGGCCGCTTGCCGGAGGCTATCTGTAACGGATCTCCTACTGTATTCTTGTTATGAACTAAAACATCATATACTGCTTCATCCAGTCCTGTCTTTTCCAGATTCACAGCCGTTGTCTGGTCAAAGTCCGTATGTACCTTATGAATTGCAACGGCTGCTGCTTCTGCCGCTGCCTTGATTGCTCCAGCATTTCCTTCGAACTTAATAAGAATATGTCCATCATATCCACTATACTCATATCCTAAAAGCCTGATATTGGCACTTTTTGCTATGGTATCCGCTGCCTGCAAGGCTGCTGCAAGACCGACGGCTTCTACAAAGCCGACACATTTCCTTCCCACACCATTCTCCTCCTGACATTTTACTATATAAAAATTCAAATAACTATTTCAGAAACAATTCATAAAATCACATGTAAAAATCCTCTGAATCTGAAATTGTTCTCATTATCCCATGATTATAATTATAACAGAGAATCCCATAAAATCAAGGAAAGTAATTCTTGACATTTTAGTGCCTAAACTATATAATTTTTGAAGCATTTTTTGTAATCTCGGAATTATTCTATATTTAATTTTGTTATTTTTTGATTGGTTGTACTCAAATTTATAAAATAAATATGATGCATAACATTAATAAAATTTGAATTCAGCCACCAAAAAGCTATTTTCAAAATCAAATACAGGAAAACTCCGTGAGTGCATCATCAGGGAGGTATTTATGAAAGAAAGAGAAAAATTAGGTTCTCGTCTTGGATTCATTCTGATTTCCGCCGGCTGTGCAATTGGAATCGGAAATGTATGGAAGTTCCCTTACATGGCTGGGCAAGGAGGCGGCGGTGCATTCGTACTCTTCTATCTCATTTTCTTGCTCATGCTCGGACTTCCTATTATGACAATGGAATTTGCCGTTGGAAGAGCAAGTCAGAAAAGTCCTGTAAAAGCTTACTACGCTTTGGAGAAACCAGGACAGAAATGGCATATCCACGGTTACATCACATTAATCGGATGTTATCTGTTAATGATGTTCTACACAACCGTTTCCGGATGGATGCTTCATTACTTCTATCTGACCGCAACTGGAAAGTTTACCGGACTTGATTCCGAGACAGTATCCGAACAGTTTAACACGATGCTCAGTCAGCCGCTCGTTATGGGATTCTGGATGGTTGTTGTCGTTATCGCCGGTATTTTAGTATGTTCCATTGGATTACAGAATGGACTTGAAAAAGTAACAAAAGTAATGATGATTTCCCTTCTCCTTATTATGATTGTCCTTGCTGTCAACAGCTTTTTTATGGACGGCGCAAAGGAAGGCTTAAGTTTTTACTTAATTCCTGACTTTGGACGAATGAAAGAAATCGGAATCATTAAAACGATTACCGGTGCCATGAACCAGGCATTCTTTACATTAAGTCTTGGTATCGGCGCCATGGCAATCTTCGGAAGTTATATCGGAAAGGAACGCTCTTTACTTGGAGAGTCTTTAAACATCGCTCTCTTAGACACATTCGTAGCAATCACTTCCGGACTGATTATCTTCCCTGCCTGCTTTACATTTAACGTAGACCAGACTTCCGGACCAGGGCTTATTTTTATCACTCTGCCAAATATCTTTAACCATATTCCTATGGGAAGATTATGGGGAAGCCTATTCTTCGTATTTATGTCCTTTGCCGCATTTTCCACGATTCTTGCCGTATTTGAAAATATCATTTCCTGCGGTATGGAATTAACTGGATGGAGCAGAAAGAAATCAAGCTTTGTCAATGCCATCGCTATTATCTTACTTTCTATTCCATGCGTACTTGGATATAACTTATGGAGCTGGGATGGATTTGCTGTATTTGGCGGTGCTGTACTTGATTTTGAGGACTTCTTAGTAAGTAACCTCTTCCTTCCACTCGGTTCCCTTGTATATCTTTTATTCTGTACAAGCCGATACGGATGGGGATGGAAGAACTTTACTACAGAAGCCAACACGGGAAAGGGGCTTAAGATGCAGAACTGGATGCGAGGATATATTACTTACATCCTTCCGCTAATTGTACTGTTTATCTTCTTCTTTGGATTATATGATAAATTTTTCTAAATTTTGATTTGCACAGTAATAGACGCCCACAGAAAATAAAAGAAACTATATTTGTGACTTTAGTCGCGGCGGTTTGGATACTCGCTTATACACGCGAGTATCCAAACCTTGCTCCGAGGCCACAAATATAGTTTCTTTTATTTACTGTGGGCTGTGCTTTGGATGGGCAAGAAAAAATGCAATCTATTTTGGAATAATTTGCAAATCCGTCGAAGGATCGTCTTTGACAGTTAAAGGAAATTCAGAAATTATTTTTGAGAAATTTGAGGAAGGAGATTGGCGATATAGAATATTCAAGAAATGAAATACCATAAGGTTGACACTTAAACTATTGTTATAATAGCACATTGATTTATGATTTCCACTAATAGTTAAAACCAACTTTCCAGAAAGCCATACCCCTCTAAAGCCTTCCTCAAATCCCTCCAATATGAGTTCTGAATTTATATAGACAGCCAAAGACAGCCCACGCTACAAATCAGAATCCTCCACATCAATCACTTTGGGTTGTTTGCGGTAGAGAATATCATACATGACTGGAACGATAAATAGGGTCATCAATGTTGCATAGAGCAGTCCAAATGCAACTACCACTGCCATTCCCTTCTGCATCGCATTTCCGGCATCCTGTGAAAATACCATAACACTCATGGAGAGAATTGTGGTGAGTGCAGTCATGAGAATGGGGCGCATTCTTGTTTTTCCTGTTTCTATCAGGGCTTCCCGTTTACTCATGCCACCTATTCGCAGCTGGTTGACGTAATCAACGAACACAATACCATTGTTTACAACGGTTCCCATTAAAATCATGAATCCCATCAACGCCATTGCGGAGATGGACATTCCAAAAAATCCAAGTCCAATCATTCCTCCTGTGAACGCTAATGGTACAGTGAAGATAACGATAAATGGGGATAAAAGGCTCTGGAACTGTGCAACCATTACTAAATAAATGAGCATGAATCCAAGTGCTAATGCTTTTCCCATCTGTTTTAACATATCTGTTGTCTGTGTGGCATCACCGGAAAGTTCTACTTCATAGCCGCCTGGCGCTTTGTATTTATCAATCTTATCCTGTAACTTTCTTGATAAAAGGGTTGCGTTTGCATTTTCATCAATTTCTGCCGTTACGGTAAGATATGGTTTCTGGTTTTCTCTGGTGATGTTGTCCATGCTGTATCCATCATCTTCAGAAGCAAAATCAGACAGTTTATATGTATGTTTTTCATCCTCACCATCACTGTTTTTCTCGGTTGTTTCTATTTTCATATCTAAAATATTTTCATAGGTGAGTTTGTCCGTCTCATTAATGAGGTTGACTTCCACATCTTTCTCATCCATGTTGAGCGTAATCGCATTTTTCTCCGTTGTAGTATGTTTCAATATTTCCTGATAAATCTGTGCGATAGTCAGTCCATGTTCTGCCGCTTTATTGCGGTCAATTTTCAAATGAAGCATTTTGTCAGCGGACTCAATACCATTTGACGCTGTTTTTACTTCGGAAATCTCTTTCATCATCTTGATAACATCTTCACTGATTTTAATTAACTTCTGCTGGTCCTCTCCATATACGTTGACAGAAAGCCCACCACCGGAAAGACTTGACATATCGCCCATTGCAGAAGAAGAAACCGTGATTTCCTTACATTTTACTCTTTTAGTTTTGCTCTCGATTTCTTTTCGGATTTTGCGAAATTCCTTTGTTGTCTTTATATTATCTTCTGTGATGATATTAAAGCTGAAGCTTGTGTAATTATCTGTCGTTCCTGTTCCGAGCATACTGGAAGTTACACTGGCATTCCCATCAAGGGCGGAAACCTTTTTAATGCCGTCTACTCCAGTTAGAATTCCCATAACCTCATCTGCTGTCTTGTAAGCATTTTCTTTTTTTACGTTATCATCTAATGTCATACTGACTGCAATCTGATTACTGTCCATGTCATCCATCATAACAATTCCCGTCCGCATACTCTGCATCACACAAAGTACAAGAAGTACAATAGAAATCGCTAACGGAATAATCTTAAATCGGAGAGCCAGTTCTAACACTTTTCCATACACATCTTTTATCTTATCAAACCACGGCTGTTTTACATCTTTTGTTTTTCTAAGAAGCACAGAACCCATTGTCGGCACAACAGTAAGTGCCACTAATAAAGAAGCAATTAATGCATAGGAAATGGTAAATGCAAACGGCATTAAAAGCTGGCTTACCATACCCGAAGTATATACCATCGGCAGGAATACGCAGATTGTTGTGATCGTGGATGCAAGAATCGGCCCTGCTACCTGCGCTGTTCCCCGCACCGCTGCCTTTGATGCCGACATTCCTTCATTTCGAAAACGGTAAATATTTTCCATTACTACAATGGAGTTATCTACGAGCATACCGATACCAAGACAAAGCCCAGCCAACGACATAACGTTAATATTAATTCCCGTAAAATACATGATAATAATGGCAAATAATACACTAAACGGAATACTGAATGCAACAACGATTGTCGGGCGGATATCTTTTAAGAAAAGAGCAAGTACAATAATTGCAAGTACTGCTCCTAAAAGGATACTGCTCAATACACTCTTTATAATAATGTTAATGTAATCACCCTGATTCATTATCGTGGTAAAGGAAAGTCCTTTATATTTTTTCTCTAAATCTTTAAAAGAGTTCTGAATTCCCTTGGATACGGTACTCGTATTTGCAGTACTTCCTTTAAATACTGATAAAAGAATCGCATTTTCTCCATTAACCTTAGAATAAGCATCTCCCTGATTATCCACTACTGTGATATCAGCAATATCTTTTACCCGAATCTTTCCCACTCCGTCAATCTTTGTGAGAACAAGGTTTTTAAGCTGCTTTTCATTGGTAAAATTATCTCCGACTTCCACAAGCCACTGGTGTGAACTCTTATCCTCAATATAACCTGCCGGCATGGAAAAGTTCTGTGCTGAAATCATCGCAGACAGCGTATCGAGACTTAAAAGGGTATCAATATTTGCATTCTCTCTTGCCGCCTTTCGGGAATCTTCCAGTTTATCTTCTGAATCCTTTAACTCTTTTTCCGCAGATTCTATCTGTGTCTTACCTGCCGCAATCTGTGCCTGTCCAGAACCAAATCCTGCAGCGGCTGAATATCCGCCTGCAATAAGCTTTGACTGCTGCTCATCTAAGCCTTTCATCTGTTCATTTAATTTATCAATAATCGCTTTCTGTACCTTAATTTTTACTTGCAGGTTAGAAAGTTCAGTATCAATCTGTGGCAGGCGAACCTCCACTGCCTTATACATCTGTTTTAATGAATCTATTGTCAGCTTGGAAAACTGTTCACCATACCCCATCTGCTCCATCCAGGAAACAAAGGCTTCAAACTGCTTTGGATGTTGTATTGCTTCTTTTACAGAAGACGGAATCGTAATTCCCATCTGCTTTGCAGCCTCTCCCATTGTCGCATTCAAACTTTTGAATGTGTTATTCAGCGTCTTATACGTCTTCTCTAAACCTGCATCTTTATATGCTTTCTTCTCCGCTTTTAATGCACTCTGACTCGCTTTTAAGCTGTTAAGTTCCGCCTCATATGCTGCTTTCTGGGATAACGCTTCTGCGAGCTTTGTCTGTGCCTCTGCAAGCTTTGTATTCGTCTCTTCCTGCTTGCTGCTCAGCGTCTTTTCCTGCTTCTTTAACTGTTCCTTACTCTTTTTTAAAGAAGCCTTCGCCTCCTCAATCTTATCACTCGCCTCAAGGAGCTTATCATTCGTCTGTCCGAGAATCTTATCATTCATCCGGTCAATTTTCTTCTCATTCAGTCGGATCTCCACATGATCTTGTATCAAGCCATTCGCAGATACACTGGCAACACCATCCTGACGCTCCAGGTACGGCTTTACCGTCTGCTCCGTAAAACTGGACAGTTCCTTAATGTCTTTTCCCTCATAACTGACACTGGCATACATCGTTGCCATCATATCCGCACTGATTTCCATAATATTGGGTGTTCCGCAGCCCTCCGGCAAATCTAATGAATTCAGCGCTTTCGATACACGAACCAAAGCTGCCTCCATATTTGTATCTTCTGCAAACTCTAACATTAACATTCCATAATTATTTGCCGAAGTACTTGTCAGCTTCTCCACGCCGTTAATCGTACCAATCGTACTCTCCATCGGTTTAACAACATCACTTTCCACCTTTTCCGGAGAAGCACCCACTTCCGTTGTAATCACAGCCATGTATGGGAGTTCCATTTTCGGCAAAAGATCTGTCTGCATCTCACCGAGACTGACAAAACCAATAACCAGGACAATGATTACGGTCACCAATACAAAATATGGCTTCTTCACAAAAAACTTTGTCATATCCTTTCCTCTAACTTTCTTTTTGTTCTCTATCTTTATTTCTCTATCTGAAAAATGTCCACCCTCTACTATCAGAAATAAATCCTTAAATTTAGACATTATCATATAATTGTATCACAAGATGTGGGAAATTACTATTTAATTCATTAAGAGACAGACGCCCGGGAAGAGAACCGATAGCCTATATTTGTGACTTTAGTCGCTACGAGAAATCGTCTTCTATGAAAAGGCCGACATTAAAAGTTATTGATTTTGACTCA